>JGI26086J50260_1000261_pt1 | contig 35305 bp, 36 predicted proteins | sample SaaInl3SG_22_DNA_FD_50260 | JGI IMG/M metagenome (IMG submission 50260)
TTATTTAACCCTGTAAAGAATTTCTGAAACTTCAGAAACTCTGAAATATCCTAGTGGATAATTTTCAGGATTTGTAGTATTAATCATATTTCCACTCAAGTTTGCTGGAGTGGTTTGAAAAGGACCTCCTTGCTGAGTATTTTGAATAATCAATAAATTCCAGTAGTTAAAAGCTCTTTTGGAAATACCATACTGTCTAAATCGAATAGAATCATTTTCTTCAAAATCACTTCCAAATAAAAATCCGTTATACAAATTACCCTCAGTGAAATCATCTCGATACATATTATATTCAGTCGCTTCCAAACGATCACTCATAAACTCGAAGAAAGTATAGTTTCTTTCATTTGCTGGATCTACTGAATAGGCATCAAATTGTAAACGATCCTCTCCAAAAAAGAATATAGTTTTTTGAGTAATACTATCTATAGAAGCAACAGCAATTAAGGATTCAACACCAGTATAGTCTTGTCCTTCAAAACGGATGTTGAGCTTAAATTCTTCATTTATGTTGTAGGGGATAGGTTCAATCGGGAGGTATTTACCTCGGTTTTCTACCTCATTGAACGAGTAAACTGTTCCATTTTGATCACTTATACTCACTGTAGCTCCACTTGCAGGGATAGTCCCATCAGAAAAATAGGAATTGGTGAGCGATAAAACAACTTCTTGTTCGGGTTGGCGAGTTTCTTTGATCCAATTGATTGATGCTTCTACCACTAATCTTTGTGTGGAGTCATTCACTTCAACTTCAATGGGATCTTCACATTGGGTGAGTAAAAACAGTCCGAATAATAAATAAATTTCTTTTTTCATTAAATCAAAATTTAAAATTATAGGTTATTGAAGGAATGATACCAAAAATAGATAAGCGGATGGCTTCATTTTGACCGGTCTCAATATTGTTCTGAAAGCGAATTGAAGCGGCATTTTGTCTATTATATAGATTGTAAATTCCAAAAATCCATTGTCCACTAAAGAGTTTATTTGGTTTTTTTGGATTGTAAACTGCCGATAGATCAAAACGGTGATAATCAGGAAGTCTACTACTATTTCGCGGTTCGTAATTAGCTATAGAAAATCCAGAGAATTGATATTGTGCACTAGGGTAGGTAGTGGGTTGTCCTGTTTGATACAGGAAATTTGCATTTAAATCCCATTTCTTATTTAGAGTATAATTCAGTGTTAATGAAAGGTCATGAGTCTTATCATAAGGGGTAACATACCAATTTCCATTATTGATCCCAGTTTCGAGTGGGGTCCTGCCTGGTGTTTTTTGTTCTGATCTAGATAAGGTATACGCTAACCAACCAGTGAGTTTTCCTTCATTTTTTCGGAATAAGACTTCAATCCCTTTTGCTCTTGCTGTTCCATTCAGTAGTACTTGTTCAATGGCATCGTTTGCAATAAGTTCTGCACCATCAATGTAGTCTAATCGATTTTCAATGGATTTNTAAAAACCTTCTACCTCAAGATTATATCGATTGTTTTGAAAGGTTTTAAAAACTCCTACAGCAACTTGATCTAAGAGTTGTGGCTCAATGAATTTACCACTTGGAGCCCATACATCAATTGGAGTTGGAGAATTGGTATTCGAAATTAAATGTAGGTATTGTACCATTCTGTTATAGCTTATTTTGACCGAGCGGTCTGAAGCTATTTGATAGGCTAGTGCAAAACGAGGTTCTAGATTAAAAAAAGTTTTAACGACTTCTCCTTTGGAATAGGTTTCCGTTCCAATGGGATTGGCCGACTCATAAATCTTTAGATCATTGTTAAATAATAGGGGGGTGTCGTTGAGATAAGTATTAAATTTTTGTCCCAATCTCAAGAATGAACTAAAGCGTGAGCCTACTTGAAGGTTTACTTTATTATTTAATTGAATACTTACACTTCCATACAATGAATTCTCAAAAGCAAACTTGTCTGTAAGTTTATTGGTTTGAATTCCTGATTCTGTTGAGGTAGGTTGAATTAACCCTGGATCAAATTTNTAGTAAATACTATTTATTCCATATTCTAGCTTCAACTTTTCATTCAAATAGTGTTTGAAATCATATTTAAGATTGAAGTTACGTATGCCTAAATTCCAGTCAAAATTGGCAAGACCAAAATCTAAGGTATAATCGTAATTAGAATAAATTAGAGATAGATTGGAGAATAATTTATTTGAAAAAAGGTGATTCCATCTAAAGTTTGCCACAGAATTACCAAAACCTACGTTGAATAAATTTGAGATATCAAAGATATCTCTTCCAAAATACCCTGATAAATAGATGCTATTATTTTTATTCAGCTTGTAACTTAATTTGGTGTTAAGATCATAAAAATACGCTTTGTTATCGCCAGCACTTTCCACTAAAGGAATAAAAAGATGCGCATAACTACTTCTTCCACCAATCAAAAAAGAAGCTTTTTCTTTTTCTATTGGTCCTTCCAAAAGTAGCCTACTTGAAATTAAACCAATTCCTCCTTGACCTTTAAATGCATTGCTGTTTCCATCTTTTTGGTAAATATTGAGAACAGAGGAAACTCGTCCTCCATAATTCGATGGAATTCCCCCTTTGTAGAGACGAATGTCTTTTATTGCATCAGGATTAAAGACAGAGAAAAAACCAAATAAATGGGAAGAGTTAAAAATAATAGCCTCATCAAGAAGAATAAGATTTTGATCTGCAGCTCCTCCACGAACATTAAAACCCGAAGCACCTTCACCCGCGCTAGTAACACCTGGTAAAAGAGTAATAGATTTAATGATATCTACTTCACCTAGGGCAGCGGGAATATTTTTGATTGTTTGAATCGCTAAATTATTCACACTCATTTGAGGACTTTTCAAATTGAGTTGCTCAACATTTTCTTCAACCACAACTTCATCCAAGAGTTCTGCCTCCGGGGTGAGTTTAAAATTTTCGACGATTGTTTTTTCTAGTTGAATTTCTTCCTGAAGGGATTCATATCCTAAATAGCTTATTCTTATTGTATAAACCCCTTTAGGTACCGTAATTGAATAAAACCCATAGTCGTTGGTAATGGCACCAGATTGAATCTCAGGGAAAATAACATTCACACCAATTAAGGTTTCATTGCTTTCTTGATCTGTTACATACCCACTGAGTGTTACTTTTTCTTGTCCAAAAACATATAGATTTAGGCTCAAAAAGAAAATGAAGAGTATACCTTTTAGGTTAGATTTTATTTCTTTTTTCATTTTTTATAAACGACAAATTTACTTTAAGATTTTGGATAAAATAGAATTGAATATTNGATTTCAATAAAATTTAAATTTATTTTAATAAATAAATTTGCGTNTTGANTTTATTGCCTTAAATTAAAAAAAACTATAAANCAATNATGTTTTTCACAAAACTTAGTTGTGGCATTCAAACAAAGAATTTATGATTCATATTGAAAACAATCGCTCTGGTTGTCCTATAAGTACATCTTTAGAGATTGTGGGGGACTCTTGGTCACTAGTTATAATTAGAGATTTATTCCTTCAACGTAGTACGTTTAAAGAATTCATGGATAGTCCTGAGAATATCTCTTCTAACATACTTACTGACCGTTTGAAAAAACTCAAAAANNTTGAGCTGATTAGTTATGTGGTCAACCCCATTGATAAAAAAGTTAAAAATTATTACTTAACTCAAGCGGGAATAGATTTTTTNCCTGTGATTTTTAACTTATCCATGTGGAGTAAAAAACATTTAGATATGGAGTATAATACTACAGCTACACAATGGTTTGAAGATGCACAATTTAAAACTCAANAAGAGGTGATTAATCAGTCAATAGAGGCCTACACAAATTTTAGAGCAGAACTATTAAATCAAAATAAAGATCTATCTAAGGTTTCCTAAATTGATTTGAAATTTTTTAATTGACTTGAAGTGAATCTAAGTAAGATCGGTTCATGAATTTTCCTGATTTAATTACAGCTTTAATGGTACGAGAATTTTCAATAGATTCTAAAGGATTTTTTTCTAATAAAACCAGATCTGCTTCATAGCCCGGTTTGATTCTTCCTAAGGTGTCTTCCATTCCAAAATATAATGCAGGATTGAAAGTTGCCGCTTTTAAGGTTTCCAAATTCGAAAAGCCAGAACGTTTAAGCTGAATAAGTTCATCATGTAAGCTTANTCCTGGAACTAGATATCCTATAGGAGTATCTGTACCTGCCATAAAAGGAATTTTCTTTTCATGCATTTGTTGAACCATTTTTTGAGACCAATCAGTATATTTTAATGATTCTGGATCTAGATCACTTGAGGTTACATTAATCTTTTTCATCCATTTTGAACGTACATTTTCAGGTAGCACTTTAAAGTGATATTGGAATTCCTCATTTAAATATTTCTTATTGGCAAAGGTTTGATAAAGTTCCATTGTAGGAATCTGCCAGGTTTCGTTTGTAGCCAGAGTATTGAGAACTTCTTCTCTCCTTTTAGGGTCGATTGAGGCTACTGCTCTCATTCTTTGACTTTGATGTAATGACGTTCTGAGTTTTGAGCCACTACTATTATTGCTGTTTTTTAAAGCAAGAGTTCTCTCAGTCAGTAAAACATCAAAGTCTTTAGACATAGACAACTCTATATTTCTTAAATGCTCCATACTATTTAAACCTAAATTGGAAGCGGTGATCACATCCAGACTAAGGGGGACATGTCCTGTCAATTTTAAATCATTTTCTTGAGCCATTTGAGCCAAACGTTTAAATTGCTCAGGACTTAACATTTCATAGGCTTTTAAGAAATCTACTTTTTTATCAATAAGCCCTTGAACTTGCTGCTCTAAAACTGTTAATGAAGCATTTTGGATAGAGAGCAAAGGAAAGGAATCACTACTTCCATCATATACATTGTATTTTCCATCCACTAATGGTCCCGCAATCATTATTCTAGGAGTGGTTTTTGGATGTGCAAGTGAATGTGTTTTGAATGGCAACACAAATTCTATAGGGCCTCCAGTGTCTCTGACGCTGGTTACCCCATAGGATAAAAACAAATTAGGCATCGCTTCTGCGAGAATTGTTTCAAATGCAAAATGAATATGGGCATCCCATAAACCAGGGATCAGAAACTGATCGGTACCATTGTATATGGTGTTCTCAGTAGATAATTTAATTTCCCTACTCTTAAAAAGATGACTTATTTTGTTTTCTTTAATGACAAGGGTCATTTGTTCACTCAATCCCTCTAAAGGGTCAATAACATTGATGTTCTCAATTACATAAGCATTTTCAAAATAGAGGGGCTTTTCTGAACATGAATAAAATGTATAAATGAATAGAATTAATAGAGATACAATTGAGTTTTTATTCATGAGTGTAGTTAAAGAGTAAGAAGTTATCGCTCCTAATTATTTTTTAGTAAAATGTAAAGTCAAAAAGCAATACCAAAGCCAACATTTCCGATCAGTATACCATTACTACCCAATCCAGGTAAGGGGGGAATGTCTTCAGAAAAACTTTCTGTAATACCATTAGAAGTAGCAGTGAAATTAAGTGTATCAGGAATATCACCAAATCCATAACCAAGTTCAAAAAGGAAATAAATTGTTCCGCTAGTTTTGATTCCAACTTTGAAATCTGTTGTGTTTAATTGAAGTTCTGTTTTACCAGTCCCAGTAGTAGATTGATTAGCGACATTGTCTACAAAAAGTAACTCATTAAAAACAATATCGGTTTTTAATGCGCTTCTTCCGAGGCTAATAAAAAAACCATTTCCTTTTTCTCCAAAATAATATTTAGCTCCATAACCAATTGAGGATAAATTGGCTTCTAAATCGCTGAATGTTAAAGAAAAATTATTGTAATCCAGAAAGGGAGCAAAATGATTATTTAATACAGGAAGCACAATCTCTGCTGAGCCTCCAACTATGTTAGGAATTCCAATTTTTATACCTAGAGCAAAATGATTTAACTTTAAAGAATCTTCGCTTTTTATTGAGTTTTCTTCAGTTTCTTGAGCTACAATTGAAATAGAAAAAAAGAAAAGCGATAGAATCAAGCATCTTTGAATATGATTCATCTAATCGATCTTTATTTTATTTTTCCGATTTGCTAGTTCCCATGCAGTATAAAATATCAACTTACTTCTCTTTGCAAGCATATCATAGTTTATTTTATCTGGTGTATCACTTGGTGCGTGGTAATCATCATGTGTCCCGTTGAAATAGAAAATTACGGGAATATTATTTTTTGCAAAATTGTAATGATCACTGCGGTAATAAAAACGATTGGGGTCTTTGTCATCGTTATAGGTATAATCTAGTTTTATTTGGGTGTATTTCTTGTTTGTTGCTTCAGAAATATCATGTAGCTCTTGACTTATTTTGTCGGCTCCAATGAGATAAATATAATTGGGGTCTTTATCTGTTCTTTTAGGATCTAGTCTGCCTATCATATCTACATTNAGATTTGCCATTGTATCTACAAGAGGATAGAGTGGGTTTTTAGTGTAGTAGGATGATCCTAAAAGACCTTTTTCTTCTCCCGTTACATGAAGAAAAATAATGGATCGTTTAGGTCCTTGTCCGGCAGCAGCAGCAGCTTGAAAGGCTTCAGCAATTTCCAACATGGCCACAGAACCTGAACCATCGTCATCGGCACCGTTGTGAATCATACCATTTTGAATCCCTACATGATCTAAATGAGAAGAAATAACGATATACTCATTAGGGAATTCATTTCCTTCGATTATGGCTGCTACATTTTCTGTTTTCACCATTTTACCTTTAATATTCAGTTCCATTGGTTGGAAATAGTTTTCCGTTCCTTGGGCTGCACCAATCCCATGAGTTGTATAAAACTGTCGGATAAAATCTACCGCTTTTTTTTGACCTCTAGCACCTGTCTCACGACCTTCGAAATAGTCTGAGGCATAAACATATAATAGGTCTTTTAACTCATTTGGGGTAATTGAATTTGCATATTCAGTAACATTCTTTTCATTTTGACCGAAAACCATCAATGAAAAAAGAAAAAAGGGTAAAAGTCTCATGTGTTTTGATTTTAATGTCACACAAGATATAAAATGTTCCTTAGTATAAAACTAAACCGAAAAGGATTTTTCTAATGAAGCTAAAATACCATCCCAAAGACCAATTCTCAATTCTAAAGCTCTTTTAGAATAGGTAATTGCCTCTTGATATTTTTCGGGGTCATCTCCACAAAGTTGAGAGACCATTTCCAATGCCATGGGACCATGCTCGTCTGCATCTACCTCTATATGTCTTTCAAAATAATAGATTAAATCTGACAGATCTACCCCTTCAGGTGCATTGAGATTTTTGATAATCTCAATAAACATATCTGGAATTAAATCTTCTCTACCAAAGGTAAAAACAGCTGAGATTATGTGCGCTTTTTTTGTATTTACTACTTCAAAAGTGAAGTTAAGAAAATCAGCAATTGGAGAAGGGATTTCTGAACTTTCAATCGCATTTCTAATTGATTTTCCTGAATTGATTTCTTGTAATAAAAACTCAATCCCCTTAGTACTTGCTCCAAGGGATTGCATTGCCTCAATATACATTTCGTAATGACTCATGGCAACACCGTTTTTGTTGACATCTGATTCCTCTCCCCAAACAATTTCATTAATCAATCTGGCAGCAGCTGGATTTCCAGAGGGTTGCCATGGAATAGAGGTACAAGTCAATTCGTTTTGCAATTGTTTTAGTAGTGACATGAAATCCCATACTGCAAAAACATGTTGCTCCATAAAGAGGCGAATGTCTTCTATGGTATCTATAGCGCTGTAAACAGGATGTTCTTGTAATTTTGTACGAAACGGTGCTAGCTCGCTTTCAATTCTTTCTATCATCATCATCATCAAAAATAGTATATTCGAATGCAAATATATTAAATCCTTGGATTGTGTTGAATACACTTTTACTTTTTATTTTTTCTTCTTTTGTACTTACGATATCTCCAGGTCCTGATTTATTGTTTGTGTTGAGTACTAGCATGCAAAAAGGATGGAAAAGTGGATTTAGACTAAGTTTGGGGTTGACAACAGGAATCCTAATCCATACACTAATAGTTGTACTAGGAGTAGGAAGTGTATTGGCACTTTATCCCAATATTTTAAGATTGATCGAACTCTTAGGTGCTTCCTTTTTGATTTATTTAGCGATTCAATCCTGGAGGACAAAACACACTATAATAGTTCAGCCAAAAAAGAAAGTAAGTCAAAACCTATACATTACAGGTTTTGTGATGAATATTAGTAATCCAAAGGTGAGTTTATTTTTCCTAAGTTTCTTTCCAGGTTTTTTATTCCATGAAAGTTGGTCGAATGCCATTCAATTTTTAATTTTAGGAGGAATATTTTATGTACAAGCATTATTTGTTTTCTTTAGCTTTTCTATTTTAGCCCATCGTTTGACTAATAAACTTCAATCTTTTAAGCAAGATGATCGTTGGAATAAAGTTCAAGCCCTTATTTTATTAATCATTTCTTTAATTTTAATCTACCCTTAATGAATTAAAATGCCCAACAAATCAATAAAACTTATTGAATGTCCTCGAGATGCACTACAAGGGTTGCACAAAATCGTTAGTACTCAAGACAAGATTGCTTATTATCAAAACCTGTTACAAGTAGGTTATGATACTTTAGACTGTGGGAGTTTTGTCTCGCCTAAAGCGATTCCTCAGATGGCAGATTCTTCAAATGTGATCAAGGGGTTGGATTTATCCCAAACGAACACCAAGTTATTGACGATTGTTGCCAATGAAAGAGGTGCTTTAGCGGCAGTAACCTTTGATGCTATATCCTATTTGGGATACCCTTTTTCGGTTTCTGAGAACTTTCAAATGCGAAATACAGCCAAAACAATTTCAGAATCAATAGTCGTTTTGGAGCGAATTTGTGAAATAGCAAGGGCCCATGACAAAGAAGTGGTTGTTTATCTGTCGATGGGATTTGGAAACCCCTATGGTGATCCATGGAGCCCTGAAATCATTGAGAAATGGGCAGATCAAATAATTGGAATGGGAGTCAGCATTATTTCTATTTCTGATACAGTTGGGACTGCAAAAGTTTCAGACATTACAAATCTGTATTCAACACTTATTCCAAGATATCCAGAAGTTGAATTTGGCGCACATTTCCACACTCACCCAAATGAATGGTACGAAAAAGTTCATGCAGCTTACTTGTCAGGGTGTTTTCGATTTGATGGAACTATCAAAGGATGGGGTGGATGTCCGATGGCCCAAAATGCACTGGTAGGAAACATGCCTATGGAAAAACTTATTTCCTTTTTTACAGCTCAGCAAATGCTCCCAAAACAATTGGATGTGTTGGCCTTTGAAAGTGCCTACAATTCATCGCATCGAATTTTTGTTTCTGAATAGAGCAAGAAACCTTAAGAATTAAATTACACAACAATGTTCAACGAGGAATATAATCCGTATATTTGCATGCAATTAATTTAATATTAGTTGCTTATGACTTCCAACAAATTTATCGGTCAAGGTTTGACATATGACGACGTACTATTAGTACCTGCATATTCCGAGACTTTACCCAGAGAAGTTTCAATTAAATCAAGGTTTAGCAGAAACATTCCTCTTAATATACCTATTATCTCAGCGGCTATGGATACTGTTACTGAAAGCAGTATGGCAATAGCTATGGCACGTGAAGGTGGAATTGGAGTTTTGCATAAAAACATGACTATTGAGGAACAAGCTTCAAAGGTTCGTGCTGTAAAAAGATCTGAGTCAGGGATGATCCTTGATCCTGTCACTTTACCTGTAACAGCTATCGTTGCGGATGCAAATGAGAACATGAAGCGTTATCGTATTGGGGGAATACCCATTGTAGACGAAAATAAAAAACTATTAGGAATTGTAACAAATCGCGATTTAAGATTTGAGAAAAATAGTAAACGCCCTATCGAAGAGGTAATGACTACAAAGAATTTGATTACTGTAAAAGAGGGAACTTCTTTAGAAGAAGCAGAGTTAATTCTTGAAAAACACAAGATTGAAAAATTACCAGTAATCACCGATGACAATACAATGGTTGGTCTAATTACGTTTCGTGATATAACAAAACATACCACTAAGCCTAATGCGAATAAGGATCAATTTGGACGTTTACGTGTGGCAGCTGCTGTGGGTGTTACCCCAGATGTTATTGATAGAGTAGAGGCACTGTATATGCTGGAGTTGATGCCATTGTAGTTGATACTGCGCATGGTCACACTAAAGGTGTTGCAGAGGTTCTCAAGAAAGTAAAAGGAAAGTTTAGTAAACTCGATGTAGTGGTGGGGAATATTGCCACTGGGGCTGCTGCAAAATATCTAGCTGAAATTGGTGCAGATGCTGTTAAAGTAGGAATTGGACCTGGTTCTATATGTACAACTCGTGTAATTGCTGGGGTTGGATATCCTCAGCTTTCTGCTATTATTGAAGTTTCAAAAGCTTTGGAAGGCACAGACATTCCGATCATTGCGATGGTGGGATTCGCTACACAGGGGATATCCCCAAAGCAATTGCCGCTGGAGCAGATGCTGTTATGTTAGGTTCTCTTTTAGCTGGAACTAAAGAATCTCCCGGAGAAACTGTGATCTACGAGGGTAGAAAATATAAAACCTACAGAGGAATGGGATCAGTAGAAGCAATGAAAATGGGAAGTAAAGACAGGTACTTCCAAGATGTGGAAGATGACTTGAAAAAGTTGGTTCCTGAGGGTATAGTAGGAAGAGTTCCTTACAAAGGAGATTTAGACGAAAGTATCCATCAATTTATTGGAGGTTTAAGAGCAGGAATGGGGTATTGCGGTGCAAGAAACATTGAAACTTTAAAAAGCTCAGCTCAATTTGTACAAATTACATCTGCTGGAATGAGAGAAAGTCATCCACACAATATCAGCGTTACTAAGGAAGCACCAAATTATAGTCCTTAAGAGGCGACTAGTTTGAAGGTTTTTGTCTTGCCATTTGTAGTCACACGAATGATGTACATATGGCCTAACTCCAGAGGAGACATCAATTTGTATTGAAACATATCTTGGGTTGATGTCTCAATGATTTTGTTGCCAATAATAGAGTAAATCTCAATTTGTCCAGGTCCTTCAAACCCATTGAAATTAATGTATCCATCGCGATCTAGAACAACAGAAAAGTCTTGAATACTAAAACTATTTGTTGTGGAAAATGTAGAGATTAGCGATGCCTGAGACATAGCTGTTGAAAAGAAAATAAAAAAGATGAGTATTTTTTTAATCAATGCTTTTAAATTTAACGCAATTTACCACTTATAAACGAGTTTTTAAAACTTTATAAACATTTTAAAAAATTGATTTACAGCATGTTACAAGTTTTATTAAAATATATTTCAAAAATTGTTAATAAAAAGACAATATTTTTAAATTTTAACGTTAACCCAAAGCTTTTGAGGTACCCATTTCTTGTTTCTGGTTTCTTATTTTTCTTTATCTCATGTGATCAATTTGTGGTAAACAAAGAAGAAGTGATTGCAAGAGTAGGAGCTGTTTATCTTTATAGAACAGATTTGGAAAAGGGACTTGATGCCTTTGTAAATGAAGCAGATAGTATTCTAAAGTCAAGAAACTATATTGATCAATGGGCACGTAATCAGATTCTGATGCAACAAGCAGAGATTAATTTGGATATTGACATAATCAATAAACTAGAGTTGCTTGTAGATCAATATAAGATTGATTTGTATTCTAATACCTACAAACAATCTGTCATTGATAAAGCGATAAATACTGACATTACTTCACAAGAGCTTGATTCTTTTCTTTTGCAAAACCGATCAGTATTTAAATTGAACGCTCCACTATTTCAAGTACGATTTATAGAACTTCCATATGATAACGTTGATCTCAATGAAATTAAAAGAAGTTTTCAGCGTTTTGATGAAGAGGATAAGGATTATTTAGATTCTTTATCTTTTCAATTCACCAATCATATTTTAGCTGATAGTATCTGGATTAATAAAAGTAATTTATTGTCAGAAGTATCTTTTTTAAATCAAGAAAATCTGAATACATATATAAAAAAATCACAATTCTTTGAAATTGAAGACTCATTGGGGGTATATTTGTTCTTTGTAAAAGATTACCTCAAAAANGATGATTATTCACCTAGTGAGGTTTTATATCCAACGATAAAAAATATTCTTTTAAATCAACGAAAATTACAATTCAATAATCAATTTGAAAAAGACATTATACAGGATGCAATTAAATCAAAGACTTATGAAATTTACTAGTTTTTTACTCGCTTTTGGATGCTTTGTAGGAACTGTTTCCGCACAAGATAAAGCTTTGTCAAGTAGAATTAAAATTGACGGGGTATCTGCTGTAGTTGGTGATTATGTGATCTTAGATTCTGATATTGACAAAACTCTTGTCGAAATGGAAGCTCAAGGAATTTCAACAAAGGAAATTTCTAGATGCCAATTATTAGGTAAATTAATGGAAGATAAGCTTTACGCTCACCATGCCATTCAAGATAGTTTAGAAGTGAGTGTTGAAGAAATTTACAGTACAGTAGATCAGATTATAGACAACTTTACACGACAGTTAGGTTCAATTGAAAAGGTACTCGACTTTTACAACAAAAAAGATGAATCTTCTTTTAGACAAGAGATTTTTGAAATTAATAAAGTGCAAAAGCTTTCTTCGATGATGCAAGCACAGATCATAGAAAACGTTGAAGTGACACCAGAAGAAGTTCGTGTTTTTTTCGAGTCCATTCCAAAAAATGAACTGCCTACTTTTGGAACAGAATTAGAAATTTCTCAAATAGTAATTGAGCCTGAAGTCAGTGAAAAAGAGAAAGATAGAATTATAAACCAACTAAAAACGTTCAGAGAAGATGTGCTAGAGAGAGGTTCAAGTTTTGCTTCAAAAGCAATTCTTTATTCTCAGGATCCAGGATCTCGTTCTTCTGGTGGGAAATATACCTTGCACAGAAAACGTCCTCAAATGGTGAAGGAATTTAGAGATGAAGCGTTTAGTCTTGAAGAGGGTGAGATTTCTGAGCCTTTCAAAACTGATTTTGGATGGCATATTTTAATGGTTGATAAAATTCGTGGTCAAGAGGTAGATGTTCGTCATATTCTATTAACACCAAAAATTGAACCGGACCAACTTCAAGAAGCTAAAGAAAAATTAGATTTACTTAGAGAGCGACTTCAAGCTGATGAACTCTCATTTAAAGAGGCTGCCCTTGAGTTTTCTGATGAGAAAGAAACAAAGTATAACGGAGGAGTCTTGATTAATCCACAGACAGGAGACACACGATTTGAGTTAACGAATTTAGATCCAGTTTTATATAGCCAAATAAGAAATTTAAATGACGAAGCAATATCCTCTCCAATTATGGAAGAGGACCGTTCAGGTCTTAAGAAATATAAAATTATTAAAGTAAGTAACCGTTTTGATGAGCATGTTGCAAATTACTCCGTAGATTATGTCCGTATCAAAGCACTTGCTTTAAAAGAAAAGCAATTGAAAGTTATTCAAGAATGGATGACTGAAAAAATTGAAGATACTTACATCAATCTTAATCGTGATAGTAAGTTATGTGACTTTAACAACAATTGGTTAAAGATCTAATTATTTAAAGTACTTCATAGGAACCCAAAGCATTCCAAAACATTCTCCTTTTTCTTTGTGAATGTTTTTATGGTGCATTTTGTGTGCCCTTCTTAACCCTTTAGCATATTTATTGTCAATATTTCTTAGGATTTTAAAACGTTGATGAATAAAGATGTCGTGTACAATAAAATAGGAGAGTCCATACAAGAAGATTCCAATAGCAATGGGTAGTCCAGGCCAGAAGCCTGCTTCTCCCCATAAGATGACAAATCCTGAGCTTACTAATGCATAAAAAATAAAAAAAAGATCATTGCGTTCAAACCAAGATTTATGATCTTTAATATGATGGTCTTTGTGGAGCGACCATAAGAATCCGTGCATGATATATTTGTGAGAAAACCAAGCCATAAATTCCATAAAACAATAAGTAACAACAAGGACGGCGATCCAGAGTATAGTCATGGGGTGAATATATTAAAGTAAGTTTAATCTGTATTTTAAATAACTTCGAGCAAAGACACTCATTTTTTGGTAATTCGGAACTCTTATTCGTGTTTTCTGAATAGAAATAGAAGAAGTTTTTTTCAGTTTGACTAATAACTTGGTGTAGTATTTATAAGCAGTGTAAACACCAAATCGAGCTTCCATCGGGAGTTTGAAAATCCCTTCTAATGCCTTTGTAAAATCAGCTTCAATTTCTTCAATGATTAGCAACTTTGAACGTTCATCAAAATTTGTAAAATCAACATTAGGAAAATAAGTGCGTTCTAAGCCTTGAAAATCATCTTTTAAATCTCGGAGGAAGTTAACTTTTTGAAAAGCAGAACCCAANGCCATTGCAGGNGCTTTAAGTTCATTGTAGGCTTTNANATCTCCTTTGACAAATACTTTTAAACACATAAGGCCCACTACATCTGCAGAGCCATAAATATACTCTTCGTATTCCNCTTGAGTAGAATATACTTGTTTTGACAAATCTAATCTCATGCTTTTCATAAAAGCTTTGATTAAATCATGGTCAATATCAAATTNATTGACAGTACTTTGAAAAGCATTAAGTATAGGATTNATGCTAATTTTGTGTTCTAGGCTTTTGAATAAATCAATTTCAAAATCATTTAATAAAGTTTCTTTATCATAATCATGGAACGTATCCACAATTTCATCTGCAAAACGTACAAAGCCGTAAATGTTGTAGATGTGGTTCCGTATGGAGGCATCTAACATTTTAGTTGCCATAGAAAAGGAAGTACTGTAAGCATTAGTAACCAACTTACTGCAATCTTGACTAACAGAATCAAAAAGATTTATCATAAATTTTCACCTAAATAATAGTTAGACTATAAATTTATGAAAAAAGTTAAACAAAAACGTTTTCCTTGAAATAATTCGTAATAAAAGACTCTACAGATCGATAAAGTTCAATTTTACCAGGAAGTGTTTCAGTATCGATTTCCAGTTGTTGTGGTCCAAAGATAATTAGCTTTGAATCAGTTTTGGAGAGTAATTTTTCATGAAAATCATTTAAATAAGGCATTATATCATCCTTGTTTGGCTCCACAGTAATATAAGTTACAAAATTGAACGTAGTATTGTAAGTGTACAAGGTCTCTAAACTAGAGGTTTGAAGAGACTGCCCTAGGAAGATGGTGCGATACCCTTTTGAAAGGATCAAATAATTNAAATACAATATTCCAAGTTCATGTATTTCATTCTCAGGAAGAAANAGTGCAAAAATGGGTTGATCTTCCTTAAAAGTTGTAGTTCGTTGGAGTAATTCAGATTGAACATGAATTTTTTGTTTAACCAAATTGGTGATAAAATGTTCATGCGTAGGGGATATTGCTCCTGTTTGCCATAAAATACCTAATTCCTTCATGAGGGGCATGAAGATGTCTATGAAAACATATTCAAAATTATGATGCTGAAGGATCTCATCATAGTTATTGTCAAACAACTCACAATCAAAATTAATCATGGCAAGTTTGAATGCATTGATTGAAACTTGTTCTGAATTCGATTTCAACGCTATGTTTCTGACTAAGTCTGGGATTTCATCTTCGCTTAAACTTGCGATTTTAGAAATCTTAAAACCGTGATTATAAAGCAATGTTACATTCAAAAGTGTTTTAAGACTTTCAAGACTGTAACGCCTGATATTAGTATCGGTTCTTTCGGGCTCAAGAAGGTTATAACGTTTTTCCCATATTCTTAATGTATGGGCTTTGATTCCTGAGATATTCTCAAGATTTTTTATACTAAAGGTGCTTTTTATCCTATTCATCGTCTTTATTTTCATTTAAAAGCTTAAACAAATATAACTAAAAAAAAACGATTATGTTTAAAGTGCGCACGAGAAGACTCGAACTTCCACGGGAATACTCCCACCAGCCCCTCAAGCTGGCGCGTCTACCAATTCCGCCACGTGCGCAAAAGAAAAAAGTGACTTGGCTGGGGCTCGAACCCAGGACCCTCTCCTTAAAAGGGAGATGCTCTACCAACTGAGCTACCAAGTCAAATTCGTGATTCGGCTGGGGCTCGAACCCAGGACCCTCTCCTTAAAAGGGAGATGCTCTACCAACTGAGCTACCGAATCTTTTGAGGCTGCAAATATAATATCAAATCTGAATTTATCCCCTTGATTTCTTATAAATTTGTAGGAGTAATTAAAACAATGGAAATAAATAAAATAATACTTCTAGGCTACATGGGTAGTGGGAAGAGCGCTGTTGGGTCTTTGTTAAAGGATCAATTGGGGTACGATTATTGGGACTTGGACGACTATTTAGAAGAGAAAATGAAGGCAAAAATTCCTGAAATTTTTAAATCAAAAGGAGAGATTTATTTTAGAAAAATGGAACGCCATTATCTTGAGGAAGTTTTAAAAGAAGAAAAGACGTTAATTTTATCTATTGGGGGAGGGACGCCTTGTTATTATGATTCTATGGATTATATCAATAATATAGATGGAGTTACAACGGTTTACCTCAACACTAGCGTAAAAGAACTTAGCAAAAGACTTTTTGAAGCAGAATCAGACCGCCCATTGTTACAACACTTAAATTCAATGGAGGAGTTTCAAGAATTTGTAGGGAAACATTTATTTGAGCGAAGTGTGTTTTACAACAAAGCACATCACGCTATCTATACAGATGGGAAGTCAATTGAAGAAGTGGTGACTGAAATTAAAAGTAGTTTAGCTTAAATAAATTCCGCTTTTATCATCATCTAAAACAACCTTTACATGATCGTTTAATGAAGTCGAAAGTGAAATCCCCTTAAAATCGGCTTTAATTGGAAACTTTTTATGATTTCGATTTACCATTACCGCGGTATTGATTTGCTTTACTGGAATTTGAAGAAAATAATTTACGGCATAAATCAAAGTACTACCCGTGTTTAATACATCGTCAACAATCACAATTGATTGATTCTTAAATTCTTTCAAAGGAATAGAGCTTTTTACTGTATCTCTGGGATTTGACTTATCCATTTCAATAGTGACATGTATTAGGTTTAAAGCACTTATTGATTTTAATTCTGCTCCTAACAAAAGTGCAAGTTGACCCCCTCTTTTGCCAATACCTGCAACAACCAGACTGGATTCATCTACATTATTTTCATAGACTTGATAAGCAATCCTCTTAATGCTTGATTTGATTTCTGATGCAGATTTAATTTTATTTCCTAAAGGTGTCATGATCATATTTGTGGTGAAGTTACAAATCTTCTTTTTGTTCATCAATTTCTCCTATTTCTAGTTCGTCTAGATCTCGACGATCTTTCTTAGTTGGACGACCTGTTCCATCTTCTCGTTGAAAATTACTTGATAAATTTTGAAGTTTTTGATGCTCAAATAGGGAAGGGTCTGTTTTTTCAATAACATAAAGCGGGACTAGTTTTGCACCCATTCTACTTTTTGGAAGGTCCAGAACTTCAAAGCTTCTCCAAAGTTGGTCTTTTCTAACTTCAATTCGGTCAAGAGGCATAACCTCCCTGGACGCTTTTGCTTTTTGCCCATTGATTTTCACCATGCCTTTTTTACAACTTGTACTGGCCAAATTCCTTGATTTAAAAAGACGAATACACCACAAGTATTGATCAATACGCATATATAAAACTTCGTTAAGAGATAGAACAAAAATAAAGTAAAATCGTATCTTGCACACCTTAAATATAGTATTCTTGAAAAAAATTCTGAATCTTACTGCCTTATTTATTCTATTGTTAACTTCCTGTAAAAAGGAAGACGAAGTTGAACCACCGAGAGAGGTAAGTGTCCAAGCCATAGAGGATGATCAAATATTGGAAGACTACTTGTCTACCCATTTTTATAATTATGAAGACTTTGAGGACGAAACAGGCTCTCCTGAAATTGTTTTTGATACCCTAAGTGGTGAAAATGCAAACAAGAGATCTCTAATGTCTCAGGTTGTTAAAAAAGTGATCAATGTGAAAATTTCTGATGGAAGTTTTGTGAATCACAACCTATACTATTTGGTAGCAAGAGAAGGAATTGGTAAAAGCCCATCGTTGGTTGACTCCACTTTCCAATCTTATGAAGGCTTATTATTAAATGGTAATGTATTTGACAGCGCAAACAATCCAGTTTGGTTTGATTTGACACAAGTAGTTAGAGGATTTAGAGAGGGACTTCCTAGCCTTAAAGCCGGTACCTATGAAGTAAATGATGACAACACTGTGACTTTTAATAATTTTGGACAAGGTGCATTTTTTCATTCCTTCAGGTCTTGCTTATTTTAGCAATACAGCTGGGGCTATACCTGCATATTCTCCTTTGATTTTCAAAGTGAATTTATACACTACCAAACAAACAGACCACGATGGGGATGGCATTCCTTCTTCAGAAGAGTTTGATCGTGATGGTGATGGGATTGCAGATGATACAGATGGAGATGGCTTAGCAGACTATTTGGATAAAGATTAATACCCAAATTTCTCAACCTTTTTTGTTATTAAAACTATAATGCGATACAATAAAGCATCACACTGATGTATTNTCTTTCTTTTGATATGTAGCCCGAGTTAGTGTTTAAGTTATTCTTTACTACTCAGTCAGTACCTTAAAATAGCTTTTGGAAAACNTTATTTACGTTTAATTACTTTATGGGCTTTGTCAATGATGGATGCTTTATCAAGACCGTATTTAGTCATTAATTGAGCNGGAGTACCAGATTCACCAAAAGTGTCTTGAGTAGCAACGATTTCCATTGGAGTGGGATGTTTTAGCCCTAGTAAGCCTGAAATACTTTCTCCCAAACCACCCAAGTAATTATGTTCTTCAGCACTTACAAGACATCCTGTCTTTTTAACAGAATTCAAGATGATCTCTTCATCTAAAGGCTTGATGGTGTGTATGTTAATTACTTCTGCGCTAATCCCTTGACCTTCTAGTTCTTCTGCAGCTTGAAGCGCTTCCCATACCAAATGTCCTGTAGCAACTATAGTAACGTCACTTCCTGGATTTAATAAGATACCTTTTCCAATTTCAAAACCTAAGTCTGGCGTAGTGAAATTGGCAACTTTTGGACGGCCAAAGCGTAAATAAACGGGACCATCAAAATCTGCAATAGCAATTGTAGCTGCTTTGGTTTGGTTATAATCACAAGTATTAATCACCGTCATACCTGGAAGCATTTTCATCATTCCAATATCTTCAAGGATTTGATGAGTTGCCCCATCTTCACCTAAAGTGATTCCGGCATGTGATGCACAGATTTTCACATTCTTTCCAGAATAAGCAATAGATTGACGAATTTGATCATAAACTCTACCTGTAGAAAAATTGGCAAAAGTACCAGTAAAGGGAATTTTACCTCCGATAGTTAATCCAGCAGCAATCCCCATCATATTGGCTTCAGCGATCCCGATTTGATAAAAACGCTCAGGGTTTTCATCAATAAAATCTTGCATTTTAAGGGAGCCAATAAGATCGGCACAAAGTGCGACTACATTGGGGTTTGTTCTTCCTAATTCTGTTAAACCGTCTCCAAATCCTGAACGGGTATCGTTACTTCCTTGGTTTGTATATTGTTTCATTGTGCTTAAATTTTAATAATCCCCAAGGGTTTCTTCGTTTTGTGCTAATGCATTTTCTAATTGTTCATCATTAGGTGCTTTACCATGCCATGCGTGAGTGTGCATCATAAAATCAACACCATTCCCCATTTCTGTTTCCATGAGAATAGCAATGGGTTTTTGTTGTCCTAATTTTGATTTGGCTTCTGTCAAAGTTTCAAGAATTCGTTCTATAGAATTTCCCTCTTTTATGGATAGTACTTCCCATCCAAAGGCTTTGAATTTTTGCGCTATGTCTCCCATATGTAAGACTTCGTCTGTAGAGCCATCGATTTGTTTTCCATTCAAATCCACAGTAGCAATAATGTTATCAACTCCTTTTGCAGCAGCATACATTAAAGCTTCCCAGTTTTGTCCTTCCTGAAGCTCCCCATCTCCCATTAAAACAAAGACTGTTTTCGGGTCATTATTTAATTTTTTTGCTTGTGCAGCACCAATGGCTACAGAAAGTCCCTGACCCAAAGATCCTGAGGCTACTCTTATGCCTGGAAGCCCTTCATGAGTTGTTGGATGCCCTTGAAGTCTGGAATCAATTAAACGAAACGTATTGAGTTCTTCTACAGGAAAATATCCTTTTCGTGCCAATACACTGTAAAAAACGGGTGATATGTGTCCGTTGGATAGAAAAAACAAATCTTCATGAGTTCCATTCATTTCAAAAGGAATTTTGGTATCCATGATATTGAAATAAAGGGAAACAAAAAACTCAACACATCCTAAAGAACCTCCAGGGTGACCTGAATTAACTTTATGAACCATGCGGAGGATATCTCTTCGTACTTGTGTACTTATATTTTCAAGAGCGTTGATGTCTGACATAATTTAATTTTGCCCAAAAGTAACTCTTGTATTGACATTATCAAAAAAGGATTTAATAAACTTACAACCAAGCTTTGAGAAGTAATTAACAATGCGAAGGCTCTATTATTTATTCACGAGAACACTATCTTTGCACTCAATGAAATTTACACTTTTAGCAAACGATCCAAGTACGGCAGCTCGAGCGGCAACACTTACCACCGATCACGGAACTATTGAGACTCCTATTTTTATGCCGGTAGGTACGGCAGCTACAGTAAAAGGAATCCATCAACGAGAATTAAAAAATGATATAAAACCGGATATTATTCTGGGGAATACTTACCATTTATATTTACGTCCCGGCACCAAAATTTTAGAAGAAGCAGGGGGGTTGCATAAATTCATGGGATGGCAAGGTCCTATTTTAACGGATTCTGGAGGATATCAAGTCTATTCTCTTTCTGCCAATAGAAAAATTAAGGAAGAAGGGGTAAAGTTTAAATCCCATATTGACGGTTCCTATCATGTTTTTACTCCTGAACGTGCTATTGAAATTCAACGTTCTATCGGGGCCGATATCATTATGGCTTTTGATGAATGCACTCCTTACCCATGTGATTATCGTTATGCAAAAACTTCTATGGAGCGAACCCATCGATGGTTAAAGCGATGCATAGAAGCGCATCAATCTCTCCCAATGCCTTATGATTACGAACAAACTTTATTCCCTATTGTACAGGGAAGTACGTATGCTGATTTAAGAAAAATTTCTGCAGAATTTATTGCTGCCCAAGACCTTCCTGCAAATGCAATTGGAGGACTCTCGGTAGGGGAGCCGGCCGAAGAAATGTATGCCATGACTGATGAAGTATGTGCTGTTTTACCTGAAGATAAACCTCGATATCTTATGGGAGTGGGGACGCCTATTAATTTGCTTGAGAATATCGCTTTAGGAGTCGACATGTTCGATTGTGTTTTGCCAACTCGTAATGCAAGAAATGGAATGTTGTTTACTGCAGAGGGAACGATAAACATTAAAAACAAAAAGTGGGAAAATGATTTTTCACCCATAGATTCCTCTGGATACTGTTATGCAGACACTGATTACAGCAAAGCCTATTTGCGACATCTTTTTACAGTGAATGAAATGTTAGGAAAACAGATTGCTACCCTACATAATTTGAGCTTTTATCTTTGGTTGGTTCGTGAAGCGAGAAAACATATATTAGCAGGAACTTTTGGATCATGGAAAACTAAAATGGTGCGTCAAATGGAACCTAGACTATAAATGAAACTCATTGATTTATACATAATCAAGCGCTACATTGGCACTTTTGCAGTGATGATTCTACTGTTTATCCCCATTGGTATTATGGTGGATGTAGCTGAAAAAATTGACAAGTTTAAAGAAAAAGAAGTGCCCTTTTCTGCTATTTTAGAGTATTACATTGACTTTACTTGGTATTTTGCCAATTTACTTTTCCCCATTTTCTTGTTTCTTTCTGTAATTTGGTTTACTTCCAAACTAGCCAATAATACTGAGGTGATTGCCATTTTGAGTTCGGGAATTTCATTTTTTAGATACCTAAGACCCTTTTTGTTGGCAGCAACTTTTATTGCCATTTTCGCTTTTTTTGCGGGTATGTTTATAGTTCCTAAATCAAATTTAGGATTTAACGATTTTAGATATAGGTATATCATAAAAAAAGAAGCCAGAAATACTACCAAAGTTTTTCAGCAAATTAATGACAATGAATTCATTTATGTAAACAGTTATGATCCTATCAGAAAACGAGCAACCAATTTTACTTTAGAGCATTTTGATGGCAATGAGCTTAAATTCAAAATCAAATCGAGTAGAATAAGATGGATTGATAAGGACAGTGTTTTTCGTTTATCGAATTATTCAAAGAGAACTTTTCTGAAAGACTCAGAATATTATGAAAGTGATTGCAAGAAAAGACACCCTTTTTGATTTTGAAATCCAAGATTTAGCTCCAGTAAACTATATTGCAGAGACGCTTACTTTTTCAGAACTTAATCAGTTTATTGAAGACGAAAAAGAACGCGGTTCCATCTTAACCAATAGTCACTTATTAGTTCGTCATAAACGCTGGAGTATCCCTATCTCTGCCTTTATTCTAACGATAATAGCAGTTGCGGTTTCTTCCTTCAAACGAAGAGGAGGAATGGGCGTCAATTTAGCTTTTGGAATTAGTTTGGGATTCCTCTTTATCTTCTTTGATAAAATTTTTGGGGTCCTGGTAAGTAAATCCACATTTCCACCTGTTTTGGCGGCATGGCTCCCTTTAGTCTTATTCGGTCTATTAGCAGTATTTTTACTTCGCTATGCAAAACGATAGATCAAGAAGTCTGCTGCTTTATCATTTTATGGTGGTTATTTTCGGATTTTCTTCTGTTTTAGGGGCTTTGATTTCATTGGAGGCCATTCCATTAGTACTATATCGAATGGGGTTAGCATCGGTAGGCTTGGCATTCTTTTTTTTCTTTTTTCAGCCTCATTATTTTAAACTTTCTCCAAAGATGTGGGGAAAGGTGAGTTTAGGAGGAATTATTATTGCCATTCATTGGGTCACTTTTTTTCATGCTATAAAAGTAGCTGGGGTGTCATTGACATTGAGTATGATGGCAACAGGAGCTTTTATCACTGCCATGATNGAACCCTTGTTAATTCGAAGAAAAATCCTAGGCTATGAAATTATATTTGGCGGAATCACAGCCATAGGGGTAGGGGTTATTTTTAATGCAGAATTTGAACAATTCTATGGGATTTTAATTGCTCTACTTTCTGCTTTTCTTTCTGCNCTTTTNACAATTTTAAACAACCAAATGGTTAAACATGCGCTGCCCATAACACTTTCNTTTTATGAGCTTTTGGTTGGAACTCTTGTTTGTGGGATATATGTTATGTTTTTTGGNAATTATACTTGGAGTTCCTTTGCATTCCATGGCTATGATTGGATATGGATTTTAATTTTGGCTTGGGTTTGCACCTCATATGCGTTTAACGTTTCCATAAAAGTCATGAAACATTTATCTTCTTTTACAATCATGATGATCATTAACTTGGAACCCATCTATGGAATTCTGTTATCGCTTGCTATATGGAACGAAAGGGAGTATTTGAGTCCAAGTTTTTACCTTGGATTTTTCATTGTTTTGGGTAGTATTTTAGTTAATGGAATTTATAAACATAAGAAAGAAGGTTTAAAAAAAGGAACCTAGTTCTAAAGAATTTTTACTTTTGTCATAGATAATTTTATATGGAATATTTAGAATTTGAATCACCAATAAAAGAACTACACGATCAACTTGATAAATGTAAGTTGATTGGAACTGAGAGTGAAATCGATGTCACAGAAACCTGTGGTCAAATCGAACAAAAGCTCGAAAAAACCAAAAAGGAAATATACGGTAACCTCACTGCATGGCAGCGAGTTCAGCTTTCAAGACATCCTTCTAGACCGTTTACATTAGATTATATTAAAGCACTATGTGGCGATACTTTTTTGGAGTTGCATGGCGATAGAAATGTAATGGACGACAAAGCCATGATTGGAGGTTTAGGCAAAATAGATGACCAATCTTTTATGTTTATTGGAACTCAAAAAGGCTACAATACCAAAACACGTCAATATCGTAATTTTGGAATGGCAAATCCTGAGGGATATCGTAAAGCATTACGCTTGATGAAGTCTGCCGATAAATTTGGTGTCCCTATTGTTACTTTTGTAGATACGCCAGGTGCGTTTCCCGGACTTGAAGCAGAAGAACGCGGACAAGGAGAGGCTATTGCTCGTAACATATTTGAAATGATGTCCATTTCTGTGCCTATTATCGTAGTGATTATAGGAGAGGGAGCCTCAGGAGGAGCCTTGGGAATTGGAGTTGGTGACAAAGTTTTTATGCTTGAGAACACTTGGTATTCAGTAATTTCTCCTGAATCTTGTTCTTCAATTTTATGGCGTAGTTGGGAACATAAAGAGGCCGCTGCAGATGCTTTGAAACTGACTTCTAAGGATATGCTTAAGAATAAGCTGATAGACAAGATCATTAAGGAGCCTCTTGGTGGTGCTCATTTTGATCGTGAAGAAACATTTAAAACTGTTAGAAAAGAATTATTAGCCACTTTTAAAAAACTTGAAAAAGAGTCTCCAGAAGACCGAGTGCACACACGCCGTGAGAAATTTCTTTCCATGGGAAATTTTGAAGACTAATTTTTTTAGTTTATTAACATTTTTTTTGACTTGTAAACACCTGATTCTTTATAGATGGGTGACATTCTTTGTTTTAATTTTCAATTCAATTTTATAAAAGCGAGTACTTTAGTCTCATGGAAAAAAAGAAGTCTCTTGAATATATAAAAACCCCTAATCCTGCTGTAATAAATTTACAGCAAGGTAAAATACCGCCTCAAGCTCTGGAGCTAGAAGAAGCGGTATTAGGAGCTATGTTGATTGATAAAAAAGGGGTAGATGAGGTGATTGATATCTTACAGCCCGACGCTTTTTATAAAACATCTCACCAACTTATCTTTGAAGCAATATATCAGTTGTTTCAGGATTCTCAGCCTATTGATCTCTTGACCGTTTCGTCTGAACTAAGAAAAAAGGGAAAACTAGAAGCTGTGGGTGGAGAATTTTATCTAGTCCAATTATCTCAGCGAGTTGCTTCTTCAGCGCATATTGAGTTCCACGCTCGAATCATTTTGCAGAAATTTATTCAAAGAAGTTTGATTAAAATTTCAAATGAAATTATTGAAAGTGCTTATAAAGAATCTACAGATGTATTTGATTTACTTGATGAAGCAGAATCCAAGCTATACGATGTTACTCAAGGAAACATAAAAAAATCCTCAGAGACTGCTCAGAATTTAGTTCTTGAGGCGAAAAAGAAAATGAAGAAATTTCAAAGCGTGACGGACTTAGTGGGGTCAGTACTGGTTTTGAAAAATTAGACAAATTAACCTCAGGATGGCAGCCCAGTGATTTAATAATTATTGCTGCACGTCCTGGTATGGGGAAAACAGCTTTGACATTGTCCATGGCACGAAATATTGCNGTTGGAAAACAAATACCTGTAGCTTTTTTCTCTTTGGAGATGTCTTCAGTACAATTAATCACACGTTTGATTTCCTCCGAAACAGGTTTGTCCTCTGAAAAACTAAGAACAGGTAAATTAGCAGATCATGAATGGCAGCAGTTAAATGTTAAGGTGACTGATCTTGAAAAAGCACCCTTGTTTATAGATGATACTCCCTCACTTTCAATATTTGACTTAAGAGCAAAGGCACGAAGACTTTCTTCACAGCACGGAATCAAGTTGATCGTTGTAGATTACTTGCAATTGATGACTGCAGGAGCAAGTTCAAAAACTGGTAACAGAGAGCAAGAAATCTCTACTATTTCAAGAAATTTAAAAGCCTTAGCCAAAGAATTGAATATTCCTGTAATTGCACTTTCTCAGCTTTCACGTGCTGTAGAAACGCGTGGAGGAACTAAAAGACCTATGCTTTCTGACCTCAGGGAATCTGGAGCTATTGAACAAGATGCAGATATCGTTTCCTTTATTTACCGACCAGAATATTACAATATTGACGAATGGGATGATGATGAAAGGACCCCCTCTGAAGGTCAGGCTGAATTCATTGTTGCAAAACACCGAAATGGAGGTCTTGACAACATCCGACTTAAATTTGTGGGTCATCTTGGGAAGTTTGAAGATTTAGATAGTTTCGATTCTCCTTTTGAATTTCAATCAAAAATGAATCCCAATGATGCTGCAATTGACCCTGCAAATCTTCCAAGNCCAGATGCTGCTTTTGGTGATTTTGACGNGGGAGATGACGATTCTCCGTTTTAGGAGNCTAAAAATCAAGCCGCATTAAAATATCAGTTTGTGCATCATCTCCCAACTGAAAAATGTGTTGATCAAAAGNTTTAAGTCCCTTTTTTTTGTAGAAGTGGATTGCTTTGTCATTGTGTTCCCAAACTCCCAGCCACATTTGATTGTATCCTTTTTCACGACCTAGGTGTAAAGCAGTGTTAAAAAATTCACTTCCTAATCCCTTTCCTTGGAATTCCCTTTTAATGTATATACGTTCTATTTCAAAGGCAGTATTTCCCAATACAGTCTCCGTTTGGGCAGCATTAAAATTTAGTTTTAAATATCCGATGATTTGTTCGTGATGAAACGCAAAATAAAAGCATGAATCTGGATTTGAAAGTTCTTTTTCAGTATTCTCCAAGGTCATGGTAGTTTCAAAATACCACTGCATATTTTTTGGAGTATTCTGAGAAGCAAATGTTTCATCAAAGGTTTGAACTGCAAGTTCATGAAGCTCTATTGATTGCGATACTTCTATTCTTTTTAAACCTATCTGCATGAAATATTTGTCAAACGCTTATACCATAAGATTCTAGAGAATTGGCAAGCTGTTTAGGGTTTGTAAACTGAATTCCATTAATCCCTAAAGCTTCTGCACCTCTAATGTTTCTAAGATTATCATCGATAAAAATTGCTGTTTTTGGGTCAATTTTAAAACGGTCTAGAGTAATTTGATAAATATCAGAGAAGGGCTTTCTTGTTTGTTCAGTTCCTGAGACAACAATCCCTTCAAACCAATGTAGAAAATCAAACTTTTTTAAGGCTATTGGAAAAGTTTCTGCACTCCAATTGGTTAAAGCAACAACGCTGTAGTTTGGATTATCGATAAGTTTTTTTAGAATTGCTACTGTACCTGATATAGAATCGCCTAACATTTCTTCCCATCTCCCATAGTACATTCGAATTAGATTTTCATGTTCTGGAAATTGCTTTACAAGATCCGCCGTTGCTTGGGCAAGGGGATAACCAGCGTCTTGATTTTCATTCCAATCCATCGTACAGATTTCATCAAAAAACCATTGCATTTTTTTTTGATCACCATCAAATACATCTAAATATACATAGGCTGGATTCCAATCAATTAAGACACCACCTAAATCAAAAATTATCGTTTTTATAGGGCTAGTTGTTTTCATTCGTTTTCATCTTTTTGTCCTACACTCATCAAATACGCTTTTAAAAAGGAATCTATTTGTCCATTCATAACGGCATCCACATCAGTAACTTCATGTTGTGATCTGACGTCTTTTACTAATTTATAGGGATGCATTACATAATTTCGAATTTGTGATCCCCATTCAATTTTCTTTTTTGAAGCTTCTATTTCATCTCGTGCAGAAAGTTTCTTTTGTAATTCAATTTCATACAATTGGGAGCGTAATAATTGCATGGCTTTATTTTTATTTTCTAATTGTGAGCGGGTTTCTGAATTTTCAATAATGATTCCCGTAGGGTGGTGTCTCAAGCGGACAGCTGTTTCTACTTTATTGACATTTTGTCCCCCAGCTCCACTAGCTCGCATGGTTTCCCAAGTATAGTCGGAAGGACTGATAACGATTTCTATACTGTCATCAACTAAAGGGTATACATAAACAGAAGCAAACGAGGTGTGTCGTTTGGCATTACTATCAAAAGGAGAGATTCTCACCAAGCGATGTACTCCATTTTCACCTTTTAGCCAACCAAAAGCAAAATCACCCTCTAGCTCTAAAGTTACTGTTTTAATTCCAGCCACATCCCCAGCCTGGTGATTGAGTTCTTTGATTTTATAGCCTTGTTTTTCCCCCCACATGAGATACATACGCATAAGCATTTCTGCCCAGTCACAACTTTCTGTTCCCCCNGCACCTGCTGTTATTTGAAGAACAGCACTTAAGTCATCTCCTTCGTCAGAAAGCATGTTCCTGAANTCTAAAGCCTCTAAACGTTCTAAGGTGNTTTCGTACTGATTTTTTACTTCCTCCGTGTCTGCATCTCCACTTTTTTCGAATTCCATCAANACTTCAAGGTCTTCATTCCCTTGTTGAATCAATTCATAATCAATAACCCATTTTTTAAGGGTTCTCAATTGTTTCATATGCGCTTCTGCTGCTTTGGCATCATTCCAAAAATCGGGGGCTAAGGTCTTCTCTTCTTGGTTTTTTATTTCTATTTCCTTGGCATCAATGTCAAAGATAGCGCCTCAAGGCGCTGATACGCTCCGTTAAGGACTTGAATTGTTCGTTAGAAATCATAGTGTCTATTTCTACAAAAATAAGGATTATGAGAGGATATCCTATTTGTAGTGGAACATGAATTTCAAATTATTCAATTTAAAAAGAGAAAAAAATCTTCGTATGATAATTCATTAGACCCATTATAATTTTCAACTAGTTAATTTGAAGTTCAAAAATAATCATAAGCGATATGCTAATAATTGCATTGGCTTAAATAAGAAAACACCCCATACTTTCCTTACTTTTATGCGAAATAAAAAACATCTATGAATCTACTTTCTGTAGAAGGCATTTCGAAATCCTATGGCGAACGGACAATTTTTGAACCCCTTTCCTTTGGAGTAAGTATTGGGCAAAAAATTGCATTGATTGCTAAAAATGGGAGTGGGAAAACCACCTTACTTAAAATCATTGCCCAGCAGGACAGTCCGGACCAAGGGGAGGTGAATTACAGAAAAGGAACCCTTATTTCGTATTTGGCACAAGAACCTTCTTTGGATTCAAGTCTATCAGTGGAGGAAACTATTTTGGGTTCAGGAAATAAAACCCTTCAGGTGATAGAGCAGTACGAAAAAGCTTTATTGAACCCAGAAAATGCAGATGCTTATCAAAAAGCATTTGAAGCAATGGACCAGCATGAAGCTTGGGACTTTGAAACCCAGTATAAGCAGATGTTAAGCAAGTTAAAACTGGGAGATTTAACATTAAAGGTAGCTTCTTTATCGGGGGGACAAAAAAAGCGTTTGGCTTTATGCACAGCCTTATTAGAAAAACCAGACCTTCTCATATTAGATGAACCTACTAACCATCTTGACATGGAAATGATAGAATGGTTGGAAGCTTATTTTATGAAAGAAAAGCTAACCCTTCTCATGGTGACTCACGATCGTTACTTTTTGGAGCGCGTCTGTAATGAAATTATTGAATTGGATGAAGGGGACCTGTATTCTTACAAAGGAAGTTATTCGTACTATCTTGAAAAAAGAGCGATTCGTATTGCTCATGAAGAAACAGTTGCTCATAAAACCAAGCGGCATTTTGTAAAAGAGCTTGAATGGATGCGACGTCAACCCAAAGCCAGAACGACAAAATCAAAATCACGTATTGATGATTTTAAAATTATAAAAGAAAAAACACAGCAAAGACGAAACGATCACGAAGTACAGTTAGAAATCAACATGGAGCGTTTGGGTTCCAAAATGATAGAAATGCACAAGGTGTCTAAAGCATTCAAAGACACCGTTATTTTAGATCAATTTGACTATAATTTTCAACGTAATGATCGTATCGGAATCATCGGAAAGAACGGTACTGGAAAATCTACTTTGTTAAACTTGTTAACAAACAGCATTCAACCCGATACTGGAAAAATCATTCGAGGAGAAACCTTAAAATTTGGATATTATACCCAAGGAGGAATCAAAATTAAAGAAGGCCAAAAAGTAATAGAAGTTATTCAGGAGTTTGGTGAATATATTCCTCTAAAAAAAGGCAAAAAAATCTCAGCCCAACAGTTACTCGAGCGTTTTCTGTTTGATCGAAAAAAACAATACGATTTTGTGGAGAAGCTGAGTGGGGGAGAGCGGAAGCGTCTTTATTTATGTACCGTTTTAATTCAAAATCCAAATTTTCTGATTCTTGATGAACCTACCAATGACCTAGACATCATTACTCTCAATGTATTAGAGAGTTTTTTATTGGATTTCCCTGGTTGTTTGCTAGTGGTTTCTCACGATCGTTATTTTATGGACAAAATTGTAGACCATCTTTTTGTTTTAAAAGGCCAAGGCCAAATCGAAGACTTTCCTGGAAATTATTCTGATTATAGAGCATATGAGGGAGAAAATCAGCCGCAAAATGATACTACAGAAAAGAAGGTGAAAAAGGAATGGAAGAAAGAGACAAATTCACAAAAGGGACTTTCCTATCAAGATCAGCAGACCTTTAAGAAGTTAGAAAAAACCATTAACAAATTAGAAGAAGAAAAGGAACTTCTTCAAAACCGTTTTGTTAACGAAGCCTTAAGTCCAGAGGAAATCAAAGCCTTGTCGATTACTTTAAGTGAATTAGAAGCAGATTTGGAACAAAAATCCGATCAGTGGCTTGAGTTTTCTATGTTGATGGAAGAATAAGTTGTTTTATCAATTTTACTGGTTAATAAAAAAACAGCATCCTCTAAATTCCATTCACTTGTTTTTAGTAGTTTTAAAATTCACTAAACTAGAACCATGATGCATCGGACTTCTTATTTCTTACTCGTTGTATTTTTATTGACAATAGGGCTAAATGCTCAAAATAGAGCCAATAAAAACAAACCACAAGACACCCCCTCGCTTTTAGATAAAACACAGGCTTATACTGGTTTTTTTGATTTTAATTACCATCCAGAAAAGGACGCCATATACATGACAGTCAAGAAGCTAGACGAACAGTTTTTATATGTAAACAGTTTGAGTCAGGGGATTGGAAGTAATGATATTGGTTTGGATCGTGGACAACTTGGAAATGAACGTGTTGTCTATTTTTCCAAAGCAGGAAATAAGTTATTGTTGGTACAACCTAATCTTCGCTATCGCTCAACTTCAGAGAATCCTCTAGAACAGCGATCCATCAAAGAAGCATTTGCTAAATCGGTCTTATTTGGTTTTCCAATTGAAGAGACTAAAGATGGAAATTATATCATCAATCTAACTCCTTTCCTACTTCAAGATGCCCATGGAGTTTCTCAACGCTTAAAACGCAGAAAGCAAGGGAGTTTTCGTGTAGATCAAAGTAGATCTGCAGTATCTTTAGAACGCACCAAAGCCTTTCCTTTAAATGTTGAATTTGATATGTTATTAACATTTACGGGTACTGCAGAGGGAAGTTTGTTACGCTCAGTTACTCCAACACCCGATGCGGTTACGGTACATCAGCATCATTCTTTTGTCGCCCTGCCAGATGCGGCCTATACCCCTAGAGATTTTGATCCACGATCGGGGGTGAATGCAATGCGTTTTTATGATTATTCTACTCCAGTGAGTAGTGCTACTCAAAAACAATACATCTACCGTCATCGACTGGAAAAGAAAGATCCTACTGCTGACATAAGCGAAGCTGTGGAACCTATAATTTATTATTTAGATAACGGAACACCTGAGCCCGTTCGTTCTGCTCTTTTAGAAGGAGGGAGTTGGTGGAATCAAGCCTTCGAAAGCATTGGGTATAAGGATGCGTTCCAAGTTAAAATACTACCCGATGATGCAGATCCGTTAGATGTTCGTTATAATGTAATTCAATGGGTGCATCGCTCCACCCGAGGTTGGAGTTATGGCGCAAGTGTCGCAGATCCAAGAACAGGAGAAATTATAAAAGGTCATGTGAGTTTGGGTAGTCTTAGGATTCGTCAGGATTTCATGATAGCATTGGGCCTTACAGAAGCTCCTTTTGATCCCAATAACAACAAAGAACAAGCCGCTCTTGATTTAGCTTTAGCACGAATTCGGCAGTTGTCTGCACACGAGATCGGACATACCTTAGGTTTTGCACATAATTTTGCTGCTAGTGCCAATGCCAGAACTTCTGTAATGGATTATCCACATCCCAACCTTGAACTGGAGGCAGGCAANATTGTATTTGATAACGCTTACGAGGTGGGAATTGGATCTTGGGATAAAGTGAGCGTAGGCTATGCTTATAGTGATTTTCCAGAGGGGACAGATGAAAAAGCANCACTCAACAACCTCCTTGAGAAAAGTGTGAGTGAAGGACATCGTTTTATTAGTGATAGAGATGCACGTCCTGTTGGTGGTGCACATCCAAAGGCTCATTTGTGGGATAATGGATCTTTGGCCACTACAGAGCTAGCCAATTTAATGCAGATTCGATCAAAAGCACTTAGTCATCTCAATTTAAATCATCTTCGNGAAGGGGAACCTTACAGNGCATTGGAAGATCGTTTTGTTCCTATGTACCTCTTACACCGCTATCAGGTGGAGGCTGTAGTGAAACTCATCGGTGGTGTAGATTATGATTATGCAGTAAAAGGCCCTCAAAAATATAAAACTACAACCGTTGATGCTACTAGCCAACGCAACGCTTTGTTAGCATATTTGGATGTATTAAGTCCTAAGGCGTTAAAAATTCCCGATCATCTTTATCCATTATTGCACCCTCGTTCTTTCTCCAATCCGAGAGATCGTGAAAATTTCCTTTCTCAAACAGGAGTCAGTTTTGATTATTTGGGAATTGCAAATAGTTTGAGTGATGCCTTGATCGGTATGCTATTGCATCCTGAACGAGCGAATAGGCTGGTGATGCAATATGGCTTTGATACGAATCAGCTTTCTCTTAAGGAGACGATTAATTCTTTAATTAAAAATCATTTTAAAATTTCTCCTAGAGATCCCCATGAAAGTCAGTTAAATGAAATCGTCAAAGCGAACATAATGAGTCATTTGATGGATTTAGGACAAAACAGCTTGTCCAGTAGCATTACTAAAGCAGTGGTCTATGACCAGATTGTTGCATTGGATCAATGGTTAGCAGGTCAAAGGGCGGTAAATTTCAATCAATATTACCGTAATGAAATTCAAAAATACTTTGAAAATCCTAGCGATTTTAAACCAACTTCTTCAAAGAGGCTACCTGATGGTTCTCCCATAGGGATGTTTTCATGTGACCATTAATTTCAATTTAAGGCGAATGAAAGTAAATTTGATTAGTGATACGGTTACCAAGCCCTCTGAAGGGATGTTAGAAGCCATGTTTGCTGCTCAAGTGGGGGATGATGTATTTAAAGAGGATGAATCGGTCAATACTCTTGAGACTGATTTGGCTAAACTCTTTGGTATGGAAGCGGCATTGTTTTTTCCATCAGGTACAATGGCGAATCAAACCGCTATTAAACTACACACCCAACCCGGAGAACAATTAATCTGCGATCATTATTCGCATGTTTACAATTATGAAGGGGGAGGGGTGAGTTTTAATTCTGGAGTTTCTTGTAAGTTGATTGCGGGAGATAGAGGAAGAATTACAGCGACTCAAATAGAAGCTTGTATCAATCCACCAGATTTTTATCACAGCCCAAAGACAAGTCTGGTTTGTTTGGAAAACACCACTAATAAAGGGGGAGGAGCAGTTTACGATTTTAACGATATGATTGCAATTCGCACCTTATGTGAAACGCACAATTTAGCCCTTCATTTAGATGGAGCACGATTATGGAATGCTTTGGAAGTTACTAATGAACCCCCAGCAGCGTATGGAAAAATTTTTGACACCATTTCTGTATGTTTGAGTAAAGGTCTGGGTTGTCCGGTAGGTTCAGTGCTTTTGGGCTCAAAAGCGATGATTGATCAGGCCATACGCATACGAAAGGTTTTTGGTGGGGGAATGCGACAATCGGGCTATCTTGCTGCTGCTGGTTCTTATGCTCTAAAAAACCACAGAAAAGATCTTAGAGAAGATCATAGGAAGGCGAAAGAGATTGAGGCCGTATTGTCTACTTGTACTTTTGTGGATAAGGTACAGCCTGTGTCAACTAATATTATAATATTTTCTTTAATTTCAACACTCTCAGAATTGGATTTTATCTCAAAAATGAGAAAACAGAGCATAGACTTAATTGCCCTTGGAAAAGGAAAACTCCGTATGGTTACCCATCGTGATTATACTCGAAAACAGCACGATCATGTGTTAACAACTTTAACAAAAATGAATTGATATGCATAGACCTATTTTAATTTCAAGTTTGATTTTTGTATTCCTATTCACAGCATGTAAAAACAAAATAAAAATGAATTTTGATACAAGTACTCAAGCTCCCACAGCAGAGCAGATTCCCTACCAATTGAAGGAGCATGGCGATATTCGAGTTGATAATTACTATTGGATGAAGGAAAGGGACAATCCAGAGGTTATTGATTACTTGGAGCGCGAAAACGATTATTTCAATAAGATGACTGCCGAAACTGACTCCTTTCGTGAGGATCTTTTTGAAGAACTAAAAAGCAGAATAAAAGAAGACGATGAATCAGTTCCCTATTTTTATAATGGGTATTGGTATATTACCCGATTTGAAAAGGGACAACAATATCCTATCTACACCCGCAAAAAAGAGGCTTTGACAGCGCCTGAAGAAGTGCTATTTGACTGTAATGAAATGGCGAAAGGATTAGATTATTTCCGTTTGGTAGGAGTGAATGTTAGTCCAGATAACACTAAAGTTGTTTATGGAATTGATACGGAATCGAGAAGGAAATACACCCTTTATGTAAAAGACCTACTGACTGAAACGATCTTACCTACTAAGATTGAAAATACAACAGGAGGCTCGGCTTGGGCATCCGACAATGAACATTTTTTCTATGTGTACAAAAATCCGGAAACCCTTCGTTCGGAAAAAATTTACAGACATAATATCCTAGCCTCTGGCAATGAAGATCCATTGATATTTCATGAGAAAGATGAAACCTTTTCGGTGTATGTAAGAGAATCTAAATCGTTAGATTATGTTTTTATTTCTTCCTACAGTACCTTGACCACTGAACATCAGTTTATTAAGGCAGATAAGCCATTGGATGCGTTTCAATATATACAACCTAGAATCAGAGGCTTAGAATATAGTGTAGGGCAATTTGAAAATCATTTTTATATTTTGACAAACCATAATGATTCTAAGAATTTTAAAATTGTAAAAACGCCCAT
>JGI26086J50260_1000268_pt1 | contig 34839 bp, 34 predicted proteins | sample SaaInl3SG_22_DNA_FD_50260 | JGI IMG/M metagenome (IMG submission 50260)
ATCGGCAAACCCAGAATGGACAAGCTGACAACGAATTGGAGAACTTTAAGAAATGGCTCCGCGAGCAGGACTCGAACCTGCGACCAAGAGATTAACAGTCTCCTGCTCTACCAACTGAGCTATCGCGGAACTCAAGATGGCCGCGAAGATTAATGATTCAGGGACCTGCCGTCAAGGGGCAACGCGGCTTTTATCCCCGGCTTTGGCTGAATCAAACCTGTGATCATGCGGGCACGATTTTTCTCAAGAGTCTTCGGGCCAATACCTTTGATTGCCAGCAACTCTTCGGGAGTTTGGATAGGGCCATACTGCTCCCGATAAACGACGATTTGCTCTGCCTTTTTGACACCAATGCCATGCAGCACTGCAGCGATTTCTTGTGCCGACGCATGGTTTAGGTCAACCGGTTCGGTCGCCGCCAAATAACCGGAGCACACCAGGGCACAGAGCCAAAGAATCCAACGCATCAACACCTCCTTCACGTCTGAAGAAGGTAACCAAAAACCGACCAACGGAGAGCGAACTTAGCCGATTGGCTGTGCGATTTCTGCCACAATCCGCGCCAATGCATCTGCTGGATCTTTGGCTTGTGTCACCGGCCTACCAATCACCAAGTAATCTGAGCCAGCATCCAGTGCCTGACTTGGAGTGACGATCCGTGATTGATCATCCGCCGAAGCCCAATGTGGACGAATCCCTGGGGTCACCAAAGCGAAGGACTGACCGCAGAGTGTTTTGAGCGAGGACGCTTCGTGCGCAGAACACACCACGCCATCCAGCCCTGCATTCTGAGCCATTCTGGCCAGCGCAAGCACCTGCTCATCTAGGGCTCGACTTACGCCAATCGATCGGAGCGTCTCTGCATCAAAACTGGTGAGTACCGTGACACCGATCAACAATGGGCGGTGCGACTCTTCCGCCAGGATGGAACAAGCTGCCTCCAGCATGGCGTGACCGCCAGAACAATGCACATTAGTCATCCACACACCCAAGCGTGCGGCCGCCCTAACCGCCATCGCACAGGTGTTTGGGATGTCATGAAACTTCAGGTCGAGAAAGACCTCATGCCCTGCCCGATGGCAGATTTCAACCGACTCGGGACCAAGCGCTGTGTAAAGCTCTTTGCCAATTTTAACGCGGCAGAGATCAGCTGGTAACTGTGAGACCAACGTGTTTAAGTCGGCCTTATTGGACACGTCAAGCGCCACGATAATTTGCCGATTCACGATGACATCCGTTTCTTTTTCGGCCAAAGCGTAATCAAAAGCGTCAACAGCCCACCAGAAAAAAGACCAACGACAAAAGTAGCTAACAAGGCGACAGCCAAACTGATGTCAGGGAGTTGTAGCCACACCAAATCGATGGAGACCGGTGTCGCATTGAATAGATAGAGGACACACCCGGTCACGATCAAGGCCAAAACCCAGATCATCGTGACCGCGCGCTTGAGGAGTTTCATGCGTCCTTGGATTTGAGGAAGGCGGTATTCACCGCTTCCCGTAACTCTTTACCCGGCTTGAAATGCGGTACAGCTTTCGAATCCAGCACCACCGATTCGCCGGTCTTTGGATTACGCCCAACCCGAGCCTTTCGCTTGTGCAGTGAAAACGACCCGAAGCCACGCAATTCGATTCGACCGCCTTCAACAAGTTGATGACTCATCCGGTCGAAAATAGCCTTCACAGCCAGCTCAACGTCTTTCGGTGGCAATGCTGGGTAACGGGTCGACATCCGCTCAATCAGCATGGATTTAGTGATACCTGACATGCAACGATTCCATGACATGGCCGGGCGAACCCGGCCGATGACGCCGATTTATGCGCGGCCTTCCATTTGAGCCTTGATCAACTCACCGATGGTTGTTGGGCCAACTTCGCCCTCATCCGCAGGTGACTCGTTCAAATTGCGCATCGCTTCTTTCTCTTCCGCTTCTTCCATCGCNCGGACAGACAACGANATATTGCGTGTCTTCTTGTCCACATTGATGATCTTCGCTTCGACCTGATCGCCAACATTCAGAACATTGCGTGCGTCTTCGACACGATCACGCGACAATTCCGACGCTTTCAGGATCGCTGTCACGCCGTCACCGAGGTCCACAGTGGCCTGTTTGGCTTCAACTTCCAGAATTGTTCCGTTGACGATTGCACCCTTTTCATTTCCGGACAGGAAACCACCCATTGGGTCTTCAGACATTTGCTTCACGCCAAGCGAAATCCGCTCACGCTCAGGATCAACCGCCAGAATTACCGCTTCCAGGTCTTCACCCTTCTTGAAATTCCGCACAGCCACTTCACCTGGCTCACTCCATGAGAGGTCTGACAAATGGATCAAACCATCGATTCCACCGTCNAACCCAATGAACACGCCAAAGTCTGTGATCGACTTGATCGGTCCTGANACCTTTTCACCCTTGGCATGAGTCGCTGAGAACGCTTCCCATGGATTGACCTTGCACTGTTTGATGCCCAAGGAAATCCGACGNCGCTCTTCATCAATGTCCAAAACCATCACTTCGAGTTCGTCACCCAGAGATACGATCTTNGACGGATGCACGTTCTTGTTAGTCCAATCCATTTCAGAGACGTGGACCAGACCTTCAACACCTTCTTCGATTTCCGCAAAGCAGCCGTAATCTGTCAGGTTCGTGATGCGCGCGTTGACACGGGTNTTCACAGGNTAACGATTCTTGATTTCGATCCATGGATCTTCGCCAAGTTGCTTCAGGCCAAGTGACACACGATTCCGCTCGCGATCAAACTTCAATACCTTCACATCCACTTCGTCACCGACATTGACAACTTCAGATGGNTGCTTGATTCGCTTCCATGACATATCGGTGATGTGCAGCAAGCCATCGACACCACCCAAATCGACAAACGCACCGTAATCGGTGAGGTTCTTGACGATACCTTTGACTGCCTGGCCTTCGACCAGGTTCTCGAGCAGCGCTTCGCGCTCCTCTGAATTCTCTTGCTCCAGCACTGCACGACGTGAAACCACCACGTTGTTGCGGCGTTGGTCAAGCTTGATCACCTTGAATTCAAGCTCTTTGCCTTCCAAGTGGGCGACATCGCGAACTGGGCGAACATCAACCAATGATCCAGGCAAGAATGCACGGATCCCTTCGAGATCAACTGTAAATCCGCCTTTGACCTTGCCGTTGATGATACCCATCACGACCGCATGCTCTTCATGCGCTTTTTCCAGATCAATCCACGCCTCAGCACGTTTCGCTTTTTCGCGAGATAAGCGAGTCGCACCAAATCCGTCTTCTACGGCGTCCAGAGCCACTTTCACAGTGTCTCCAACGTTCACGGTCATCTCACCGGCTTCGGTCAGGAATTGGCTTCTTGGAATTGCGCCTTCAGATTTCAGGCCAGCATTCACGATGACGAAGTCAGGTTCAATGGCAACTACGGTAGCGTCCACAATGGCGCCAGGGGTCATGTCGATGTCGATGAGACTTTGCTCAAAGAGTTCTGCGAAAGTTTCGCTCATTCAATTGTCCTATGTTTCCGGCTTTCAGCCGTCCGTCCGATCAGCCCGGGCGGAGTTGGTTACCAAGAGGGAGTGCGCGATTTCGCTGATGTCGCAACTCCAACTGCTCATGTGTTCTGTACGAGGCCTTCGGCCAAACAGAGGGCTCGCGCGTCTGCCATCACTTCGGCAGGCGTTTTCTCTGAACTGTCGATCACAAACGCATCCACGGCCGGCACCAAGGGTGCGACGGCCCGCGTTCGATCCCGAACGTCCCGAATTTCGAGGTCGCGTAGTATAGCGGAACGCTCAACTGTTTGACCAGACTCAATTAATTCTTGGAAACGCCGCTCACCTCGGACCGCCACGCTGGCATCCAAAAAAATCTTCAAATTCGCATCTGGAAACACTACTGTGCCTAAGTCTCGACCNTCACCCACCAGCCCGGGAGCCTTGGCCTGCCTACGCTGTAGCGACAACAATGCCAGACGAACATCGGCGTGCATGGCCACTTGACTGGCCGCTTCGGCTACTACCTGATTCCTCAGTTGGGCTGAAATATCCTCTGAATCCAGACAAATTTCAGTGTGATTTGCATCAAAAGGAAAGGTTAATTCCAGTGAATCGGCCAATGCGCAGAGCCCGGCCGAGTCATCCAATGCGATCTTACGATCGAGCGCTGCAAGAGCCAAAACACGGTAAATCGCTCCGCTGTCGAGCAAATGAAACCCTAACTCAAGCGCTAAGCCTCGNGCCAGAGTACCTTTACCGGCGCCNCTCGGCCCATCAATGGTGATCACCGGAGCGTTCAAGACACAACCGTCAATGGAAAGCCCACTTCGCGCGCTAGACCGACAAAATTCGGGAAACTGGTGGCGACATTGGCACAATCGTGCACGGTCACTTGTCCGCTTGCGCGAAGCCCAGCGACACTGAGTGCCATGGCGATGCGGTGGTCCTCATACGCCTGGACAGCACCTCCATGAAACTGGAATCCCGTGCCGCCGCCAGTGATGACAGCACCATCCGGCGTACCCTCAATGCGCGCACCCAGAGCGGTTAAACCATCCACCATACTTTGGATTCGATCAGACTCTTTAACGCGTAACTCCTCAGCACCAGTGACCCGAGTCACACCTTCAGCGCAACAGGCGGCAACAAAAAGCACTGGGAACTCATCAATCGCCAACGGCACCAATTGTTCTGGCACCTCGATTCCTTGCAACGGCGCATAACGAACGCGCAAGTCAGCCACCGGTTCGCCACCCACTTCACGCGCATTCAACAACTCAATATGGGCACCCATCATTTTCAGAATCTCCAACACCCCAACTCTGGTTGGATTGACTCCCACGTGTTTAATGGTCAGATCAGACCCCGGCACGATCGATGCGGCAACCAAAAAAAATGCTGCTGACGAGATATCTGAAGGCACGTCGATGTGGCAGGCTTGCAGCCGCCCACCACCCTGCAAACGACAGGTTGCTCCATCGCGAACAACCGAATACCCAAATCCAGTCAACATCCGTTCGGTGTGATCACGCGTCGGCACCGGCTCGGTCACACTGGTCTCACCCTCTGCATACAACCCAGCAAGCAACAATGCCGATTTGACTTGGGCACTGGCCACTTTTAAGTCGGTGTGGCTGCCCTTCAGTTTCTGACCCCCAGTAATAACGACAGGGGGAGTACCATCTGCTGAGGTTGCGATCTTGGCGCCCAATGCAGCCAGAGGCTCAGACACCCGACGCATCGGGCGTCGCGACAATGAAGTGTCACCGGTCAGTTCCGCGTTAAATGGCTGCCCTGCCAAAATGCCAGTTAAAAGCCGCATTGAGGTGCCTGAGTTACCCATGTAGAGCGGGCCATGCGGCGCACTTAATCCATCCCGACCGACACCATGTACTGTCACACGACCGTCCTCCGGGCCATCGATCACGACACCCATGTCCCGAAATGCTTGCACGGTAGCAATCGCATCTTCACCCTCGAGGAATCCTTCCACGGTTGTAACGCCGTCCGCTAATGCCCCAAGCATGATGGATCGGTGTGAAATGGATTTATCTCCTGGTACACGAATCTCGCCAGACAGGCCTGCTGTCGCTTGGGTGATTTGAAATATCGATGGATGGTCCTGGGTCACCGGACGCACTCCTTGTTCTGAAAGTGATGAAAACAAACGACGCGCTGTGCGTGCACGCTCAAAACTCCGCATCAGCCACTCGGCATCCCCGGACGCGATCGCATCGCGCATTTCTTGCAGTCGCTCTGTGTAGCGATCAAGCCCCTGCAAGATGGCATGTCGGTTGGCCAAACTGATGTCTCGCCACATCGTTGGATCACTGGCGGCAATACGAGTGAAATCACGAAAACCACCGGCGGCATAACGAAATATTTCCAGATGCTGATCGTCGTCAGACAATGCATGCACCAAATTGAATGCCAACACATGCGGCAAATGACTGGTCAGCGCAAGCACCTCATCATGCCGACTCGCATCCATGTGCGACACAGAGGCACCGAGCTCCTGCCAAAACGCCGTCACAAGAGCAACCGCTTGCGCATCAGTTGACTCGGTCGGCGTCAGAATCACCTGATGATTCACATACAGTGCTGGGTCTGCCGATTCCACGCCACTGCGCTCACTCCCGGCGATTGGATGACCGGGAACGAACCATTCGGGGATCGCGTCGAGTGAGGCTTCAATATCAATGAGCACACTGCCTTTTGTCGATCCTGCATCGGTAACAACCGAGTCCGCTCGTCGTGCGTTCGCCACGGCTTCAAATACAGTTGCAAACTGCCCCATCGGTACAGCAATTAAGATCAGATCCGCATCGGCCACTGTCGCTGCGATGCTGTCGTGACACACATCAACTAAACCGCGTGCCAAGGCTTCCTGTCGAGTGGCTTCCGATCGGGCATACCCTTGAACATGCCAGTCGGTGCGCGCCTTGAGGCCTGCACAACACGAGGCACCGATCAATCCCAAGCCAATGGTGGCAAAACGGGTCATAAAACGGCTCTGGGATAGGAGCCCAGAATTTTTAGCTCCGCGGATTGAACTCGAATCTCATCAAGAAAAGCTGCCACATGGGGTGACTTGATATGGCCGATGAAATCGATGAAAAACCGATAAGACCAGACTCCAGCGTGCGAGGGTCGTGACTCCAAGCGTGTCATATCGATACCATGACGCTGAAACGGCTCCAACAAACGGTACAACGCGCCCGGTTCGTTTTTGACAGACACAATCAGCGATGTTTTGTCGCTGCCCGATGGCTCGGTCAGCTGCCGACCAATTACCAAAAAGCGCGTGGTGTTGTCGGGTCGGTCCTCAATAGAGCCGGCTAATAATTGTAAGCCGTATGTGTCAGCAGCCCGCTCGCCAGCCACCGCCACCCACCCCATAGCCGGGTCGGCTTCGGCTACCAATCGAGCCGCTTCAGCGTTCGAAGACACCGTCTGGCGTTCCGCGTTTGGCAAATTAGCATCTAGCCACAGCCGACATTGCGCGAGGCTCTGCTGATGCGAGTAGATGGCAGTGACATCGGACATCGCGGTGCCTGGATGCCCCATCAAAGCTTGATGAATCCGCATCTCCACTTCGCCGCAAATCACCACAGGTGAGTCTAGAAAGCATTCCAACGTATGCGTCACCATGCCTTCCGTCGAGTTCTCCACGGGCACCACCCCGTAATCGAGGTCGCCCGCATCCACGTCCCGAAACACTTCAGAAATGGTGGTTAATGGTCGGGTGTCCGCAGCGTGACCAAAATGCTTGAGAGTCGCAGCCTCGGTAAAGGTACCAATCGGCCCCAGGTAACCGACAGACAAAGGACGTTCCAGCGCCAAACATCCCGACATGATTTCCCGAAAAATGCGCGCCATTTCCTCGGCCGCTAGGGGCCCCTCATTGCGTGCTTTGACCTGAGCAAGAATTTGCGCCTCACGTTCCGGGCGATAGTAAACCGGTACCTCACCGGTCTCTGCCATTTCCTCTTGCTTCACAGCTGCGACCCGCTGCGCGCAGGACGCGCGCGCGTTAATCAGACGCTGAATTTCCAAGTCGATGGCATCGATTTCTTCGCGAATTTTTGCCAGCTCAGGGTTCAGGTTCACCCGACAGTCCTCTCAAAGTCACGCATGAAATCAATCAGCACATCGACCTCTGCTTCCGAGATCGCGTTGTAGATTGACGCACGCATGCCACCGACACTGCGATGGCCCTTCAGATTCAACAAACCCTCGTCTGCCGCACGCTGCAAAAATCTCGCATCGAGCGAGGCATCCTGCAACACAAAGGGCACATTCATCAGACTTCGATTGGCAATGGCCACGGGGTTTTTGTACAACCCACTTTGGTCAATGGCCGTGTACAACGCATGGGCCTTGGCCCGATTACGTGCTTCAACCCAAGAGACCCCGCCCATTGATTCCAACCACTCCAAAACCAACGCCAAGACCCATACCGACAGTACCGGCGGGGTATTCACCATGGAGTCCTGTTCACGCTGTTGGCCATATTGCAGCAAGCCTGGCACACCTGCAGTATTGGCTTGCTCCAACAACTCAGTCTTGACAATAACCAACGTGACACCCGATGTGCCGAGATTTTTTTGCGCTCCTGCATACACTAGATCGTATTCATGCATCGGCATTGCACGCGACAGGATGTGCGACGACATATCCGCCACTACCGGTGCCGCAACATCCGCAAGCGAGTCAAACCATTCCACTCCGTGAATGGTCTCATTAGTGCAAATATGCAGATACGCCGCATCCTCTGGAATCTGCCACGTTGCGCGATCGGGAATGTCCGTATAATTGCGCGCAAAGGAGGACGCCGCTTCAACAACACGCCCATAGGGCTTGGCAGCNTGAATGGCTTTTTCTGACCATGCACCGCTGGTGACATAANCCCCTGGCCGATCTCCAGACAACAAGTTCATCGGAACTTGCGAGAACTGCAACGTTGCACCCCCGGGCAAAAACAATACCCGATACGCATCCGACACTCCCAGCAAACGCTTCAATGTCGTTTCGGTCTCTGCAAACAACCCAACGATCCGCTCGTCGCGATGCGAGTGCTCCATCACCGAAATACCGGAACCCTTAAAATCGAGGAGTTCCTCTTGCATCCGATGCAACACAGGTTCCGGCAACGCGGCCGGACCTGAGCAGAAGTTAATCGGCCGAGTCATCGTCTGCAGGCTCCGCAGCAGGCTCTTCGGATGTGACAGAGGCGGCTGCTTCGTCCTCAGTCCACTCATCAGCAGGCGGTTCAGAGACCGCATCCACGCGAACTAACATTTCACCATCCGTGAGACGGATCAGTGTCACTCCCTGGGTGTTACGACCCAAGACCGAGATGTCTTCACACGGCGTGCGAACCATGGTTCCTGCATCGGTGATCAACAGCAAATCGTCACCATTGATCACCTGGCATGCACCCACCACTGGGCCATTGCGGTCGGAAGTCTGGATGCCTATCACGCCCATCGCTCCCCGGCCTTTGCATGGAAATTCACTGACCAGCGTCCGCTTGCCAAACCCTTTCTCACAGGCGAGCAGCAAAGTGGCTTCGTCGTTAGCAACGATCATCGCAACGACTTTTTCTTCCGATTCCCGCAAGCGGATACCTCGCACACCACGCGCCTCGCGTCCCATCGGTCGCACTTCACTCTCGGCGAATCGCGTTACTTTTCCGTTCGAGTTGACCAGGATCATGTCACGCGTGCCATCGGTGATCGCCGCGCCGATCAAGGTGTCATCATCGTTAAACTCAATCGCTCGGATTCCAGATGCCCGTGGACGCGCAAAACGCTCTAGCGGAACCTTTTTCACTGTTCCCTTCGCAGTCGTCATGAACACGTAACGGCCCTCGCCGTGGTCGTCTTCACCAAGTGGCAAAACAGCCGTGACTCGACCACCGTCTTCCAGTGCATCGATCATGTTGACGATAGGTTTACCTCGGGCCCCTCGACTCGCTTGCGGAATTTCGTAGACCTTTAACCAATGCAAACGCCCAGTGTCTGTAAATAACAAGAGAGTGTCGTGCGAGTTTGCGACTAACAACAAATCCACCACATCCTCGTCTTTCAGATTGGTCGCGCTCTTTCCACGACCGCCTCGGCGCTGTGCCTGATACGCGCCAATCGGCTGCGTCTTCGCGTAACCCGTTTTCGAAAAAGTCACCACCATGTCTTCACGGGGAATCAAGTCTTCCGTAGACAGCGACAAATGACTTTCAATGATCTCTGATCGGCGTGCATCACCGTACTGAGAGCGAACCGACTCCAATTCCTCACGAATCACCGCGGTTAGCTTGTCGGTATCAGCGAGAATCGCTTCACGCTCAGCGATGTCCACTAAAATCGTGCCGTATTCTTCCAGTAGCTTTTCAATCTCAAGACCGGTCAGGCGATGCAGACGCAAATCAAGGATTGCTTGAGCCTGCTGCGGGCTCAAATGATAACGGCCATCGATCAAGCCGAACCCCGCCGGTAAATCATCTGGACGAATCCCTCCTGTACCAGCACGTTCCAGCATCTCAGTGACTGATCCAGGCGCCCACGACGCGGCAATCAACCGCTCCTTGGCTTCTTGCGCATTGCTCGACAGTTTGATCATCTCGATCACCGGATCGATATTGGCCAACGCCACCGCTTGACCTTCAAGAATGTGGCCCCGCTCTCGCGCTTTACGCAGTTCAAAAATCGTCCGCCGTGTGACCACTTCGCGCCGATGTCGAATGAAGCAAGCCAACATGTCCTTAAGATTCAGGGTCCGTGGTTGGCCATCGACCAATGCCACGATGTTGATGCCAAAACTCGATTGCAACTGTGTCTGACTGAACAGGTTGTTAACGATGACTTCGGGCGTTTCGCCGCGCCGAAGCTCCACCACGATGCGCATGCCATCTTTGTCAGATTCATCACGCAACTCAGTGATGCCCTCCAACTTCTTCTCTTTGACCAACTCGGCAATTTTTTCGATCACCCGGGCTTTGTTCACCTGATAAGGAATCTCAGTGAACACAATCGACTTTTTATCTTCACCCTCAAGATGAAACTTCGACCGCATCACGACACGTCCACGACCCGTCGCGTAGCCCTCACGCACTCCTTCGAGCCCGTTGATCAAAGCGCCCGTCGGGAAGTCAGGTGCCGGAATGAACTCCATCAACTCGGTAATGGAAATCGCCGAGTTGTCCAAATAGGCTAGACACCCATTGATGACCTCGGTGAGATTGTGTGGCGGAATGTTGGTCGCCATCCCCACTGCGATTCCAGAAGACCCATTAACCAGCAAGTTCGGAATACGTGTCGGCAACACATCAGGGATTTTTTCTGTCCCATCATAATTCGGGACATAGTCCACCGTCTCTTTCTCAAGATCGGCCAACAATTCATGCGCAATACGGGCCATACGGATTTCGGTGTAACGCATCGCAGCGGCCCGATCGCCGTCTACCGAACCAAAGTTCCCTTGGCCATCAATCAGCGGGTATCGCATCGAAAAAGGCTGCGCCAAACGCACGATCGTGTCGTAAACCGCCGAATCGCCATGCGGGTGATATTTACCGATCACGTCACCGACGACGCGCGCGGATTTTTTGTAGGCCGCATTCCAGTTGTTATTCAGCTCACTTTGCGCGAAGAGGACACGCCGGTGAACAGGTTTCAGGCCATCTCGGACATCAGGCAACGCCCGTCCGACAATGACGCTCATGGCGTAATCGAGGTAGCTGGTTTTTAACTCGTCTTCGATGTTAATCGGTAGAATTTCGCGTGCCGAATCAGACATGGATTGTGGGCTATCCCTAACGTGTTCATAAACGTCGAATGATAACATGGAACCAGCACAAACGGACCGCTTCTGTGCCTGAGCCCCGAAGCTCTGTATCATCGACCTGACACACGTTGTTTCCTGTTCATTATCGAATCGAGAGTTCTGCTCATGCACGCTGCAGTCGACGCTAAAGAAGTTCTGAAATTCAACCAGATCGCTCGGAGCTATTGGGATCCAGAGGGGCCGATGCGCGCCCTCCATCAAATCAATCCATTGCGTATCGATTTCACTGAATCGTTTTACCCCCTGCAAGGTGCAGCCGTGCTCGATGTGGGATGTGGCGGTGGCTTGGCATCGGAAGCACTGGCGCGCCGTGGTGCGCTCGTGACCGCAATCGATGCCTCACCTGAGATGCTGAAAACAGCCCAACTGCATGCGCATGAATCGGAGTTGGACATCAATTACCAACAGACCCATGCCGAAGACTTGGCGAAAACAGATGCCGAGCAATTTGATGTCGTGACCTGTTTTGAAATGATCGAGCACGTACCTGATCCGGCAGCGACTCTGGTCGCTCTGGCTGCACTGGTGCGTCCAGGTGGTCATTTGATTGTCTCAACCATTAACAGAACCCCGAAGGCGTATCTGGGCGCGGTAATCGCAGCAGAGTACGTCCTAAATTGGGTACCCAAAGGCACACACGACTATGCGCGCTTTTTGAAGCCATCAGAAATTGCCGCACCGCTGCGGACCGCCAACATGGATGTAGTGGCGATTGAGGGCGTTGTATTGCACCCGCTGTATCGGCAATTCCAGCGCGTAACAAACGACTTTGACATCAATTACCAGTTGGCCGCGAGGAAACTCTCATGAGCCCTTCTCTCGACCCGATCGTATCGCTGATGCAAACCTCGCCTCGTTTTGATCAGCAGGTGATCGCTGTCACTGGAGCCAGCAAGGGAATTGGCCGAGCGCTCGCTCTTGAGCTGGGACGCCGTGGCGCAATTGTGATTCTCATCGCTCGCGACCTCAGTGCGCTTGAATCACTTTACGACGCCATCTTGGAAGCCGGCGGGGCTGAGCCGGTCATCGTGCCATGCGATTTCAAAACACTCGACGCCAATACTGCACTAGAGCTGGCGGAGCTGATTGGTGGGGAATTTGGACGCCTCGATGGCTTAGTGCATATGGGCGCGATTATGGGTGGACGCGAGCCAATTCAAACACACCGTCCGGATCACTGGGCGAACGTCATCCAAATCAATCTCAATGCAGTTTTCTATTTGACGCAAGCGTTGCTGCCGCTTCTGGAGCAAAGCACCGCAGGCCGTATTGTGATGGCCACATCCAGTGTTGGCTACAACGTCCAAGCCTACTGGGGCGCCTATGCTGTCTCCAAGGCAGGCCTCGAGATGCTGACCGGCATGCTGGCGCAAGAGTTGGAGAATACTTCCAAGACACGCGTCCTTACGGTAAACCCAGGTGGAACACGCACTGCCATGCGCGCAGAAGCCAAGCCCGGCGAGGATCCAACCTCACTGCCTCCACCGGAGCTGGTACTCGACGCCTTTCTGTTCGGTCTATGCAACGAAGCCGAAGCCTTTCATGGACAACGCATCAACGCCCGCGATTTGATGGCGGCTTTACAGATCTGGCCGGCGTCGTAGTCCACTCAGAGCCACTGCTTTTACGTTCACTGTTGCGCCGAGTGCCTGCACGCTCGGTTGTGATCCGCGATTGAGTTCCCGAGCGAGCGGCAGGTTTGGCGCCTTGATGGGTTTGTGATTTTTTCGACAACCGTCGTTTGACATCTTTCCGCTCTTGCGGCGACATCCTCGGCACATGCACCGATGGCAAATCCACCAACTTGGCCAAGTCATCTACTTCCTTCTGGCCGAGTTCGACAAAGTGTCCTTGTTTTAAGAACGATGGAAGAAAAATACAGCCATAACGCACCCGTTTCANGCGATTCACTTGCAGCCCNTGGCTCTCCCAGAGCCTGCGAACTTCGCGGTTACGGCCTTCCATCAAGGCTACATAAAACCAACGGTTTGAACGCTCTGGATCATCTTCAGGGTGCAGCACAATATCTGTGAAGCGCGCCGATCCATCTTCGAGAATCACTCCCTCACGCAACCGATCCAAGTGCTCTTGTTGCACCTCGCCATGTACGCGAACCAAATATTCCCGATCTACACCACTGGAAGGATGCATTAATCGATTGGCAAGCTCGCCATCGGTGGTCAGCAAAATCAGACCCGAGGTGTTAATGTCCAAACGCCCCACTGCAATCCAGCGACCGCTGGGAAGCTTCGGCAGACGATCGAAAATAGTTGGTCGACCTTCTGGGTCATTACGGGTACTCACCTCACCCTCTGGCTTGTGATAGACCAACACCAGGCGGCTTTCTTCAAACAATTTGTCTGTGGCTACAGTATGGCCATCCATCGCAACTTGGTCAGATGGGCCAACTTTTTGACCCAATACGGCAAGGGATCCATTGACACGCACGCGACCGGCCGTGATGGCCTCCTCGAGCGCCCGCCGAGAACCTAATCCAGCGCGCGCCAGAACTTTTTGTAAGCGTTCACTCATGGTTTTCCATCACTTGATCTAATAGATCCTCAGTTGGGGAGACAAGCAGACCATCGGCTGCAGGCAATTCCTCCAACGTTTTCAGTCCAAAATCATTTAAAAATTCAGTCGTCGTTGCATACAGCGCCGGCCGCCCTGGAACTTCCTTGTGGCCGACCACCATGATCCATCCACGCTCTTCAAGCGTGCGGATGGTTTGTGTATTGACTGAGACGCCTCGCACCGCCTCAATTTCACCTCGGGTAATCGGTTGCCGATAGGCAATCATGGCAAGAGTTTCCAAAGTCGCTCGCGAATATCGACCGGGCTTTTCCTCAGTGAGATTCGCCAAAAATGGCGCCAACGCGCTGTCTACCTGAAAGCGAAACCCACCGGCCACTTCCACCAAACTAATCGCGCGATCGGCGTATTCGGCCGCCAGCAATTCCAACGCCTCGCGCAACATCCCTTCTGTCGGCGGGCGCTGATCACCGAATAGCTTTTTCAAGCGGTGAATATTCATCGGTTCGCGGGCAGCAAACAGTGCCCCCTCAAGGATTCGCTTCAGGTCAAGTTCGGTCATGCCACACTCCGCACATAGATCTGACTGCCAGGCTCTGCCTGAATCAACGCACACAAGCCTTCACGGACCAACTCCAAAATCGCGAGAAAAGACACCACGACGCCGGCACGTCCTTCATCCAAGGTAAACAAGTCACTCAACGCCAGCTCAGACGCTGTTTTGAGCTTCACCAGCACTTCACTCATGCGGGCTCGCGTTGACAAAGGCTCCCATGCGATTTGATGCGCTGAGGACAATTTAACCCGCGCCAACAGATCTCCAAAAGCCAGCACCAATTCGGACAAATCCACAGCCGGCGGGATTGTTTGCTCATCAAAAGCAGGCGGCGCCGCATGTGCCACCTGAAAATCCCGCTCGATCCGAGGCATTGCATCCAAAGCCTCCGCGTTGTGTTTGATCCGCTCATACTCCAGTAACCGACGAATCAACTCCGCACGCGGATCCTCATCCTCATCGTCATCGCTCTGCGCTGTTTTCGGCAACAATGCTCTCGATTTAATCTCCGCAAGCATCGCGGCCATCACCAAATACTCTGCCGCCAGCTCGAATCGCATAGCCTCTAAAAGGCCAATGTAACCCATATACTGGCGCGTGATTTCCGCGACATCGATCCGCACAATATCGAGGTTCTGACGCCGAATCAGGTACAAGAGGAGGTCCAGCGGTCCCTCAAACGCGTCGAGGATCACCTCCAGTGCGTCAGGCGGAATGTACAGATCCTCTGGAAGCTTGGTCAGCGGCGATCCTTCGATCACCGCCAGGGCCAATTCACCCTGGACATGGGTACTCACCGGTAGCTCAGACCCATGGCTTGACGTACCTCTTGTAAGGTCTGCCGTGCATCGTCTTCAGCCTTCTCAGCACCCTCGAGTAGTATCGAACGGACCATATCAGGGTTTTCCTCGTAGGGCGCCGCTCGTGCGATCAATTGCTCTTGTTCAACCAACACTGCGTCGATGACCGGTTGTTTGCACTCCAGACAGCCAATTCCAGCCGAGGTGCAACCACCCCGCACCCAAGTTTTGGTGTCCGCATCGGAGTACACTTCATGAAACTGCCACACGGGACACTTTTCCGGTGTTCCCGGATCGGACAACCGCACACGGGCTGGATCTGTTGGCATCCGTTTGATTTTGGTCGCCACCGAATCGCGGTCTTCACGCAACCCGATAGTATTTCCGTAAGATTTGGACATTTTTTGACCATCGAGGCCCGGCATCTTGGCGGCTTCGGTGAGAAGCGCCTGAGGCTCTGGCAAGATCACCTTGCCTGTTCCCTCTAGGTATCCAATTAGCCGTTCGCGATCAGCCAACGTGATGTTTTGCTGCTCCTTAACCAAGGCTTGGGCACGCAACAAACCCTCCTGATCGCCGGTTTCCAAATAGGCCTTGCGCAGCGAACGGTAGAGTTTCGCTGACTTCTTACCCATCTTGTCACAGGCCGACTCCGCCAACTCCTCAAAGTCTGGTTCCCGTCCGTAAATGTGATTGAATCGGCGCGCCACTTCGCGCGTAATCTCGATATGCGCCACCTGATCTGCACCGACCGGTACCAAACCGGCCCGGTAAAGCAGGATGTCGGCGCTTTGCAGGAGAGGGTATCCGAGAAATCCGTAAGTTGTGAGGTCGCGATCGCTGAGCTTTTCCTGCTGATCTTTGTAACTTGGAACACGCTCAAGCCAGCCCAGGGGAGTCATCATCGACAGCAATAGGTGCAGCTCAGCATGAGCCACCACCTGGGATTGAACAAATAATGTCGCCGAGCCTGGATTGATGCCCGCAGCCAACCAATCGATCACCATGTCGATTATCGACTGCTCAATGCCTCGGGTATCCTGGTAGTGCGTTGTCAGGGCATGCCAATCGGCAACAAAGAAAAAACACTCGTACTCGTGCTGCAATTTTACCCAGTTTTTCAATACGCCATGGTAATGGCCTAAATGCAACCGGCCGGTTGGGCGCATACCAGACAGTACACGCTGGGAGGGATCGACCCCGCTCAAATGAGACTCCTCGAATTCACTGTAAAACGCGATAATAGCAAGGTTAAGCCGTTTCGGAAAAAGACGACGTGTCACCTGCGCCGACACGCGTCACTCGGGGGATCTCATCGGTTAGATCCACCACACTGGTTCCTTCAAAGCCACAGAATCCACCATCGATGACCACCTCGATCTGATGCCCAAGAATTTCTTGGATCTCATAAGGATCGGTCATCGGCAACACATCGCCTGGCAACATCAAGGTGGAAGACATCAACGGCTCAGCGAGCATCTCAAGTACTGCCTGTGCAATCGGATTGTCAGGCACCCGAATACCAATCTGCTTGCGTTTGGGATGCAGTAAGCGCCTGGGCACCTCGCGCGTCGCCTCGAGAATAAAGGTGTAAGCCCCCGGCGTGTGAGCCTTGAGCAGTCGGTAAATATGGTTCTCTACACGCGCGTAGATTGAGATCTCTGAAAGATCTCGGCACAGTAAAGTGAAATTGTGTTTGTCATCGAGCCGCCTGATTTGCCGGATGACATCCACACCACGCTTGTTCTCGAGCGCACAGACCAAGGCATAGCCGGAATCCGTGGGCAACACGACAACACCACCTTGGTGAATCGCCGAGCAAACCCGCTCAACCAATCGTGATTGTGGGTTCTCGGGATGAATCGCAAAAAACTCAGACACCTGACGTCGAATCCTGTCGCATAAAAACGGTATGATGCCAGAAATTCTGGGAATGACCTGATGAAACTACTACTCGACTTTCTGCCGATCCTCATTTTCTTCGCTGTTTACAAAGTGACTGGTGATCTGATCACAGCCACGGCGGTACTTATTCCGGTCACTATCCTGCAGGTGGGTGCGGTCTACGTGTTAACCAAAAAAGTCGAAAAAATGGCTCTGGTGACGCTCGGCTTCGTGGTTGTTCTCGGCGGTCTCACTGTGGCGTTGAACGATGGCTGGTTCATTATGTGGAAGCCAACCATTGTGAACTGGCTATTCGCACTGGCGTTCCTTGGAAGTCACTTCATTGGTGAGCGGCCATTGGTAGAGCGCTTACTTGGGCATGCCATTGGACTACAACATGCCCAATGGGTCGCCCTGTCCTACGCGTGGGTGATCTTTTTTGTCGCCTCGGGCATCTTGAATCTCATTGTCGCCTACCAGTTCTCCGAAAATGTCTGGGTCAACTTCAAGCTCTTTGGTCTGCTTGGATTGACCTTTGTGTTTTTAATTGCACAAGGTGTCTGGATCAGCCGCCACGGCACCGAAATTGAATCAAATGATCAAGCGGAGTCCTGAGATGGGTCGATTGTTGTTCCGAAGCCTGTTGCTGAGTCTCATCTTGAGTGCGCCGGTCAATGCTGCCTTTGTAACCGAGAAACTTGAGGTTCCGGTTCGCGCTGGTGACTCTCAGGAATTCAAAATCTTGCGTTATTTGGTGGCTGGAACTGAAGTGACTGTTCTCGAGACCTTACCCAGTGGGTATGCGCGGATCAAAGATGATCGTGAGCGCGAAGGGTTCATTCTGGCTCGGTATTTGGTGAACACTCCACCTGCGTTTTCGCGCGTGGGTCGCCTCGAGGCTGACCTGGCGAAAAGTACCACGACAACCAAACGCCTTGAGAGTGAACTTCAGGCAACCAAAGACACGCTGCAGCGCAAAGAAACAGAGTTAGCAGCGCTTTCCGAGCGACTTCAGGCTCGTGAGAGTGAACTGGAGGGGTTGGCCTCTGGTGACCTGAATACGCTAAGAAATCGGCTCGTCAGTCTCGAAACAGAGCGGCAAATGTTGCTGTCTGATAATGAAACCTTACGGGCCGAAAAGTTGGCAGCCGGTGATGATTCAGCCAAAACATGGTTTGGAATTGGTGCGCTTACTCTCATGGCCGGGTGGTTTATTGGCTTCATGATGCCGCGCATCCGGAGGCGTCAGGTCAGTCACGAACTGTGAGGCCGTACCGTAAGATCACCACTGCGCGGGTCGACACGACAGATCCGCGGCATTCACTTGACTATCAGGACTACTATTTCTCTCTGAAAGATCCGCTGGCTGAGCGGCAAGTGGTCTTCATTGAGGGGCTCCAGTTACCCACGCGATTCCAACGCATGCCCAGGCAGAGCCTGGTTCGAATCGGTGAAACCGGATTCGGTGCTGGTCTGACGTTTTTACTTGCGGCCCAGTGCTTTCTCCGCCACGCCCCCTCAGATGCTCGACTGCAATGGGTCTCAACTGAACTGCATCCATTGCGGGCTGCAGATCGCACGCGGTTACTTGATGCTCTTGCGATGCCACATGGCGTCACTGCGTTAGCTGAGCAATTAAAGACCGTTTGGCCCGATCCCGTTGCCGGAGCGCACCGACGGCTATTTGCAGATGGCCGAATTGTTTTGGATTTGCACTTTGCCGATGCCACAGAAGTGTTTTCCCAGTTGCATGGTGTAATTGATGCATGGTGTCTCGATGGCTTTTCGCCCGAGCACAACCCGGATCTGTGGTCTCCTGCGCTGTTCCATGCGATTGCACAGCGATCCGTTCATGGCGCGCCGTTGAGTACCTACACCGCTGCGTCCAAGGTGCGCATCGGCTTGACCGAAGCCGGGTTCGAGGTACACAAACACACTGGATTTGCAGGTAAACGAGAGCGACTCAGCGGAGTGTTTCAGGGCCAGCCCGAACACGCGCCCTTCGCGCCGCCAGTCCGATCCACCGGCACCGAAGAAGTGGTGATCATCGGCGGTGGGCTTTCTGGCGCATGGGTGGCTCGTGGTTTGGCCAATCGCGGATTTGCTGTGCGTGTCTTTGAGCGCCAGACCATCGCTTCGGGTGGGTCCGGCAATCGGCAAGGAGTGACCTACGCCAAGCTGAGCCTCGAATCCACACCAGCCAGCCAAATTCAATTGCAAGCACTCACACACCTTCAGTATTGGCTGGCCGACGCACCATCCTGGCATCCCACCGGTGTACTGCTATTGGCCGACTCAGCCGACGCACAACAGCATCAACACCGATTACTTGAAGCTCTTGGCCTACCGGATCACATAGTCTCCGCTGTCGATCAACCGTTGGCGTCAGACATTGCTGAAGTCAAACTCACCGCCGGCGGCCTCCTGTTGCATCAAGGCGGTTGGCTTGATCCCAAAGCCACTGTTGAGTGGCTCTTAGGGCACGCAAATATCCAGGTCGAGCTGTATCAACGCGTAGAAGCCGCAGAGCTNTTAGGANCAGAAACCCTCTTGACACTNTCCACCGCNACTGGTGTTCGCCATCATCCTGCCCAAGTTGTGATTTGGGCCAACGCCGATGAAGCAGCACGCTTCAGTGTCATGGCATTGCCATTGCGGCCGGTGCGTGGGCAAATCACCAAGCTCAAAACCACACTCGGGCCGGCACTTCCTGTCTGTGGGGATGCCTACGTCGCCCCCGTGGCTTCGGGAATGCTGACCTGTGGAGCCAGTTATCAACCGAAGTCGACCGACCTGACACCTCGAGCAAACGAAAATTTTGACAATCTCAAACGCGCGCAATCACTTTTTGCGCAGCCATTGTTCACACAGCAGATGATTTCTGGTGAACGTGTGGCAATCCGAGCGTCTACACCCGATTACGCGCCGATGGTAGGTCAATTGGCAGATCCTGATATTTGGCAATCACGGCTCCGTGGATTGTCATCAGACGCGACGGCTTTGCCTGATCAACCCTTATCATGGATTCCGGGGCACTATGTCATTGCGGGACAAGGCTCGAGAGGGACCCTCACCGCTCCACTGACTGCCGAGATACTGGTGAGTCAAATTGCAGGCGAGACAAGCCCTGTCTCTGAGTCGACTCGCCACGCTTTGTCGCCCGATCGCTTTTTCCGCCGCGCTTTGATTCGGGGCCAACACACTGGTTAACCAAACGGATTCCACCATGCACCATTTTTCAGGTTCTCTCGACAACCGCTCAGTTGTGCATTAAACGTTTTGGCTGTCTGATCGACACGGCTCGCCACATTTTTTAACCAACGCTTCTTTTCAAACGTGCCACGCTGAAATCCCCCTACACCCTCGTGATAGGCCAAATAGTGTCGATAGGCATCAGTTTTTGGAATGCGTGCAATTCGATGCGCTCGATCGACATACCAGCCGACAAAATCCGCCGCATCAGAAAATTGATCGCGGCTCGCCAGATAGCTTCCGGTAGCGCGTTTGTAATCACTCCAGGTACCGTCCTTGGCTTGTGGGTAGCCATAAGCAGAACTGGCACGGGGACCTGGCAATACCCATAAAATGCGTGTTCGGGGTGGTTTGGCATCTGCGACAAATGAAGACTCTTGCCGGATAAAGGCAAGGATTAAGCCCTCAGGGACTCCCCAGTCATCAGCGGCATCGGCCACTGCGTCATACCAACCGGGCTTCTCAGCCAACAGTTGACATGCATTGTCCTGATTCCTTGGCGGTGCAGTGGTGCATCCCACCAAGACCAAGGCGAGGCCCATCATGAGTACTGGTGTGTTCATTTCAGAAGCTCCAATAACGCCTGTTCATCCATGACCTGAATACCAAGTTCTGTGGCCTTTGCCAGTTTACTCCCAGCTCCGGGGCCTGCCACCACCACAGACGTTTTTGCACTCACCGAACTCGACACCTTCGCTCCAAGTGCGCGCAGCCGTTCGGCGGCCTCGTCACGGCTCATAGATTCCAAGGTTCCAGTTAACACCCAGGTTTGACCTGACAGATCGAGGTCGCTACGGTCGGCAACCGGCGCTTCGGACCAATGCACACCCAATTCCAACAAATCGCCAATCACCTGACGGTTCTCAGCCGATGCGAAGAAATGCTGAATATGCGATGCCACAATTGGACCCACATCATCGACTGCCAGTAATGCCTCGCTGTCGGCTGCCATCAGAGCATCCAAGCTTCGGAAGTGCGATGCCAGAGTGCGTGCAGTGGCCTCGCCAACATCCCGGATTCCCAAAGCATAAAGAAAGCGTGCGAACGTCGTGTGCCGTGCCGATGCGATCGATGCAATGGCATTAGCAGCAGACTTCTCCGCCATCCGATCTAAGCCAACCAGTTGCGTCTCAGACAGGCGAAATAAATCCGCAGGAGAGCTCACTAGACCTTCCGTGATCAACACATCCAATAGCTTCTCGCCAACACCGTCGATGTCCAAGGCTTTACGCGATACAAGGTGTTTTAAATGTTCCAAGCGCTGTGCTGTGCACACCAGCCCGCCCGTGCAACGGACCACGGCCTCACCCGGTGCACGCTCAACGGGCGAGTCACACACGGGACACGAGGTGGGCAACTGCACTGTCGGTAACTCAGTTGTTCGCTGATCGATTAACACACGCACCACTTGCGGAATCACATCGCCAGCGCGCCGAATCATCACTTGATCTCCAGGGCGCACATCGAGCCGCATGATTTCGTCAAAATTATGCAAGGTGGCATTGGACACCGTCGCACCACCGACGAATACCGGTTCCAGCCGAGCNACAGGCGTGATGGCTCCCGTCCGCCCTACTTGGACATCAATCGACAGCACGCGTGTTGTGGCCTCTTGCGCCGGGAATTTCCAAGCACTCGCAAAACGCGGCGCTCGCGCAACGAATCCAAGAGCAGTCTGGAGGTCAAGGCGATTCACCTTAATCACCATGCCATCAATCTCATATGGCAATTGGTCNCGCTCAGCCAACAACTCCTCATACACCTGCTGGATCCGATCCACATCACCGATCACCAANCCNGGATTGACCGGGATCCCCATTTGCTTCAAACGCGTCATGGTCTCGGAATGTGTGGGAGCCAAGTNTGCGGACAGCTCTCCAGTACCATAGGCGTAAAACGACAATGGCCGCTTCGCTACCAAGTTCGGATCCAATTGCCGCAAGCTACCGGCAGCGGCATTTCTTGGATTAACNAAGGTTTTTTCACCCAACGTCGCCAAACGGGTATTCATGGCTTGGAAATCGGCTTTTTTCAAAATCACTTCTCCCCGAACTTCCACCACATCGGGGATATCGGGACCAATTAAGCGCAGCGGGATTGACCGAATGGTACGGACATTGGCTGTAACGTCTTCGCCGGTTTGNCCATCGCCGCGGGTTGCTGCCTGGGTAAGGAGGCCACCTTCATAGCGCACAGACAACGCCAAGCCATCCAATTTAGGCTCAGCAGTCANCTGCGGGGACGTTCCNTGAAGCCGGTCCGCTATCCGAGCAACAAACTGCAAAAACTCATCCACNTCAAACACATTATCGAGTGACAACATAGGCAGTCTGTGGGTGATTTCAGCAAACCCCTGGTCAGGCTTCGCGCCCACACGCTGGGTTGGAGAGTCCGCGCGCACCAGGTCAGGATTCGCGCGCTCCAGCGCATTCAGTTCGGCCAGTAACGCGTCGTATTGCGAGTCACCAATCGTTGGTGCATCCAACACATGATATCTGTAGTCATGCTGGCGAATTTGTTCTGACAACGCCTTGATGCGTGCTTGAATCTCCTGCGTCATGAGCGCATGAGGTGCTGATGGCCAGCCTTCGCTCGCGCCAGGTCAATCCACTCTTTGGAAATTGCAACACCGGCTTGGTCATAGATNTCACCACCGATTTCTCGGGCAATGCTCCGCGCACCCGAGATCAACTCGTTGACGGCAAAGACGGGATCGCTTTGCTTTGCCAACTGNGTGAACAAAAAGAACCCAGTGGCATCAATGGATTTNGCATCGTCTTCGAAGGTTCCAGGCTCGACTGCATTGACCAACGAGAACAGCGGCTGTTGCGACTGGTTCATCGGAATACGCTCATAAATGGCCTGCTCCGTGCGTCGCAACCCAGCGCGCAAACAGGCAGTGTGTAAATTGATGCCAACGAACCGCTCAGCGCGCGCCGGCTTCAATTCGATCACCACCACATCACTCAAATCCGGCGCCTGGCTTGATGATTCGGCTGTCACAGGTACTCCAGAATCCGCTTCTGAGGGGCCCTCAAATTTAGCCGGCTCCGGGGCCAGCTCCGCATCTCTCGAAGTTTCTGCGGAAACAGTCTTGTTGAAGCCAAATAAGCGGCCCATCGTCCCGGCGAACAATCCCTGTGACTCTCTCTTGTCGGCAATGGGTGCATCCATCGGTCCATCGGTAAGAATNGCCATATCTTCCTCNTGGGCTGTGCGTGCATCCTCGGGTTCAACCGCATCATCTGAATCAGCCTGCAGGTCAGCGTCTTTTCGTGCCGCGATCGGCTCAGGCTCGAAGGTCGGTTCTTTTCGTGCTGCATGCGCTCCGCGCTCACCTTCTGGCGCAATTGGCTCCTGCGTCACGGGCGAAGTTTCAACCACATGTTCGGAAGCTGCCTCTGTAAACAGCGGATCTGACTTGATTTCGGTGAGTGGTACCTGCAACGTCTCTTGGTCGACTGGCTTCATGGTTTCTGGCTTGATCTCAGACGCCCACAAATTCAATTGGCTTGCATCGCTTGAATCAAACAACGGGTCACGATCAAGTTTTGGCTCCAAGTCTTCTGCCGTCGCACGCTTCACTGGTCGCGGCGGACTGATGTCGCTGTGTGATGGCGAGGCAGGCGGGGCAGCGATCAAATCCAATTTAAGGCCCTGATTGCGGTGTTTAATGGTCCGACGAATGCCGTCAACCAATAACCCAACGATTAGCAAGGAGCCTAATATCAGCAGATATTCTCGTAACCCGAATTCCATGCAACCCCTATTCCTGAGTNGCCAATTCAACTGCGCGCTCGATGTCCACTGAAACCAGACGCGAGACGCCTGGTTCAGACATCGTCACGCCCATCAGTTGGCTGGCGCGCTCCATGGCGATTTTGTTGTGCGTGATGTAAATAAATTGCACCGACTGCGCCATTTTAGCAACGGCATCAGCATAACGCCCGACGTTTGCATCATCCAGTGGCGCGTCCACCTCGTCCAGTAAGCAAAACGGTGCCGGATTGAGGCGAAAAATTGCAAATACTAACGCCAATGCGGTCAATGCTTTCTCGCCACCGCTGAGAAGATAAATGCTGGAATTCCTTTTACCGGGCGGCCTCGCCATGATGGACACACCGGTCGATAACAAATCATCATCGGTCAGCATCAACCACGCCTCACCACCACCAAACAGTTCGGGGAAGATTTCACCAAATGATTGATTGATCGCATCAAAGGTATTACGGAACAGCGCACGTGTCTCGCGATCAATTTTTCGAATCGCATCCTCGAGTGTCTCCAGCGCCTCGGTCAATTCTGCATGCTGCATATCCAGCTCAGTTTTCCGTTCNAGCTCGCGCTGATACTCATCCACAGCCACTAAGTTAATCGCACCCAATCGCTCAATGCGCGTCTCCACACGCGACAACTCTTCTTCCGCATGGCTCAAGCTNGGGAACCGTTGCTCCAACTCGACCAATTTGGCTTCGGTAGCTTGCTTTGTTTTCAGGGCGTCTTGCAGACGCTGTTGTTCGATTTCCACCGCTTGCTGTTGCAACCGAATCTCACCAAAGCGCGTTTGAATCTCTTCTTTCTGCCGCTCAAGAACAACACGCTCCTGCTCAAGCTCCCGTAATTGCGCATCAGCATGTCCCAAGTTGACTCGGGCAATTTTCAGCGCCTCTTCNAGGNCTTGGCTCTGTGCAACCGCATCGCTCAGCGCCTCAGCGGTCACTGCAGGCTCTTCGAGTAACTGCTTTTCATCGGCTTGCACTTGGTCGTGTTCTAACCGCAATTGCGCCAACTGGGTTTCAACTCGTTCCATCTGTGAGCGCGCCCGCTCCATCTGACCATTCAGCCGCTCAGATTGCACAGCCAAATTGGTCTGCGTCTGACTCATGTGCTGATTCTCTTGACGCAAGCGTGCAAGCCTGGCTTTGTCGGCGTCCAGTGCTTGGTGGATTGGGTTTAAGGTCTCTTGCAGCTTGGCTTTCAACGTCTGGACTTCGCGCTGCTGCGACTCCAACTGCGCCGTTTCGGTCGTCAGGTCCTGTGCCGCACGCCGAAGCGCATCCTGTTCTCGCAACAACCGCTCACGACTGTCAGCGACTTCGTTGGCTTTTGCCTGTAATCCGATCAGGCGGTTGGAGACAGCCACTTTTTCAGTGTGCAAGGCAGCCATCTTTTGCGCCGTCTCTCGCTGCGCAGCAAGCGCTGCATCCCGCGCCGAGCGAGCGAGCTCTAGATCAACTTGTGTCGCTGCAAGTCGATCCTGCACCTCCGTGGCAATCGACTCGAGTTCTGGTACACGCGCCTGCAGATCCAAAATACCTGTGGACGAACCTGCCACGCGCTCAATCCATCCTGGGCCGTACTTGATCCCACCCTCAGTGTAGCCCTCGGTAGCATCCCAGGGTCTTTCAGTCCAGCGCAGACGATCCACCAATCCATCGAGCGATTCAGCAGCGATCAGTCGCACTCCCGGCGGAAGTGCTTTGAGATCAATATGCGCCATATCGTCCACAACGAAAGCCGACAACCAGTCAGGGAAGCTTGCTTCAAAGGCACCTCGCGCCTGGGATGGCAACTGCAAAAATTCCACCAGGCGACCACGAATCGCGGCGTGTCTACGAACCCATGCTGCAGTCTCTGCATCATCAATAGTTGCCTCAGCAGCAAGAATTCGCTGCGCTCTCGCCAGCTCCGCAGCCGCAGACTCAGCCTCAGCGCTCACATCCGCATGACGTTCTTCAACCTCAGTAAGCGTGTCTGCAGCTGTCGTTAAGTGTTCCTCGCATGCCGTCAACACGGTCTCTAGTTCCGTCTCCCGTGCCTCTAGCTCGGTCAGGAGGTTTTTCGCCTCAATAATCAGTCGCGGGTCGGTATCGGCCAACTGAGCAAGTGATTTTTCAATATCATCCAAGCGCGCACGCTCGAGAGTGTGCTGTCGATCCAATCCAGAGCGCTCGGTCTCAAGCCTTGTCAGTTCAGATTTCACCCGACCAAGCTCACTGGCTAAATGCCCACGCTCAAGATCCGCCGTGCTGAGTCGCTCCTCAATTTCGCTAATGTGTTGCACCAAAGCAAGCTGAGAGGCTTGAAGCTCCTCAATTTGCGGCTGCAAAGCCTCAGAATCTTGCTGTGCGCGCTGCGCGGCTGTTTCATCTTCATGCAATAACCGAGACAAGCTNTCGAGCTCACCTGCGATGCGTTCGCGGGCACTTCGAACGCTCGCAAGCTGTGCTTGATATGCATCGCGATTGGCCTCAAGTCGCGACAACTGTGCGGCATGGCTGTAATACGCGGAGTTAGCCTGATCCAGCGCGTGATTGGCTTCCTCACGAGCCACCTGTTGTGTGATACGGGAGCGTTCATGGCTTGCCAATTGGCTCTGACATTGCGCAAGTTCGAGCTCGGTGGCCTGCTTTTTTTGCTGTTGCTCAGCGGCTTGCTCGCGGACACTTTGTAGTGCATACCAGAGCGTCAATGCCTCTAAGTCCCGAGNATCTTCACGCAAAATCTTATACCGAGCCGCGGCATCGGCCTGACGCTTCAATCGATCAAGTTGTCGACCGAGTTCATCAGACAGATCATTCAAACGCTCAAGATTCTCGCGTGTCCTCCCGATCCGGCTCTCTGTTTCTCGGCGCCGCTCTTTGTACTTGGAAACACCGGCAGCCTCTTCGACATAGGTACGGAGTTCTTCAGGTTTTGCCTCGATGATCCGTGCGATCATGCCCTGTTCAATAATGGCGTAGGAACGCGGGCCGAGTCCGGTGCCCAAAAACAAGTCAGTTACATCACGGCGGCGGCAAACAGTCCCATTCAGAAAATACTTGGATTGCCCGTCTCGGGTCACTTCACGTTTGACAGAAATTTCAGCAAAGGCAGCGTACTCACCGCCAGCACGCCCTTCATGGTTATCAAAAAGTAGCTCGATGGCCGCTCTTGAGACAGGTTTGCGCCCCACTGATCCGTTAAAAATGACATCCGCCATCGATTCGCCACGGAGATGTTTTGCGCTGGACTCACCCATCACCCAACGCACCGCATCGATGATGTTTGACTTGCCACAGCCATTGGGGCCGACGACAGCAGTCATATTGGATTGAAAGGGAACCGTCGTGGCATCCACAAAGGATTTGAATCCCGCGAGCTTGATACTTTTTAAGCGCAAAAAATTAACTTCCGTNTCTNATTAGATAGGAAGCTAGCCAGTGCGCTCCAGAGTTTCAAGATATTTACGCTCCAATCCACGACAAAGCAGTTGCAAGACCCGTTGCGTGGTCTCCACTGAGCGCGCCGCCAATGCCTTTTGCAAGTCAGCCAACACCATCTGCTCCAGTGCCTCGACCCGNACTCGATCTGTACGCGCCAGTTTGGCAAACAATCGATCAAGCGTCGGGCTCAAATCTGCAAAGAATTCAGAATACGCTGTGTTCGGGTGTGCCTCACAGAGGCTACGAAAAGCACAGAGTGGATTAACCACACCAAAACGCGCCTTCGAATCAATCAGCGCCTTTTCTAATTGCTCGGCATCCCGGTCAGACCAGGTGGGTGCCACCTCAAGNGCGACCGCGTTGACCATCAAAAACACCAGCGCNTTCAGGTCCGCGACCCGCGACGGAGACANCGTCGCNACAACGGCGCCCCGACGAGGAACAATACACAACAACCGTTTTCGCTGGAGTAAACGAAACGCTTCCCTGACGGAACCTCGGGACACACCCAGTTCGCTAACGATTCGAGATTCTTGAACGCGATCACCGGACTTCAGTGACCCGTGAATAATTTGCTGCTCCACGTACGCCGTGATTTGCTCNGCCAATCCCGGCTCTGGCGTGAACGCTACGAAGTGAAAACCGTCTGCCATGACTCTCTCATACTCTTGCCTGATCCTTCAGTGCCCTCGAGAGTATGACCAACACAGCTTGAAACGCAAGTTACCGTTGGTCTTAGAGCGCCGGCGGAGAAATCATCAACTGCACACGGTTACTTTGATTCAAATCCACCACCACACTCTGCGAAAACCAATCACCCGGGCCGCCCGTGGCGTCACTCAACGTCATACGTGCTTGGACCTCAACTTGCAGACCCTGATACAGGCGCCCGCCCATCAACGCATCGCGGTTGGACAGTGTGATTGTGCTGGGGAGCTCTAAGGCCGGGAAACGCTGTGCGGCCACTGGACGCGGCGCGCCACCGACAGCACGAGCGAAGACAAAAATGCTCGCATCACGCATGCTTTCTGGCAGCCCTGTGCTCAATTGTACGGATACTTCGATTTCGGCAGCAGGCAGGGCATCCAGCTCTGCCTGCTTTTCCGCAGCGCGGCCATTGGCACGGGAAATCCCAGCAGCAATGGCATTGGCTTGGTCTGATCCCGGTGGCAATAAAGCTAACATGCGTGTCCAAAAATCCGCCGCCTGTGCATACTCGCTCCGTTCAAATGCGATGATCCCCAATGATCCCAGCGCCGTGATCTGGTTGGGATCCAGCTGGAGCGCCAACTGAAATAGATTCTCGACCTCTTGATCCGCGACACGCCCACGGGACATAAACTCATCCTGCGCGGCTTGCGCAATGACAAATGCACGCTCACCCTCAGGTAAATTGTTCAACGCATCAGTCGACAACGACATCTCGTATGCACCGAGGCTCCAATAGAGATAGCCCGACCCACCCAGCACAATAGCCGCAACCATACCGCTGATATACACACCTTGACGTCCGAAGTGACGCAGACCGATCCACAGACCAAGGACAAACAAGACGCCCAACACAGCCATCCACATCATGCGTTTGTCTCTCCCTGTTCGAGTGCGCGCTTAGATTTTCGAATGCGCAACGCCACGACAACGCCACCAATCACAAAAAAAACAATCGGACCAAACCAGAGAACTACGGTCTGCTGATCCAAGGGCGGCTTGTACAGCACATAACGGCCATAGCGGGCTACCATGAAGTCTTTGATTTCACGATCGGTCGCACCCTCTTTGATGAGACGATACAACTCCGCTCGCAAATCACCAGAGATCTCGGCATCCGAGTCACCAATTGCTTGGTTTTGACATTTTGGGCAGCGCAATTCCAAACCNANCTGTCGAAATCGAGCTTCTTGCTCAGGCGAGTCAAACTGATAGGTTTCAATGGCCGCCATGGCGGCAATAGACCACAGCAAAGTCAGCGGGAAGACAAACCACTTCATCGGTTCAACTCCTCGAGGATCGGCTGGATTTCGGATTGATACACCCGCGCATTCACTTCACCCTGAATTCTCAGGCGAATCGTACCCTCCGCATCCACCAAAAAAGTTTCAGGAGCACCGGCCACACCCAAATCAAGGCCCATCTTGCCGTCCGGATCAAAGATGTGCGCGACATACGGATCACCCAACTTAACCAGCCAATTGGTCGCTGCCTGTTTGGTGTCTTTGTAGTTCAACCCAACGATCGGAAGAGTCTCCGACAGCTGAGTCAAGTAAGGATGTTCCACCTGACAGGTGATACACCAGCTCGCCCACACATTGAGTAAAAACGGCGTATTAGGCAAATCCGAGGCATTGAATGGTTCTCCCGAATGCAACTCAGTTAACTGAAATGAGGGCACCGGCTTTCCGATTAACGCAGAAGGTTGCGCATTGGGATCGAGACTCAACCCACGAAAGAAGAAACCGACCAATACCGCAAAAACAATCAATGGCAACCAAACAGCCAATCGATTCATGCGCGGGCTCCCACAGCAACAGANGCCGGTTTCTTGTCAGTCACTCTGCGTCGATAGCGTTTGTCGGTGATCGCAATAAAGCCACCTAACCCCATCAAAAACGCACCACCCCAAATCCAGTTCACAAAAGGTTTAATCGACAACCGTACTGCCCAATCTCCGCCCCCTAGGGGTTCTCCCATGGCGATATACACATCGCGGGTAAAGCCGCTGTCAATCGACGCTTCTGTCATGACCATACCCGACGCGTTATAGCGACGTTTTTCAGGCTGAACCCGCTTGTATAGTTTATCGCCCTGATAGATCTCGAAGGTCGCACGGTCGGCCACAAAGTTCGGACCATCAACGACATCCAAGGACACTAAGCGGACGTCATAAGGTCCAAGGATCTGTGTGTCACCGACACCCATGCGTAAATCACGGTGCTCGGTGTGATTCTCCAAAACAGCCACACCAAAAATCGCCAACGCCACGCCAAAATGCGCAATCCACATACCAATCGTGCCTCGCTCGACGCGCGAGAGTGTGTTCGATACGCCGGCATATAGCCTTACCTTCCTCGACACATCAATCGCCGTTGCNATTGCGAGCCAAAGAGCCAACGCCACTCCTATAGCCGTGGCAATGGCAAACTGTTCATCATAAACNACAGGCCACAGNAANCCTCCAACAACACTGACCAAAAGCGTCACTATCAGCGGTCGGAACAGTTTCGGATCGTCGGATTGACGCCACATTGATAACGGGCCAAACGCCATCCCACTGACGAGAATCGCAGTCATTGGAACAAACACGGCATTAAAAAACGGTGGTCCAACCGAGACCTTTCCGCCTCCAAGACTGTCAACCAGTAACGGATACAGCGTACCGAGAAGCACACTGACCGCCATTACCGTCAACACGAGGTTGTTAAACAGTAAAAACGACTCTCGCGAAATCCAAGCAAATTGGCCTGGCTTTGAGACTACGCCAGCACGGAGTGCATACAGCGTCAGTGACCCACCAATGACCACCACCAAAAAACCAAGAATAAAGACCCCNCGCTCTGGATCGTTCGCAAATGCGTGGACTGAAGTAAGAACACCTGAACGCACCAAGAACGTCCCAAGCAACGACAGTGAGAAGCCAGCGATCGCCAGAAGCAAAGTCCAACTGCGGAACAAGCCTTGCTTTTCCGTAACTGCGAGAGAGTGCATCAGCGCCGTCGCAACCAACCACGGAATCAATGATGCATTTTCAACAGGGTCCCAGAACCACCAGCCACCCCANCCAAGTTCGTAGTAGGCCCACCAACTGCCAAGTGCAATGCCGAGCGTCAAAAATGCCCAAGCGACAGTCGTCCAGGGTCGTGACCAACGCGCCCATTCGGCGGTCAACTCACCAGAAATCAGGCTGGCAATGGCAAACGAGAAAGCCACCGATAAACCTACATAACCCATGTACAACATAGGTGGATGAAAAATCAGACCAGGATCTTGCAACAGTGGATTAAGGTCTGCACCGTTGCCCGGTGCGAACGGTAAAATTCGAACAAATGGGTTACTGGTGAAGAGCATGAATGCNAGGAAACCGACTGCGATCATTCCCATGACAGCCAATACAAGCGCACTCATCCGATCTGGAATGCCTCGACTGAATACAGCCACCGCAACACCCCAACCGGCAAGGATGAGTGCCCATAGCAACAAAGAGCCTTCATGAGCGCCCCAAACCGCGCTCATGCGGAAGTACCAGGGCAAGTCCAGATTCGAGTTATCAGCCACGTACTTCACGGAAAAGTCATGACTCAAGAAGCCGTACATCAAGACACCAAAAGAAACCAGTAGAGACAGGCCCTGAAGGACTGCCAAGGGTTTTGCAGTCGCAACCAAGCCGTCCTGACGTGTCGCGTATCCGTAGAGAGGGAAAACGGATTGGCATATCGCAATCGCGAACGCCAGCACCAGCGCGAAGTGCCCGATCTCAGGGATCATCATTGGTAGGCTCCTTTGATTTTATCCAGCTGCCCGGACTGCCGAAGCGCTTCGGTCACCTCAGGTGGCATGTAGTTTTCATCGTGCTTGGCCAAAACTTCGGTCGCATTGAATTGACCTCCTGTAATCCGGCCCTGNACCACAACACCCTGACCCTCGCGGAACAAATCCGGCAGGATCCCTTCATAGGTCACCCGCACATTGTTCTCAAAATCAGTGACGTCAAAAGCCACTTTCAGGCTCTGTGGATCGCGCAGCACAGTGCCCTCAGCCACCATGCCACCGATACGAATCATCTGCGCTTCNGGTGCTTGACCACCAGCCAACTGAGTGGGCGTAAAGAACAGGTTGATGTTTTGACTCAATGCATACATCACGAGACCAACCGCTACGCCAAGGCCACTGACCAGACCAAGAATGACATAGAGCCGCTGTTTACGTTTCGGATTCATTGGAATTCTCCCGTTCGAATTGACGCCGAATCCTGCGGATAGCCGCACGATGGCTTGAATGCGTGACGTACGCTAACCCACCTAACACGAGGAGCCCTAACAGGTAGGTAGACCAAACATACACTCCGTGTGGATCCATCAGTAAAAACTCCCCGATAGACGCAAACTGGAACTTAATCATGAGCCACCACCTGGCCAACCCATGAGGCACGTCGCTCGCGATGCAGAACCAGGGCCCGCATATAGCCCAAAATCAAATACGCAGCAGCAATGTAGTACGCAATAATGTTGAGCAACAAAGGGACCCACATCGATGCCGGCATAGCTGGCTTTTCAGTCAACTTCAAACTCGCGGGCTGATGCAGCGTATTCCACCACTCCACTGAGTATTTGATGATCGGCAAATTCACGACACCTACTAGCACTAAAATCGCGCAAGCTTTGCCGGCCTGATCTGTATCGGTGATGGCTGACCGCAACCCAATCACACCCAAATAAAGAAAAGCCAAAACGAGCATCGAAGTCAGGCGTGCATCCCAAACCCAATAGGTACCCCAAGTCGGCTTACCCCAGACAGCNCCACTTACCAGAGCAAGTACGGTGAACCCGAGACCGACCACTGCCATAGCCTGTATAGCAACGTCTGCCAACTTCATTTTCCAAACAAACAATACAACCGCGCTAACCGCCATAGCGGCGTACAGTGCCTGCGCCAAAAAAGCGACGGGGACGTGCAAATAGATAATTCGATAACTGTGACCTTGCTGATAGTCCACAGGTGCAAAGCCGAGACCCCACATGGTACCGGTGAGCAATAAGACCAGTGCCAACATCCCTGTCACACGTTGCCAGCGCCCGGCGCGCTCGTAGAACCACCGTGGCGAACCCCATTGATGAAACCAGCGCCAACCCATTAATTCGAACCTCCAATATTCAAACGCAATGCTGCTGAAATCGCCAGTGGCACCAGTGTTGCTGCCGCCAGGCTGAACGCCCCCAGTAGGGCAAATAACGGCAATCCGTCTGCTCCGTCTGACGCGCGAACCAACGCGCCGGATGCCAAGATGATGACCGGTACAAACAGCGGCATCATGACCAAGACCCCCAGTACCCCAGAACGAGAGGAGCCAAGAGTCAGCGCGGCACCCAACCCTGTAAAACATGTGAGGGCGGGAGTTGCAATCAACAAGGTTAACAAAAGAGCGCCGAGCACGTCAGCCTGAATCGACAACATCAAGCCAGCTACTGGGGTCACTAAAATGAGCGGCAACACATAGAAAATCCAATGTGTTATGAGTTTAAGAGTCACCAACCACGCGAGTGGCCGATCAAAGAAAAGCCACTGCTCCAAAACACCCTCATTGAAGTCATCTCGAAACAAATGGTCCGTGTTCAGTAATAACGCCAGCAGTGTTGCCACCCAAATCATCGCCGAACCAATCTCGCCCAACATCTCAGAATCTGGGCTCAAGGCCATTGGCACCATCGAGATCACCAATATCAAGAACCACATCGGCTTTAGGACATCGCCCGGCCGTGCAAGCAATAATCTAAACTCACGAGCGATGAGCCGTCTTTCAATCGACATGGCCGAGCTCAAGCGTTTCAAACTGCAAAGAGTGTGGCGGCTGGTGGGTGGTAAACACGCAAACTCCTCCCGCANCCAAGTGGTCGTTTATTTTCGCATCGAGAANCGAAACCATCTGTACATCAAGTGCGGCATAGGGTTCATCTAAAATCCAGATAGGTGCATGGGTGCACCACAGACGCGCGAGCGCGCAGCGACGGCCCTGTCCCTGAGAAAGCTCNCGGACAAGACTGTCATGATAGCGGTGTAACCCGACCGATCGCAGCGCGGCTTGNAGCGTGGGTCGNTCTGCGCCCGTTAAAAATTCGAGATTTTCCATNACCGACAGATCCCGAGAAACTTGGGATCGGTGGCCAAAATACAACATATTCTCGCGCATCTCATAATGCGGCGAATGGTCGACCCAAACCTGGCCTTCGTCGGCCTCAAAAAGTCCTGCCAGGATACGCAGCAATGTCGTTTTACCAGCACCATTCGGGCCGGCCACTCGGAGCAGATCGCCACGATCACATGCTCCACTTAGATCTCGGAACAAGAGACGATCATCCCGCTCGCAACGGAGCCCTTCGAATTTCAGCAGATTGGAGTGTTTTGGCATGGCCGCAGTCTACCGGAAGTGGTGGGGCCGCGGAACGATTGGGAGTCTCAAAAGGCAACAGAGCATGCCAGGGTTGATGAGTTTGACATCATGGTCCCTGCCACAATGCCGATTTGACAGCGCGTCAGGGATTGAACATCCTGCTCCTGCAACGCA
>JGI26086J50260_1000281_pt1 | contig 34259 bp, 29 predicted proteins | sample SaaInl3SG_22_DNA_FD_50260 | JGI IMG/M metagenome (IMG submission 50260)
TTTGAGAAAAGATATAGGTTTTGTTCCTCAAGATCCATTTTTGTTTTCTGATTCGATCTCAAACAATATTAAATTTGGTAAAGAGGATGCCACGGAAGAAGAAATTATTATCGCAGCAAAAAAGGCCGTAGTTCACGAAAATATTATTGATTTTAAAAATGGTTATCAAACTATTCTTGGAGAACGAGGAGTTACTTTATCTGGTGGTCAAAAACAACGAGTTTCTATTGCAAGAGCAATTATAAAAAACCCACAAATATTAATTTTTGATGATTGTTTATCTGCTGTTGATACAGAAACTGAAGAAAGAATATTAGCAAATCTTGAAGAAGTTTCTAAGAATAAAACAACATTTATCATCAGTCATCGAGTTTCATCAGCAAAAAATGCGGATAAAATTATCATTTTAGAAAATGGCGAAATTATTCAGCAAGGTTCTCATAATCAATTAATAAATCAAGAAGGATATTATAAAGAATTGTACGAACAGCAACTTCTAGAGAAAGAAAGTTAGACGGATATTTTGCCAAGTAAAATATTTTGCTAGTTTTGTTCCTTTATTATAAAAACATACATTACACCTATTAACAAAATTATGGCGGAAAGAGTTGAGCAAGAAGAGATATTTTCACAAGTATTAAGAGCAGGAAGAAGAACGTACTTTTTTGATGTTAGATCTACAAAAGCAGATGATTATTATCTAACAGTTACTGAAAGTAAGAAATTTACACATGATGATGGTTCTTTCCATTATCAAAAACACAAAATCTATCTATATAAAGAAGATTTTAGTGATTTTCAAGAAATGTTATCAAAAGCAACCGATTATATTTTAAATGAAAAAGGTTCAGAAGTAATAAGTGAACGTCATCAAAAAGATTATAAGAAAGAAGAAAATCTTACAGAAGACAAAACAACAGAAAGCTTTACAGATGTTAGTTTCGATGATATTTAACAACTGAAATTCAAATTCAATTTACACAAGAAAGCCATCAATTTATTTTTGATGGTTTTTTTATATAACACTTTTAATAGTTTGACTTTTATTACAAGTTTCTAACCATTCTTTTGCAGCATTACTATCTTTTGTAATACCCCCTCCAACATAAATCACTGCTTTTCCGTCAATAATTTCTACACAACGTAAATTCACAAATAACTCTGTGTTAGAATTTATATTTATTTCACCTAAAAAACCAGTGTAATAAGTTCTATTGTAATTTTCATTTGAAAGAATAAAGGATTTGGCAGCTTCTTTAGGTAAACCACAAACAGCTGGAGTTGGGTGTAAAGTATCCAATAAATTATTTAGATTAAACTCTCCTATCTCACCTTTAATATCAGCTTTCAAATGCAATAGATTTCCTGCTTTTACAGTATAGGTATCAGAAACCGTAAACTTTTTTAAAATAATTCCATTTTGCTGATCTTTAATTTGAGAAACAATATAATCTACCACATATTGATGTTCATTCTTTTCTTTTTCTTCCCAAATCGGATTCATATTTCCCTCAAATTTTTGAGTACTAGCCAATGCCATCGTATGAAAAGTTCCATTACTAAGCGTGACTAACCTTTCAGGTGTTGCGCCCATCCACAAACCTACTTTTGGATGAAACCAAACATAAACAAATGCATTATCGTATTTTTGAAGTAGTCTTTTGAAAGTTTGAATAATATCTAAAGAAGAAAATTTTAATATTTCTTTTCTTGATAATACCACTTTTTTAAATGCACCATTTTTTATTGCATTAATTCCTTTTTGCACTAAATTCAAATGATTTTGCTTATCAGAAAAAATAATTTGATGCTCTTTATTTGAATTGATTTGTGAGTTTTTAATAAAAGTTTCTTCAAGAATTTCTGATGTTTCATTTAAAAATACAACTGCAGGATATTCATTATTAAAAGGGGCAAAAACAAAACCTTTTTCTATAAAAGAACCTGAAAAATTTAATGCATCTGTTTTTTCAAAATATCCTTTAAGGGTATCTGAATTTGGTTTATTAAAACAAACAAAAGGCAAATTATCTTTATAAGAGGCTGTTATTTTATTAAAAAGTAAACTCAATCTAAATGTTTTAAAAGTTGTGATTTTATTTCTTCAAAATTTGACCAAATCAAACCATGACCTGCTCCATCTATCGGTATCAATTCAAATTGACTTTTCGGAAATTGGCTTTGTAAATATTCAGAATTAGTATAGGGTACAATCCAATCTTCATTCCCATGAATACTTACAATTTGGTTTGGGTTTTGACTCCAGTTTTGTTCAAATTTTTCTAAATCCTGTCGATGCGTCAATTTCTCTTTAGAGGCTTGTTTCCAGATTGGAGGAATCATCCAGCGAGTTAAATTCAATTTGTATAAATTTAGCATCCAAGTCATGGGCTCAACTTTGCTGTAAACCGCCGGCGCAAATAAAATAACTTTTCTGTATTTTTTATAAGAAGCTAAGGCTATAGAACCCCCATATGAATAACCTACTAAAATTGTTTTTTGAGGATTAAGATCTTTGATTATATCTTCTAGCATGTCTCTTTCAAAAGCGATGGATTTTTGTACCTCATTTTCTTCTTGATAATTATACCCAATTCTGTCATACTTAATAAAATTAGCATTATCAAACAACAAACTGTCTGTAATATATGCTGAAAAATCTACTACAGAACCAATAGTTCCGTGAACAAAAACAATAGTAGGTGCTAATGTATCTTTTACAATAGAAACTTTTCTATAGTCGAAATTTTTATATGCCTCTTTAGAAATTTTAGGGATAATTCCTGCCTTGGAAAAAGTGTTAAAAACTTTCTCATTAGATTTTGGCGATGTTCCCCAATAGAATAGACCGTAAAAACCTATGAAAAGTACCAAAGAAATAATTCCTAAAATCTTTAGAACTTTTTTAAAAATTTTCATCTTACTTTTTATCTAGAATGATGTTTGTCATTTTACAAATAGAAATTAGTTGATTGTTTTCATCAACTATTCTAACTTCCCATAAATGTGTAGATCTTCCTATGTGAATATTTCTAGCTGTAGCAAAAACTACTCCTTCTCTTTTGCTTTTAATATGATTAATGGTCAACTCAATTCCATTCACCAATTTATTATTACTATCCATAAAAAAATGAGATGCCATACTGCCAACAGTTTCCGCCAAAGCAGCAGTTGCACCTCCATGTAACTGACCATAAGGCTGATGAACTTTAGATGTAACAGGCATTTTTGCAGTTATAAAATCTTCGCCAACATCAACATACTCTATATCAAGAGTTTCCATTAATGTGTTTTTACAAAGAAGATTAAAACCTTTTAAAATCTCATTTTTATCCATGCTATTTCATTTGTTGTACAAAAATACATATAAAATATTGTAAATTTGCCATTGAAAACTATCAAGAAAAATGTACAAAATCAGCGTTATTTTAGATACAAAAGAAGATGTTATTAGAACGATATTAGTTGATAACTCTGTAAATTTAGAAACCCTTCATTTTACTATTGCCAAATCTTTTGGATTTAATGGGTTAGAAATGGCCTCGTTTTATAGATCAGACAACGAATGGAATCAAGGTGAAGAAATTCCTCTTTTTAATATGTCTGAAGCTGGTGAAGGTATTTCTATGCAAAACTGCTTTATCAGAAAAACATTACCCGATGTAAATGATAAGTTAATATATGTGTATGACTTTTTGCACATGTGGACTTTCTATGTTGAAGCCATAGAAATCTCTAAAGAATCTCAAGACGACTTGCCAAAAACTATTTTATCTGTTGGTGAAATTCCGGAAGAAGCTCCTGAAAAAGAGTTTGTTGCAGAAAATTTGGGTGATGAGTTTGAAGACGAATTTAAAAGTGAATTTGAAAGTGAATTTGAAAGTTTAGATGATATCGATTTAGATAATTACTAATTTTTCATATCACTTTTGACTATTGTTTCTTGTAACATATTTGAATATTGCTCGTCATACATACAATTAACCAATAGAAACATTCTTGGAAACAATCTTATCTCTCAAAAACCTCGACAAGAAATATGGTCGAGTTCACGCAGTAAATAATCTTTCTTTTGATATCCAAAAAGGAAATATTTACGGAATCTTAGGTCCAAACGGAAGCGGAAAATCTACTACATTAGGAATCATTTTAAATGTTGTCAATAGAACATCTGGCGAGTTTAGTTGGTTTAACGGTAATTTATCCACGCATGAAGCACTAAAAAAAGTGGGGGCTATCATTGAAAGACCTAACTTTTACCCTTACATGACAGCGATTCAAAATTTATCCTTGATTTGTAAAATCAAAGGGGTTTCTATTGATAAGATAGATGAGAAATTAAAGGCTGTAAACTTATACGAAAGAAGAAATAGTAAGTTCAGAACGTTTTCTCTTGGAATGAAACAACGTTTAGCAATTGCTTCTGCATTATTAAATGACCCTGAAGTTTTAATCCTAGATGAACCTACAAACGGTTTAGATCCTCAGGGTATTCATGAAATACGACAAATTATACAAGATATTGCAAAAACTGGGACGACTATTTTACTAGCATCACATTTATTAGATGAAGTAGAAAAAGTTTGTAGCCATGTGGTTGTTATTAGAAAAGGAATAAAACTGTACAGTGGTAGAGTTGATGAAATGACAGCTTCAAATGGTTTATTTGAGTTAAAGGTTAATGGTGATGAAGAGAAATTAATATCTCTTTTAGAAGCACATAAAAGTATTGGTTCTGTAAAAAAAGAAGGAGAGCTTATTTTTGCTTATTTGAATGATCAAATGAAAGCAACTGAGATTAACGCTTTCTTATTTAAAAATGGAATTTCAGTTTCTCATTTGGTTAAACGTAAACCAAGTTTAGAACAACAATTCTTAGACCTAACCAACAATAACTAATTACAAAACCTACAGTCATGTTAAGACTACTTACCATAGAATTTCATAAATTAAGACATAATAGAGCAAGTAAAGTCCTTTCTCTTATTTACTTTGGACTACTTACTTGTATCGCTTTAATAGCAGCAATAAAATTTGATATTGGCCCTATAGAATTCCATTTAGCAGATATGGGAATTTTTAATTTCCCATATATCTGGCACTTCAATACATTTATGGCATCACTTTTAAAGTTTTTTCTACTTTTAGTTATTGTTTCTATGATGGCTAATGAGTACAGTTATAAAACCTTAAAACAAAATTTAATTGATGGTTTGAGCAAAAAAGAATTTATTCTTTCAAAATTCTATACAGTTGTTACATTTGCTGGGGTTTCTACATTATTTGTATTTATCGTTTCACTAGTTTTAGGATTGATTTATTCTGACTATAACGAATTTGCTATCATCTTTTCTGACTTAGAATACATTCTTGCCTTTTTTATCAAATTAGTCGGGTTCTTCTCAATGGGTTTGTTTTTCGGAATTCTAGTAAAAAGATCTGCGTTTGCAGTTGGTGCTATGGTTGTTTGGTTAATTGTTGAAAGTATTTTAAAAGGGTATTTATTCTATGCATTTAGAGGTGCTGATAATATTTTTGAGAGTGTTAACAGTATTATGAGATTTCTTCCTTTTGAAGCCATGTCTAATTTAATTAAAGAACCCTTCTCAAGACTTGGTGCAGTTCGTTCTGTTGCCAATACTGTAGGTGAACAATTTACGAAAAGTTATGATGTTCAAATCTTAGATGTTCTAATTGTATGTATCTGGACGTCTATCTTTATTTACGGTTCTTTTAGGTTGTTAAAAAAGAGAGATTTGTAATACTTTTCAGTTATATTTGATGCCTATTCATAAAACCTTAGCGTCAATTACATGCGTACAAAATACCTACTAGTTCTTATATTATTCATAGTAGCATTTCAGACTAATTTTGCTCAATTAAGTAGAAAACATTATATACCACCCATCACTACTGGTGACAACATAGGTATTCAATATATCTACATATCAACTCCAAACTCATCTAATGTTGGTTTTACAATAACTCCTGTGGGTCAACCCTCAAATATGGTTTTTACAGGTGTTGTTTCAAGTACTACTCCTTTTGCATATGAAATTAATGCTCAAGGTAATGGTAACGACTCTCAGCTACACCAATTATCAAATCAAACTAGTACAATAACTACAAACAAAGGCTTTATTATAGAATCAGAGGATTTAGTCTATGTTTCTGTAAGGGTAAGACAAGAAGGTCAATTTCATGCTGGCGCCTTAGTTAGTAAAGGATTATCAGCACTGGGTACACAATTTAGAGTTGGTGGTTTTGTACCAGAAGGAACTCCAACAGGAGGTCGTAGAACTTTTGTTTCTGTAATGGCTACTGAGGATAATACCAGTGTAACTTTTAATATTCCATCAGGAACAGTAATATCAAACTTTAACTTTGGTGCAGGTATTACGGGTCCCATAACTCAAACTCTAAACGAAGGTCAGACATATATAATTACCACAGCACCTAATGATGGTGGAAATCCGAATGATTTAATAGGAAGCTTAGTTAGTTCTGATAAACCTATTGTCGCAAATTCTGGATCTGCATCAAGTTCTTTTGGAACTATTAATAATAATAGTGATTATGGTATTGATCAAATTGTAGATGCTTCTAAAGTTGGAACAGAATATATTTTTGTGAGAGGTGAAGGTGATAACGAAATAGAAAACATATTAATCATTGCTCATGAAGATAACACAGAAGTATTTGTAAATGGAAATGCAACAGCTGAAGCTCAATTAAATGCAGGTGACTGGGTTGTTATTGAAGGGAATGGAATTGGAAATAATGGTAATGGTTTCAATGCCGCAGGAAACTTATATGTAGAAACATCTAAACCTTCTTATGCCTTTCAAGGTATTGGAGGACTTAACGGAAATGGAAACCCTTCTCAAGCAAATCAAGGAATGTTTTTTGTTCCACCCTTAAGTTGTGAAAATCGTGGTAATGTAGATAATATTGCTCAAATAAATAGAATGCAACCTGGAACAAATAATGCAGATAATTTTAATGGAGGAGTTACTATTGTCACAAATGATGGTGCAACAGTTGCTGTATTTGAGGATGGAGTTCCTAGAGTAATTAGTGGTGCAGAAGGACCATTTAATGTAGATGGTAATCCAGGTTATGTAACCTATCGTCTAAGCGGTTTAACGGGGAATGTTTCTGTAGAAAGTAGCGAGGAGTTGTATTGTGCTTACTTTAATTATAATGGCTTTGCAACATCAGGTAGTTTTTATTCAGGGTTTCCTTCACCTCCAGAAATTAATTTTGACACTAATGTAGCTACTCTAGGAAATTGTATTCCTAACGTAACGCTTCAATCATTAAATACAGATTTATTTGACTCTGTAGAATGGTTTTTTGATGATGGACTTGGTGGTGGATTTATATCTACCGGAAACTCAACAGGGACATTTATACCTACTCAGCCAGGAAATTATAGATTAATAGGAACCTTAGTATGTTCTGGAGCTACCTTTGAATCGGTTATCATTCCTGTTAGTTTATGTCCAGATGACTTAGATAATGACTTAATCATAGACAATGTAGATATAGATTTAGACAATGATGGAATTTTAAATTGTGAGGAATCACTTGGAAATGTCATTTTAGATTTCACTGATACAAACCAACCCCTTTTAAATTTTTCTGATAGTTCAACTGATAATACTTTTACAACCGCGACCACTACTCCTTCTGGAGCAGCTTCAATTTCTGGTGATAATAATAGTAATATTACAACATCTATAGATCCAGGTATCAATGGAGAGATATCCTATAACTTAAGTTTCAACGAAGCTTCCAATATTCAATTTACGCAAACAACAGGGGCAACACATACTATTACGGATGGTGAATCATTTAGATTAACAATTGCACCAAATAGTAAAAACATTACGCTTATAGATCCTGATAATATTTTATTAATTGATACAGATTTTGATGGTATTTACGAATCTGGAATAGACAATTTCTCATCATCCGATATTCGTTTTAGATTCAATCCAAATCCCAACGGAAACACTCCTTTTAGAATGGTTGCCAACAGTGTTGATGAAGTTACATTTATTCATTCGCTTAGCAATACAGTTGATGGATCATTATTTGAAGGAAACATTCAACTTACATGTTTTACTTTAGATAGCGATAATGATGGGATTCCAAACTCAATGGATGCAGATGCAGATAATGATGGAATTCCTGATATCCTTGAAGTACTTGGCACAAATACATTGCTTTCTGGAGTTGATGCAAATTTAGACGGTTTAGATGATGCTTTTGGTACTGGATTAACACCTGTAGATTCTGATAATGATGGAGTTTTTGATTATTTAGATTTAGATGCTGACAATGACGGTGTATATGATATTTTTGAAGCACCTCACGGACTAGCGGATACAGATTTAGATGGTAGAATAGATAATGCGATCGGAAATGTTGGTCTCAATGGACTATTAGATGCTTTAGAAACTTCACCAGATAATTTCGTTTTAAATTATCAAATAACTGATTTAGATTCAGATAATGATGGTGCTTTTAATTCTATAGATTCAGATCGTGATGGAGATTCTTGTCCAGATGTTATAGAAGCTGGGTTTTTAGACCCAGACAACGATGCTATTATTGGAACTTCGCCAGTATCTGTAGATTCTGAAGGTAAAGTTACTGGAATCCCTGATGGATATACCATTCCAAATTCTGATTATAGTTTGGGAGCTCCAATTTTATTAAATACTCCTTTTGTCGACGTTGCTTTTTGTGAAGAATCAACCTCAACAATTACCATAGATGCTACAGCTGACACTTTTCAATGGGAAGTAAGTGTTGATGGTGGTGCAAATTGGTCTAATGTTATTGATGATGCTACTTATAGTGGTGCTAGCACCCCGTCATTACAAATTACCAACTTACAATTATCTTTTGATACGAATCAATATCGGGTTTTCTTACAAAGAGCCGGAAATAGTTGTGACGATACTTCTAACGAAATTACATTAACCGTAGAACCATTACCTATTGTCAACAATATGGTAGAGCTTCGCCAATGTGATGATGATATTGACGGTTTTTCTAACTTTAACTTAAACGAAGCTGCAACAGATATTTCTACAAATTTTGCAAATGAAACCTTTGTGTTTTATCCGACATTGAATGATGCAGAAAATGATACCAATCAAATTTCAAATCCAACAACTTTTACCAACAGAACTGTTACTACAGATATTGTTTGGGCTAGATCAATTTCAGCTTTTGGATGTTTCCGTATCTCAGAAGTAACCTTAACGGTTTCTACAACCGGAATTCCGCCAAGTTTTCAAAGAAGCTTTACCGAGTGTGATGATTTCTTAGATATTGATGGTAATGATACTATAAATAATGATGAAGCAGATGGAGTTACTGCGTTTGACTTTAGTGCTGTAACTGCAGAAGTTAGAGCGTTGTTTCCTTCAACTCAACAATTAACAATTACGTATTACAGAAATCAAGCGGATGCTTTAGCGGAATTAGACCCAATAGCCGATCCAAGTAACTATCGTAATATTGGATATCCAATTACGCAGACAATATTTATTCGTGTAGATAGTAATTTAGATAACGATTGCCTTGGTTTTGGTTCTCATATAACTCTAAATGTAGATCCTGTTCCAACAGCAGATCCTGTGCTAGATTTAGAATTGTGTGACAATGCTGATGATGGTAACTTCACCAACGGTTTTGTACAAACTTTTGATATCGAAAGTCAAACTAGTACCATTCTAGGAGCACAAGATCCTGCTAATTTTACAGTTACCTATCATACCACCGCTGCTGATGGACTTTCAGGAGCTAATGCCATTACCAATACAAGTATGTACGAAAACACGACTGCTAATCAGCAAACTATTTTTGTACGTGTTACCAATAATATAACCGGATGTTTTACCAATCATACCTCTTTTGATTTGATTGTAAATCCATTACCGATTGCTAATTTTGTAGAAGATATAGAAGTTTGTGATGATGACTCAGATGGCTCTGCTCAAAATGGATTTTCACAAAATATTAATCTAGAATTACAAACAGCAAGCATTCTCGCAGCACAAGACCCTAGTCAGTTTTCAGTTACCTACCATGCATCACTTTCAAATGCGCAAGCAGGAATTCTTCCGCTTGGAAGTCCGTTTTCTAACACTGTACCCGATCAACAAATTATTTATGTGCGAGTATCCAATGCCGACACGCAGTGTGCTAACGGAATTTCTAATTTTAACGTGATTGTAAATCCAGAACCAACTACAGAAAATGTATCAAATCTATCGTATTGTGATGATGATTTAGATGGTGATGACACCAACGGATTTGTACAAAACATCGATTTAGATAGTACCATTTCTGGAATTCTAGGACCACTTCAAGATGAAGATGATTTTACAGTCACGTTCCATGAAACACAAGCAGATGCAACTTCAGGAACCGATGCGTTAGCAAGTCCATATACCAATACAACTCAAAATCAACAAACTATTTACGTACGAGTAGTGAATGATGATANTGGTTGTGTCAATGATGATTATACATTTGACATTGTGGTGAATCCATTACCCGATTTTACGGTAACAACTCCTCAAATCGTTTGTTTAAACGGACCCGAACTTGTGCTTAGTGTAGAAAACCCTGCTGCTGTTTATGATTATCAATGGACAACTGCTGATGGAAATACCATTATTGGTTCACAAATCACAGTTACTTCTGGTGGGCTGTATATTGTAACCGGAACCACAACAGACGGGACTAATTGTTCTAGAACTAGAGAAATACAAGTCAATGAATCTATTATTGCAGATCTTACCGAAGATAAAATTACCATTGTAGATGATTCTGAAAACAATTCAATCACTATAGATCCAACTAATCTTGGTATTGGAGATTATGAATATGCCTTGTTAGATGATCAAAATATTTTTGCTTTTAATTATCAAGATACACCTCTATTTGAAAACCTAACAGGTGGATTTTACACCATATTGGTAAGAGATAAAAACGGATGTGGGACAGCTTCACTAATTGTTTCTGTGATAGAATTTCCAAAATTCTTTACTCCAAACAATGATGGAGAAAATGATACTTGGGCTATCAGAGGTGCCAATTCTAACTTCTTCCCAACGTCTCAAATCTATATTTTTAATCGATACGGAAAATTAGTTGCTGAAATTGATATTGATAACCAAGGTTGGTCTGGAACTTATAACGGAGCAATACTTCCATCAGATGATTATTGGTATGCGATTAAATTGATCGATAGAAACGGAGTTGTAAGAGAAAGAAAAGGAAATATGTCGCTCATTAGAACTCAGAGATAGAACAGAATACATAATTTTTAAACAAACAAATCATGCCATTAGTAACTCCTTTATCAGCGGATCACGATAGTGAAACAAAAGAACTTGCAGAATTTTTTAATGAAACTTTAGGATTTTGTCCTAACTCAGTTTTAACCATGCAACGTAGACCTGGAATTTCTAAAGCTTTTATCAACTTAAACAAAGCGGTGATGGCAAATGAAGGGAGAGTTACTTCTGCTTTAAAAAGAATGATTGCTTGGGTTTCAAGTAATTCTACGGGTTGTAGATACTGCCAAGCACATGCCATTAGAGCTGCAGAACGTTACGGGGCAGAACAAGAGCAATTAGATAATATTTGGGAATATAGAACACATCCTGCATTTTCGGAAGCAGAGCGAGCTGCTTTAGATTTTTCTCTAGTAGCAAGTCAGGTTCCAAATGGCGTAGATTCAGCAATTAAAACACGCTTATATAAGTATTGGGATGAAGGAGAAATTGTAGAAATGTTAGGTGTAATTTCACTCTTCGGATATTTAAATCGTTGGAACGATTCTATGGGAACTTCTATTGAAGACGGAGCTGTAGAATCTGGCGATCAATATCTAGGAAAACACGGCTGGGAAAAAGGAAAACATAGTTAAAAACAAAAATAAAAACCTCTTAATCATGAAAAAAATAAATGTATTTGTCTTTTTATTAATGGCAAGTTTTATAGTCACTGCACAATCCAACCAATCGAAAGATCCAGTGATTGAAAATATTATCAAAGAAGCGAATGAAAATTCTCAATTAGAAAAACTAGGACACGAATTAATGGATGTAGTCGGACCTCGTTTGGTAGGAACTCCACAAATGAAACAAGCCAATGATTGGGCAGTTGCCAAATATGAATCATGGGGAATTACTGCTCGAAATGAGAAGTGGGGCGAATGGCGCGGATGGGAACGCGGAATTACGCACATCGATATGGTATATCCAAGAGTGCAATCTTTAAAAGGAACTCAGTTAGCATGGAATCCAAGTACTTCTGACAAAGGAGTTACAGCAGAATTAATTACGATGCCAGTTTTTGCAGATTCGTTAGCTTTTGTTAAATGGTTACCGTCTGTAAAAGGAAAATTAGTGATGATTTCTATGAATCAGCCAACAGGAAGACCAGATTATAACTGGAAAGAGTTTGCAACTGATAAATCATTTGAGAAAATGAAAAAAGACAGAAGTGAGCAAAGTAGAACTTGGAGAGCAAATATTAAAAACACCGGTTTTGGAAATCGTAGAAATACAGGATTAAACAAAGATGGAATCTTAAAATTAGAGGAAGCTGGGGCAGTTGGAATCGTTTCATCTAGATGGTCTGGTGGCTTTGGTGTTAATAAAATATTTAGCGCATCAACCAAAACAATTCCTACTGTAGACCTAGAATTAGAAGATTATGGAATGTTGTATAGAATGGTCGAATATGGAGATAAGCCAAGAATAAATATCGTTGCTAAATCTAAAGAATTAGGAAAAGTTCCAAATTTTAATACCATTGCTGAAATTAAAGGAACTGAAAAACCTGAAGAATACATTATTCTTTCGGCTCATTTCGATTCTTGGGATGGTGGAACCGGAGCAACCGATAATGGGACAGGAACTCTAGTAATGATGGAAGCAATGCGTATTTTAAAAAAAATGTATCCAAATCCAAAACGCACTATTTTAGTAGGTCATTGGGGAAGTGAAGAGCAAGGTTTAAATGGTTCTAGAGCTTTTGTAGAAGATCATCCAGAAATTGTAAAAAACATTCAAGCTTCTTTTAATCAAGATAACGGAACCGGTAGAGTAGTAAATATTTCGGGTCAAGGTTTTGTGCATTCATATGATTATCTAGGAAGATGGCTAGCTGCAGTTCCTAGAGAAATTACCAATCAAATTAAAACCACATTTCCTGGAACTCCAGGAGGAGGAGGATCAGATTATGCTTCTTTCTTAGCGGCTGGTGCACCCGCATTTAGTTTAAGTTCGTTAAGTTGGTCTTACGGAACTTATACTTGGCATACCAATAGAGATACCTATGATAAAATTGTGTTTGATGATGTTAGAAATAATGCTATTTTAACAGCTATTTTAACCTACATGGCTAGTGAAGATCCAGAAACAACTTCAAAAGAAAAAAGAGTAATGCCAATAAATCCTAGAACAGGAAAACAAAGAACTTGGCCTACAAAACGTTCTCCAACTAGATTGGGTGGAATGGATTAAAAAAGTACAAAAAAATAGATAATAAAAAACCACATTACTAGAAAGTAATGTGGTTTTTTTTTAGAGAATAGTCGCTTATTTTTTCAAATTAGCTAAATATGATTTTATCCCTAAAGTATCTAAGTTTCCTTGAATAGACCAAGCAAAATCTAACAATAGTTGATCTTTAAACAAAGTATCGTTTCTACTTACAAAAGAGTTTCCAACATAGGGTGTTACCGATGTATTTGCTGTGTTTAATGCAGCTGGATTTATAGATGCCATTCGATGACAACTCATACAGTTAGTTTTAACAGCTACATAGGTTTTTATTTTTTTACCATCAGGAGTATTAATATAACTGATAGCATCATTAAAAGTACCTGGTCCAAAACCAGCTTCTAAATATGGATTGTAGGCATAATTGGGTTCTCCTGTAATATTTGTTCCTGTATAAGGTTCATTAGGATTTACCATGTAATACGCTACAGCCATTGAATAATTTCTTGCTGCTCCTTTTAATTCAGAAGGTCTTAAATCGGCAATCTCTTTAGAACTTGGTAAAGGCGGATTGTTGGCTTTAGTATCCCACCAAAACGTTTGCCATGTCCAATTGGTAATTTCTCTTGTTCCTACATGCATTCCAACTAGAATAACATAATCACCAGGTTGTGCATTGAATTTATTTCCAGAGTTTTCAGTAAACTCTTTGTTAAAATAAAAGGCATCTTCATTGTTTAATTTATAATGGATAAAATCGTCAACACTAAAAGTTGTTCCTTCAGTTTTTGCATCCTCAGCAATATCAANCGTTACAAATGATCCCCAATCTTGCTCAGGATAACCAATTAATTGATCCGTAGGACCACTCCAAGCAGAAATATTAAATTTAGTTTTTCCACCAGAAGATGCTAAAACTTTAAAAACAGGTTTTATGGTAATTGCATTCGCAGGAAAAAACGGAACTTCTTTTCGGTTCTCTTTTTTAGCATACTTCAATAGGGTTGTCGCCATAAATATTTTATTGTTAATGACAAAACTTGCTGCTCCTGGACTATACGATACAGATTCATGGATGCTATCATTTACTGTTTCTTGATTGGAAACAAAATGACCTAATTGATTAGGCATTTTTAAGTTGGCTCTGTTGGATCTTTTAACAGGAAGCTTTTTTATAGAATCTACAATTTCATCGGGAGTTAACCAGGTTTCAAAAACTCGAAGTGGACGCGTATCTCCAGGAATGTATTGATTTGTTTCTGCAGTTAAACCAGTCCAAATTCCCCAACCGTGTTGGTACACTTTTTGGGTATTAGAAGTTCTAATCCATTTATTAACCACTAATGAATCTTCAGGAAAATTAAAACCAGGAATTTCCAATTCAGGAAATTCTGCTGGAACTACTTTGTGATAGGTAAAGGCTTCTTTCTTGTCGTTGTTACATGAAAAGAAAAAAGATACGAGTAAAGCGGAAGCGAGTACATAAATTTTTTTGTTCATAATGTTGTTTTTAGATAGTTGATTTTGACAAAACAAATTATAAAGAATAAAAAGTATGGGTATAAGTAGAAGTGCCTGTTTTTGTTTTGAGTAGATGTTGCAAATCTTCTTGATTGTTATTGATAGTGGGTATGGTTTTTAATAGTAGAAAGAAATTATCATCAGGATTGTTTATCAAGGAAATTTTGAGAAATTTACTTAGTAATATAATCAATTGCACCCCACAGATATTTTTTACCAAATTCTCCAAAAAAACTAATATAATCTCCATCTTTTGAAATAACTACAAAACTACTACAAGGGTAATGGTGCTCAAAAAATAAACGTTCTATGGTTTGGTCAGGATCTTTATGCCAAGTTAAAATTCCATGATACTTTTCAAGACCTTCTTTTTCTTTATAAATATAAATTGGTTTGGTTTTAGCGAGTTGATAAACGCCGTCTTCTAAAACATCAAACCAATATTTTATTCGTTCTTTACTTGCAGAACTACTTGAGTTGCAAGCGTCTTTTCCAGGATGAAAAATAATAACAAGGGGTTTTGTGCTATCTAATTCTTTGTTGATTTCGTTTTCTAACAATAATTCTAATGAAGCTCTATCATTGACTTTACCTCTTTTTTCACGTAAGCTTAATTTTCTGTGATGAGCAGAATCGCCAGGAATATCTAAGAGTCTATTAGTTGCTCTTATTTTTCTAAATTTTGATTTAGAAATCTCAACATAATTTACATCAAAATATTTTGTTTTCTTTTTTCTTGTTTGCGATGAAGAACTTAAAGAGATTAAAATCCCAATAAATAGTAAAAATAAATTTCTTTTCATGTGTTTTAAAGTATCTATTATGAGAAAATTAATGTACTTGTATTCTCACAAAATAACAGAAACCAAACTATTTTAAAACAGGTATAAATACCTATTTTTTCCCTTCTACCACAATCACAATTTCACCTTTGGGAGGTTTGGCAGTATAATAAGCTAAGACTTCTTTGGTAGTACCCCTTTTTGTTTCCTCGAATAGTTTGGTAAGTTCTCTAGAGACCGAAACCAAACGGTCTTCACCGAAATATTCAGCAAAGTGTCCTAAAGTTTTAATGAGTTTATGTGGACTTTCATAGAAAATCATTGTTCGAGTTTCTTCAGCTAATTGAAGAAATCGAGTTTGTCGTCCTTTTTTTAGAGGTAAAAAACCTTCAAACACAAAACGGTCATTTGGAAAACCAGAGTTTACCAAAGCAGGTACAAAAGCTGTAGCACCCGGTAAACATTCTACGTCAATATCATTTTTAATGCAAGCTCGAGTTAGTAAAAATCCAGGATCAGAAATAGCAGGCGTTCCTGCATCCGAAATTAACGCACAGGTTTCTCCATTTTTAATTCGTTGTACAACACCTTTCACAGATTTGTGTTCATTATGCATATGATGACTGTGCATTTGCGTGCCAATCTCATAATGTTTTAACAATTTTCCGCTGGTTCTGGTGTCTTCGGCTAAAATAAAATCGACTTCCTTTAAAACTGTAATAGCTCTAAAAGTCATGTCTTCTAAATTTCCAATGGGTGTAGGGACTAAATATAATTTCATTGTTCAGTTGTCATTTATCAATGATCAAAGATCACTATTTGTTGTTAATTGTTCACTGATCATTGTTAAATGCTTTCATACGTTTCTACCGTAATATCTGCCATTACATTCCCTGTATGTTTGATACTTAAAGGTTCAAACAACAACAAATGTGTTTCTTCTTTGGCAATGGGTTTGTGTTCAACTCCTTTTGGAACGATAAAAAATTCACCTTTATTTAAAACCACTGTTCTGTCTCTTAATTCTAACTCCAGTTGACCTTTCATTACTAAAAAAAGTTCATCTTCATCATCGTGTTTGTGAAAAACAAATTCACCTTGAATTTTAGCCAATAAGATTTGTTGACCGTTTAATTCTCCAACTTTTTTTGGAGACCATTGATCAGAAAATAGATTAAATTTCTTTTGAATATTTATTACCTCGCTCATAATACAAACTTACAAAGATTTTATAGTTAGAATTGAAGCTTTAAAAATAGTGCTATTCTTATGATTTGATTAAATTTGCAGCATATTTAACAAAACAGAAATGTATAGAACACATTCTTGTGGAGAATTAAGAGCTTCGCACATAAACACAGAAGTAACCTTAGCAGGTTGGGTACAGAAATCTAGAGATAAAGGATTTATGATTTGGGTAGATCTCCGTGATCGATACGGAATTACACAATTAATCTTTGATGAAGAGAGAACTTCTGCGGATTTAATGGACAAAGCGAAAAGCTTAGGACGCGAATTTGTGATTCAGATTATAGGAACTGTCATCGAACGTCAGTCGAAGAATTCTAATATGAAAACTGGTGCTATTGAAGTATTGGTTACTAAAGTCACTGTTTTAAATGAAGCTAAAACACCACCTTTTACCATAGAGGATGAAACTGATGGAGGAGAAGATATTAGAATGAAATATCGCTATTTAGACATCCGTAGAAATCCAGTGAAAGAGAATTTGCTTTTCCGTCATAAAGTATCTATGGAAGTTCGTAAATATTTATCTGATGAAGGATTTGTTGATGTAGAAACGCCTTATTTAATCAAATCAACTCCAGAAGGGGCACGTGATTTCTTAGTGCCATCTCGTATGAATCAAGGTCAGTTTTACGCTTTACCACAATCGCCTCAAACCTTTAAACAGTTATTGATGATTGGTGGAATGGATAAGTATTTTCAGATTGTTAAATGTTTTAGAGATGAAGATTTACGTGCCGATCGTCAGCCAGAGTTTACTCAGATTGACTGCGAAATGGCATTTGTAGAGCAAGAAGATATTTTAAATACGTTTGAAGGATTAACACGTCACTTACTAAAAGAAATTAAAGGTGTTGAGGTTGCTAAATTTCCAAGAATGCAATATGATGATGCAATGCGTTTGTTCGGAAACGACAAACCAGATATTCGTTTTGGAATGGAGTTTGGAGAATTAAATGCCGTTGCACAACATAAAGAATTTGGTGTTTTTAATAATGCCGAGTTGGTGGTTGGGATTGCAGTACCAGGTGGAAATTCTTACACTAGAAAAGAGATAGATAAATTGATTGATTGGGTGCGTCGTCCTCAGGTTGGAGCCTTAGGAATGGTCTACTCAAGATGCAATGAAGACGGAAGTTATAAATCTTCTGTAGATAAATTTTACGATCAAGACGATTTAGCCAAATGGGCAGAAGTTACCGGTGCAAAAGCAGGTGATTTAATCTGTATTTTGTCTGGAGACACCAATAAAGTTAGAACGCAATTAAGTGCCTTACGTATGGAAATGGCAGAACGTTTAGGATTAAGAAAAAATAATGAATTTGCACCACTTTGGGTGGTTGATTTTCCATTATTAGAATTAGATGAAGAAACCGGACATTATCATGCCATGCATCATCCATTTACTTCACCAAAACCTGGCCAATTAGAATTATTAGATTCAAAACCAGGAGAAGTAAAAGCCAATGCCTACGATTTGGTCTTAAACGGAAACGAAATTGGTGGAGGCTCTATTAGAATTCACGATAAAGAGATTCAAGCAATCATGTTAAAGAAACTTGGATTCTCTGATGAAGAAGCAAAAGCACAATTTGGGTTCTTAATGGATGCTTTTGAATATGGTGCGCCACCTCATGGTGGAATTGCTTTTGGGTTGGATAGATTGGTTGCTATTTTAGGCGGACAAGAAACGATTAGAGATTTTATTGCGTTTCCTAAAAATAATTCAGGAAGAGATGTAATGATCGATTCACCAGCAAGGATTGATGATGCACAATTAAAAGAGCTTAATATTAAATTAGATATTCAGGAATAATGTCATTACGAACAAAGCGAAGTAATCTTTTTAAAGAGATCGCTTCATTTCATTAGCGATGACAATGAGAAAAAGATATAAATCCCGTTCTAGTTTTAGAGCGGGATTTTATTTTAAGTTTTCTTCATTTTGAATAGATACAGATTAGAACCACATTTTTTGTTACATTTAATCCTATGAAACAACACATCCTGCTTTTCGCTTTTTTTACAATGATTGGTTCTGTTCAAGGACAAGAAATCACAGGCTTAGAATTATTAGAAAAAGCCATTAAATATCATGATCCACAAGGTCATTGGGAGACTTTTAAAGGAACCTTGTTTGTTACTATGGAAACGCCAAACAATCCCAGCCGCGATAGTGAAATAAAAATTGATTTCCCCAATCAATACTTTTATGTAAAAGCAACTAAAGGGAAAAACACCACTGAATATACTGTAGATAAAGAAAAGTGTATGTTAGCTTTTGACGGAGAAAGTAATTTATCAGATGAAGTAAAGAAGAAACAAAATCTAACTTGTGATAGAGCAAACTTGTATAAGAATTACTATTCTTATTTATACGGATTACCCATGAAATTAAAAGACCCAGGAACAATCATTCATAAACAAGTAAACCTAGATAAGTTTATGGGTGAAATGTATTTGGTGTTAACAGTCACATATGATCAAGAAGTTGGAAAAGATACTTGGTATTTTTATTTCGATCCAGAAAGCTATGCAATGGAAGCATATCAATTCTTAAAAGATTCGAAACCAGATACAGGAGAATATATTTTGTTGACAGGAACTGAAACGATTAACGGAATTAAAATTCCAAAAAAACGCAATTGGTATTACAACAAGAATCAACAATTTTTAGGAACGGATATCTTGAAAAAATCATTTTAAATGCCAGCTAAAAAGCGAAATATTTTTACTAAAATTCTTATTTGGAGATATAAACATATTTCCGAGCGTCAATTTTTATTGGTGTTAAGTATTCTTGTAGGTTTTCTCGCAGGCATAGGAACTGTTATTTTAAAATATCTCACTTTATTAATTCAGTCTGTCTTGGAAGGAGGGTTTATCAAAAATTACCACCATTCACTGTATTTTATTTTCCCTATTATTGGAGTTTGGTTGGTCTATCTTATTCGTAAGAATTTTATCAAAAAAGAGATTGGACACGGAATATCAACCACCTTGTATTCCATTTCTAAACGAAGCGGAATTATAGAACGCTATAAAATGTTTTCCTCTTTAATAGCGGCACCAATTACTGTTGGTTTTGGAGGTTCTGTAGGATTACAAGGACCTGCAGTAAGTACTGGAGCAGCCATAGGTTCTAACATTGCGCAACTGTTTCATATGAACACCAAAACTAGAATGTTGTTGATAGGATGTGCTACAGCTGGAGCGATGTCTTCGATGTTTAAAGCACCCGTAGCGGCCATTGTTTTTGCTATTGAAATCTTCAGTTTAGATTTAGTTTTTGCCTCTTTGGTCCCTTTACTTTTAGCTTCTATAGCAGCCGTAATAACTTCCTATTTCTTTAGAGGGACTGACGTGTTATTTGGTTTTCAATTAGAAGAAGCTTGGCGAGTAAAAGATATTTTTTTCTATGTTTTTTTAGGAGTTGCTACAGGAGTTGCTTCTATCTACTTTTCTAAAATGTATTTTTTGATCACTCGCTTTTTTGAACGTTTTTCAAACGCTTATGTAAAAATTGGAATTGCTGCCATTGCTATTGGATTGATGCTGTATTTTATTCCACCTTTATATGGTGAAGGATATGGTTTGATTAATAATTTATTAAATGGAAAAACTGCGGAAGCTTTAAGCGGAATACAATATGCTATTGATTTTGAGAATGTTTGGATGGTCGTTGGAATTCTGTTGGTTATCGCCATTTTTAAAGCAATTGCCATGACCACTACCTTTGCTGCTGGTGGAGTAGGAGGTATTTTTATTCCCACCTTATTTATGGGAAGTGCTTTGGGAAATGCGGTTGCTAAAATTATCAATCAATTTGGATTTGATGTCTCAGAATCTAATTTTACATTAATTGGAATGACGGGTTTAATGGCTGGAGTATTACATGCGCCTTTAACCGCAATTTTCTTGATAGCAGAAATCACTGGCGGCTACGATTTGTTTGTCCCGTTAATGTTGGTAGCCACTATTTCGTATGGTGTTACAAAGTATTTTGTACCGAATTCAATTTATACAGCAGACCTAGCAAAACGAGGAGAATTGATTACCAATGATAAAGATAAAAACGCCTTAATGATGCTAAAGATTGATAAGGTAATTGAAAAGAATTTTGTGCCCTTACATGCAGATATGACCTTGGGAGAAATGTTGAAAAAAGGAGTATCGAAATCTAGCAGAAATTTATTTCCTGTGGTTGATGAAGAAGGACAGTTTTTAGGAATTGTTTTGTTAGATGATGTACGTTCTGTAATGTTTGATCAAAGTTTATATGAAAAAACTACGGTTTCTCTCTTCATGAAATCTGCACCAGATATCATTTTTTATGAGGATTCTATGGAAAAAATTATGACAAAATTTAAAGGTTCTGGAGCATGGAATTTGCCCGTTATCAAAGATAAAAAGTACATTGGTTTTATTTCTAAGTCGAAGTTATTAACTGCTTATAGAAATAAATTAATTGAAGTAACTAATTCATAATTCTTACCTTTGAAATCATGGAAAATCTTCTTAAAATATTGTTTATCATTTTTCTAATTTGGATGACTATTGGTGGTTACTTAGAATACACCGAACATTCAAAAGGCCCTGTTGTTATGGGTTTAGGAGTGATGTATCTTTCTTTTATTTTTATGCCAATTTTTATCTATTGGAGATATAAAGACGGAAAGTATAAAAAATACATCATCAATGATAAAACCTTACTTGGTAAAATGAATGAAGAAGATTAATTCTTTCACTTCTAGCATATTATTTTTTACTGCTTTCAAATAGAATTCTTAGTACCTTTGCGCCTTATGATAGATCAGAGAGAAGCGATATCAGAAAAAACCGTTTTAATTGGTGTAATTACTCAATTACAAGACGAAACGAAATCCAAAGAATACCTAGACGAACTAGAGTTTTTAACAGAAACTGCTGGTGGAGCTGTGGTAAAAAGATTTGTACAGAAGCTAGAAAAACCTCACCCTAAAACATTTTTAGGAACTGGAAAACTAGAAGATGTAAAAGCGTATATCGATTCTCATATGATTGGTACCGCTATTTTTGATGACGAATTATCTCCTGCTCAATTAAGAAATATTGAAAAAATTCTTGACTGTAAAATCTTAGATAGAACCAATCTAATACTAGATATTTTCGCGCAAAGAGCACAAACAAGCTCAGCAAAAACTCAAGTAGAATTAGCACAACATCAATATTTATTGCCTCGTTTAACAAAGTTATGGACACACCTTGATAAACAAAAGGGAGGAATTGGATTGCGTGGACCTGGAGAAACAGAAATTGAAACCGATAGACGTATCATTCGTGATAAAATTGCTTTATTAAAAAAGAAACTGACCATCATAGACAAGCAAATGGCTGTTCAGCGAAAGAATCGTGGTAAAATGGTTCGTATTGCTTTGGTAGGGTATACCAATGTTGGAAAGTCTACTCTAATGAATGTTATCAGTAAAAGTGATGTCTTTGCTGAAAACAAATTATTTGCAACCCTAGATACCACTGTTAGAAAAGTAGTGATTAAGAATATCCCTTTCTTAATNACAGATACGGTTGGTTTCATCAGAAAATTACCAACTCAGTTAGTAGAATCTTTTAAATCTACGCTAGATGAGGTTCGTGAAGCAGACTTGCTATTACATGTAGTTGATATCTCTCATCCTAATTTTGAAGATCATATTGCCTCAGTAAATACCATTTTAAATGAAATCAATTGTGCAGATAAACCAACATTGATGGTTTTTAACAAGATTGATGCTTATACGTATGAAACAATTGATGAAGATGATTTGGTTACTGAAAAATCAGCGGAACATTATTCTTTAGAAGATTGGCAAAAAACTTGGATGAATGATTCTGATAAAGAATCCATTTTTATCTCGGCTTTAAACAAAGAAAACTTAGAAGGGTTTAAAGAGAAAACCTACGAAGAAGTGAAGAAAATTCACATTCAACGTTTTCCGTATAACGACTTTTTATATTATGAGTATAAAGAGGAGTAATTATTCCTCAGTATTCACATCATCAATAAGCCCCAAACGTTTTGCACGTCGTTCCCAACTTTTTCTGGCAAGTAATTGAAGGTCTTCAATATTGTCGCTTTCATCCATAATTTCTAAGCCCAATAAAGTTTCTATCATGTCTTCTTGTGTTACCAAACCACTTACAGAACCGTATTCATCTACAACCAGAGCAATGTGCTCTCTTTGATCAATCAGTTTTTCAAATAAATTAGGAATTGGTAATTCTCTATCAGTAACTAAAATGGTTCGTTTTATATTTTTTAAGGGCTGTTCTCCATTTCCTTTAATAATAGCCTCTAGCAATTGATCTTTTAAAAAGTAACCGGTGATATTATCAGGATTTCCTTCATAAATAGGAATTCTAGAAAAACCTAACATAGGATGTTCGTCAAAAAAAGCTTGAATTGTCTGTTCTTCATCAGCAGATTTTAAAACCGCTCTTGGTGTCATAATATCTTTTACCCGAACCTCTTTAAAACTTAGTAAGTTTTTAATCACCTTGCTTTCGGATTCTTGAAAAACACCTTCTTGTTCAGCCATTTCGGTCATCGCCATAAATCCTTCACGACTTAAAATACTTCCATGACCTTTATTGCCAATTAATCTAGTTGTTAATTGTAATAACCATAAAATACCTGTGTATTTTAGAGGAAACATTAAAACCAATAAAGCTTTTGAGGTAAAATTTGCCAATTGCCTCCAATACGAAGCTCCAATAGTTTTTGGAATAATTTCAGAAACTACTAAAATTAATAAGGTCATAATAGCAGAAACGACCCCCACAATATTAAAGCCTAAAAACTCTACTTTGTACGGAAGCTTTTCTGCTTCTACACCCACTAAGATTGCACCTACTGTATGTGCGATTGTATTAAGCGTTAAGATTGCAATAAGAGGTTTGTCCACATCTTTTTTTAGATCTTGTAAAATATCAGCATACGCAAAACCAGCCCTCTTTTTTATATTGATAAAAGTTGGCGTAACACTCAATAAAACAGCTTCTAAAATTGAGCATAAAAACGAAAAGAAAATAGAGACTGTTGCGTAAACTAGTAATAGTGTCATCGACATATTTTAAGCCACAAATATATCAAAAAAAAAGCCGTAAGAAATTGAATTCTAACGACTTTAATTATTTTTATTTAGTTATGTATTTAAAAAATATAATTTACTCCTAATCCAAATAATTGTTTGAATTGAACTCTGCTTGATACATTATCATCTGCAATCATATGCAGATTTAAGTTGGTTGACAAGTACTTGTTGATTTGCATTACAAAGTTAATTTGATAATTGATATCAATATTCTTGGCATCTTCTAAATAGTTAGAATAGGCGTTAAAAATATTTTCAACAGTAACGTTTTCCATTAAAGTTGCTTTGTAATATATGGCAGCGTAAAAACCTAATTCATAACGAGATGTTTCTCCTTGATCTACACCAAAAGCAGCACCGTTATCTGTAAATCTACTACTCACAAAAGTTGCCTTTGCAGTGGCAGGAGAAAGGTTGATACTAAAATTATCTGATTTTTTATAAACCATACCCGGACCTGTAGTTACAAATCCTGGAGCAAAAAACTCGGTTGTTGGTGTTTTTGTTGGTGTAGAATAATCATATCCTGTTGTAAATTGAGAACGAACATTGGCAAAGAATGAGTATGCCCAATTTTCAGAAGCTTTTTTAGAGACTAGAGAATTGAATTCAAATAAATCATCTGTTTTTCTAGTTCCTGTTCCGCTAATATTACTAATCCCGTATCTACCGATTACTTTATTATCCCATGACCAATTATCTTTTTTATAATTAAAATCATAATTGATGTTTAGAGTTCCAGATACAGAATTTTCTCCTCCAGCAATCCAGTTAGAAAATGTTGCTTGATTAAATAATAAGGTAAAGGTTCCTTTTTTTGTCCAGTTAGATGTTGAATCTACTTTTTTTTCTTGCGAGTTGATTGAAAAACTAGTCAATACAAAACATAGTATAATTATTTTTTTCATATTCAAAAATTAGTGGGCAAAAATAAAATTTTAAATTTTGTGAAAGGTATAATTTAAGCCTAATCCGAAAACTTCTCTAAATTGAACCCTTCTTGAAGCGTTATTATCAGCAATAACGTGCAGTGTAAGGTTTGTAGAAAGGTATTTATTGACACTGATAAGGAAGTTAATTTGATAGTTCACATCCACATTTTGTGGATTTCTAAGGTAATTAGAATACAAAGCAATAATATTTTCCATCGTTAATTCTTCCATTAATTGGAATTTTAAAAATGCAGACATATTAAATCCCAAACCATAGGTGGATGTTTTTCCTTCGAGAACACCATATTGTCCAGAAAAAGGTTTCGAAACAAATGTAAATCTAGAAGTTGCTGGTGCAATATTTACTCGCATGTTTTCATTCTTACGCCATAATATCCCAGGGCCAAAACCTAAATAAGCTGGAGAAAAAACTGAAGAAACTTCTTTTTTGGGATCTTGACTATAATCAAAACCACGAGAAAATTGTGTAATAAGGTTGGTGAAAAAAGAAAAATACCAGCGTTTTGTTGTTTTTAAAGCTAAAACTGAGTTGTATTCAAATCGGTCATCAGTCTTTCTATACCCTTGATTACTTACATGACTTGATCCATAAACAGCAATAATTTTATTATCCCATTTTATTTTTTTGTTTCTAAAGTTAAAGTCGTAGTTAACACCTATGTTACCGGCTACATTGTTTTCTCCACCGGCTGTCCAGTTGGTAAAAGAGGCTTGATTAAACAGAAAAGTAAATCGACCATCAACAGTCCATTCTTTGATGAACTCTTCTTTTTCTTTTTTCTGAATTTTTTTTACAGAGTCTAGTTTTTTTTGAAGAATTTTTATTTCATTCAACAAACCTTTTCTGTAAATAGAATCTGATTTTTTTATGGAATCGTTTTTCTGTTGTGCAGATATTACAGAACTAGATAGGAGTAGTAAGAATAGAATTTTTTTCATGGACTAAAATCGTCACAAAAATAAAATCTTCTCACTAACAAAAAAATTATTTCTTCCTTTTATATAAAGGTATTGTAGAACAAGCTTCTCCATACATGATGGTTTTGGCTAGAGGTTGTAATTTTTGAATCAAAAAAGCAAATGCAGAAGGCGGAATCGGTTTTTCTGCACAGCCCTTAATAATGATAGGTTTGTCTTTAAACTCATCGACTTTAAACTCTTGAATTATATCTTGAAATAAAACAGTTTCTAGCATTACTAAATTTCCGACAACAATCTTTTTAGCAAAAGGAGCCAATTCTGAAGAGAGTAATAAATAAGCCCAGGAAGGAATAATAGCATCTTCAGAACAGGTAAGAGCTACATAATTATCTTGATATTGAGACCAATCATGATTGGCAACGTGTTCTCTAAAATCTTTTTCTTTTAAAATGATTCCTTCAAACAACCAATCTTTAATGTCAAAAAGAATACGTTTTCCATTTGGATACAATTCTTCTAAATCGATATTAATTAGTTTGCTATTAGCTATTCTATTGATGATTTCTTCTGCCATTTTTTAATATTAGGTTCAAAGGTTCAAAGGTTCAAAGGCTCAAAGTAAAAGCACTTGTTACTTGTAGCATTTTTTAAATTTCATCTAAAATCTAAAATCTAAAATCTAAAATTAAAGCATTCCTAATTCAAGTTTAGCTTCATCACTCATCATTTCTTGTGTCCAAGTAGGATCGAAAGTAATTTCAACTTCAGCGTTGTTAATCTCTTTTAAAGATTTTACTTTATCTTCAACTTCAACAGGTAAGGTTTCTGCCACAGGGCAGTTTGGAGAAGTTAGAGTCATTAAAATTTTTGCATTATTTTCTTCATTTACAAACACATCATAAATTAAACCCAATTCATAGATGTCAACCGGAATTTCTGGATCGTAAATGGTTTTTAAAACCTTTACAATTTTGTCTCCTATTTCTGTTACTTCTGCTTCTGTCATTTCAAAAATTTTGCTATGCAAAGATACTATTAATTAGCAGTATTTGCTTGTTGAGCAATCGCATATAATTTGATTTGTTTTAGCATTGAAACTAATCCATTAGCACGAGTTGGAGATAAATGTTCTTTTAATCCGATTTCATCAATAAAATCAGTTTTAGCAGCTAAAATATCTTGTGGAGTTTGATTTGTGAATACACGTAACAATAGGGCAACCAGTCCTTTAGTTAAAATCGCATCACTATCTGCGGTATATTCAATGGTAGTGCCATTCATTTTAGAAGACAACCAAACTTTAGATTGACAACCTTTAATAATATTTTCTTCTACTTTAAATTGTTCGTCAATTATAGGAAGAGATTTGCCTAATTCAATCAGATATTCATAACGCTCCATCCAATCATCAAACATATCAAACTCATCAATAATTTCTTCTTGTATTTCTTTAATTGTCATTTTTAAAACTTATTTTTGGTCTTTTAAAATCTGTTGCAAAATTACGGTAAAAAAATAAGAAATGAGTAAACTATTAGCAGTAGGAACTGTTGCATTTGATGCCATCGAAACTCCGTTTGGTAAGACTGATAAGATTTTAGGAGGTTCAGGAACTTTTGTTGGATTAGCAGCGGCTCAGTTTGGAATTCAAACTGGAGTAGTATCAGTTGTTGGAGGAGATTTTCCTAAATCATATTTAGATATGATGAATGATAAAGGAATTAATACAGATGGTGTAGAAATTGTAGAAGATGGTAAAACATTCTTTTGGAGTGGAAAATATCATAACGATATGAATTCACGTGACACCTTAATTACAGAGTTAAATGTATTAGCAGATTTTTCGCCAGTTGTGCCAGAAGCATTTAAAGATGCAAGTATTGTGATGTTGGGTAATTTACATCCACTAGTACAACTTTCTGTTTTAGATCAAATGAATGAGAAGCCAAAATTGGCTATTTTAGATACCATGAATTTTTGGATGGATGCAGCTTTAGAAGATTTGCATACCGTTTTAAAAAGAATTGATGTCATCACTATTAATGATGAAGAAGCCCGTCAGTTAAGTGGAGAGTATTCACTAGTAAACGCAGCTAAAGAGATTCATGAAATGGGTCCAAAATATGTAGTGATTAAAAAAGGAGAACACGGAGCTTTATTATTTAATGAAGGGAAAATGTTTTTTGCACCTGCATTACCATTAGCAGAAGTTTTTGATCCAACAGGAGCAGGAGATACTTTTGCAGGAGGGTTTTCTGGATATTTAGCAAAGACAGAAGATATTTCATTTGAGAACATGAAAAATGCCATTATTTACGGCTCTAATTTAGCTTCCTTTTGTGTAGAAAAATTTGGTACAGAAAGAATGGAAGAACTCACAAATGAAGAAGTGAAAAAACGACTTGAGTCGTTTAAGGAATTAACACAATACGATATTAAACTATCATAAATGAAAATCCGCGCCTGCGCGGATTTTTTTATTTTAAAATAATACATGACCATCTATGAGCGACGCTATTAAACATGAATGTGGAATTGCATTGGTTAGATTAAAGAAACCATTACAATTCTATAAAGATAAATATGGTTCTGCTTTTTACGGAATCAATAAAATGTATTTGTTGATGGAGAAACAGCACAATCGCGGTCAAGATGGTGCAGGTTTTGCCAGTGTAAAGTTTAATGTTTCACCTGGTACTAGATATATCAGTAGAGTGCGTTCAAATCAATCACAGCCAATACAAGATATTTTTGCTCAGATTAATGAACGTCTAAATGGTGTTTTAGAAAATAATCAAGATAAAAAAGATGATGTTGCTTGGCAAGAAGAAAACATGCCTTATGTAGGGAATCTTTTTTTAGGACATGTGCGTTATGGAACCTTTGGGAAAAACAGTATAGAAAGTGTTCATCCTTTTCTACGTCAGAGCAATTGGAAACACCAAAATTTAATTGTTGCCGGTAACTTTAATATGACCAATTCTAAACAGTTACTAGAAGAATTGGTTGAATTAGGACAGCATCCAAAAGAGTTTACTGATACAGTAACTGTTATGGAAAAAATTGGTCATTTTTTAGAAGATGAAGTATCAAAATTGTACAAACAAGCTAGAGGAAAAGGATATAATAAAAAAGATGCATCACCTTATATTGAAGAGCATTTAAACTTAAAAAAAGTCTTAAAACGATCTTCAAAAAATTGGGATGGTGGTTATGCGATGGCAGGATTAGTTGGTCATGGAGATGCTTTTGTTTTAAGGGATCCTAACGGAATTAGACCAACTTATTTTTACGAAGATGATGAAGTTGTGGTAGTTGCTTCTGAAAGACCAGTAATTCAAACAGTGTTTAATGTAAATATTGAAGATGTACAAGAATTAGAAAGAGGGCACGCTTTGATTATCAAGAAAAGTGGGGTAACATCCATTGAAAAAGTGATAGAACCAAGAGAAAAAAAATCATGTTCTTTTGAGCGTATTTATTTCTCTAGAGGAAGTGATGCTGCTATTTATCAAGAACGTAAAAATTTAGGAAAATTTGTATTTCCTCAAATATTGAAATCAATCAATAACGACATTTCAAACACCGTTTTTTCATTCATTCCAAACACTGCAGAAACTTCTTTTTATGGAATGACAGAAGCAGCAGAAGACGTTTTAAACGAACAAAAGACAGCTAAAATTCTAACGGGAGGTAAATCTTTATCAGCAGAAAAAGTAACCGAAATATTATCAGAAAGACCTCGTTTTGAAAAAATTGCAATTAAAGATGCTAAATTAAGAACTTTTATTGCTGATGATAATAGTAGAGACGATTTAGTGGCTCACGTTTATGATGTTACCTATGGTGTTGTAAAATCAACAGATAACTTGGTTATTATTGATGACAGTATTGTAAGAGGAACTACTTTAAAGAAAAGCATTATTAAAATTCTTGACAGGTTAAGTCCAAAGAAAATTGTGGTGGTTTCATCAGCACCTCAAATTCGTTATCCAGATTGTTATGGTATTGATATGGCTAGAATTGGAGATTTTATTGCTTTTAAAGCAGCATTAGAGTTGCTAAAAGACACCAATCAATATCATATAGTGGATGAGGTTTATAAAAAATCTATTGCTCAAAGAGGAGAAGTCGATAGTGATGTTATCAACTATGTAAAAGAGATTTATGCACCATTTACAAATGAACAGATTTCAAACAAAACGGCACAAATGCTAAAGACTTCGGATATCAATGCAGAAGTTGAGGTTATTTATCAATCTGTAGATAATTTACACAAAGCCTGTCCAGATAATTTAGGCGATTGGTATTTTACGGGAGATTATCCAACCGACGGTGGAAATAGAGTAGTCAACGAAGCGTTTATTAATTTCTATGAAGGGAATAATAAGAGAGCGTATTAAATAATAATTTTTAAAATTAAAAAAGCACCCATTTGGGTGCTTTTTATTTTTAGCATCTGAATGCTAAAATCTATTATTTGTTAGCTGCATATCTACTAGCAACTTCATTCCAGTTAATAACATTAAAGAAAGCTTCAATATAATCTGGACGTCTGTTTTGATAGTTTAAGTAGTAAGCGTGTTCCCAAACATCTATTCCTAAAATTGGAGTTCCTCCGCAGGTAACACCCGGCATTAGCGGATTGTCTTGATTTGGAGTAGAACAAACTTCTACTTTTCCACCAGGGTGCACACACAACCACGCCCAACCAGAACCAAACTGAGTGGCAGCCGCGTTAGAAAATGCAGTTTTAAATGCATCAAAAGAACCAAATTCTGCCATGATAGCATCTTTTAATTCTCCAGATAATTCACCTGTATTATTAGGGTTCATTACAGACCAAAATAAAGAATGATTATAAAAACCACCACCATTATTTCTAACAGCTCCATTACTCATATCTAAGTTTCCTAAGATATCTTCTATAGATTTTCCTTCTAAATCGCTTCCAGCAATTGCGCCGTTTAATTTTGTTGTGTATCCGTTGTGATGTTTGCTATGGTGTATCTCCATAGTTCTTGCATCTATATTAGGCTCTAGTGCATCGTATGCATATCCTAATTCTGGTAATTCAAATGCCATATCGTAAATTTTTAAATTAGTCTTGATTTTTAAACTTTCACAAATTTAACTATTAATTACTGTGTAAACAAGCGCTTTACTTTTTGATAATTGATAACAGTATAGATATCAATTATGATGACTATTTTATTCAATAAATATTAATTAATTTCAAATAAAAATAGAAAGCACTTTTTATTAGTTTTTTAAATAATGATTCTTCAATTTTAAGGTTTCATAAAAATACAATATATTTGGTAAACCAAACTGGTAAACCAATTTAAAATTATCATTCATGAGTATCACAAGTATTCGAGTTTTTATATTATTTGTCACCTTATCTTTAGTGACTTCTTGCCAAAAAAATGAAATAATCACTTCTGTGAAAAATGCAGAAGAATTAAATCTTGCTATTTCAAATGCAAAGCCAGGAGAAGTTATAACGATGCAGAACGGAATTTGGAAAGATGTTCAAATTCGTTTTACAGGAACCGGAACAGAATCGAATCCAATAACACTAAAAGCAGAGACTGAAGGAAAAGTATTTATTGAGGGGGTTTCTGATCTAAAATTTGGAGGTAAGCATTTAGTAGTTGATGGTCTGTATTTTAGAAATGGATATACACCAAGTAAAGCAGTTATTGAATTTAAAATCGATAATAAAAATATAGCTACTCATTGTAGAGTAACCAATACTGTAATTGAAGATTTTAATCAATTAAAAAGAGATAGACAAGATCTTTGGGTTCAATTTTGGGGAAGATACAATCAGTTAGATCATTCTTATATTGCAGGAAAAACCAATAGAGGCCCAACCGTTAGAGTAGATATAAAAGGAAATGAAAACATTAATAACTACCATAAAATTATTGACAATCATTTTGGACCTCGTGCACCAAAAGGAGGTCCGAGTGGAGAAACCATTCAATTAGGAGATAGTTATACATCTATGTCATCAAGTCATACATTGGTAGCTAATAATCTTTTTGAAAAATGTAATGGTGAAGTAGAAGTCATTTCAAGCAAAACTAATTTTAACGAATTTAGAAACAATGTTTTTTATCAATGTGAAGGATCTTTAGTAACGCGTCATGGTAATTACGTGACTATTGATGGAAATTATTTTATAGGTTCAGAAGACAACAAAAATATAGGTGGAATCAGAATTATTAATACAGGGCATTGGGTGACCAATAATTACTTTTTTAACCTAAAAGGAAAGAATTTTAGAAGTCCACTGGCAGTAATGAACGGAATTCCAAAATCACCGTTAAACCGTTATAATCAGGTGACAGATGTAGTGGTTGCTTTCAACACCTATGTGAATTGTGAATCGCCTTGGCAATTTGGAGTTGGAACCAACATTAGTCAAAAAGATGTATTGCCTTTATCAGAAATTCGTTCTGCAAGACCAACAAGAATGTTGGTTGCTAATAATATAATCTATAATGATAAAGGAGATGAGAATCCAATTATTGAGCATGATAAAGCAGACGGAATTACATTTAAAAATAACGTTATTCATAATCAAGGAGTGGTTATTAAACAATATGAAGGTTTGTCAAATACTAATCTAGAACTAAAAGACGCTGGAGAATATTTAAGGATTCCCATTGAAAAAAATTCTATCACTAAACCGTATAAAGGATTTGATTTTGAAACTATCAAAACAGATCTTTTTGGAAACTCTAGAGCTAAAAATAATTCAATTGGAGCTGTAATTCAACTGCAAAAAAACAAATTGAATATTTTGAATAAAAAGAAATACGGTACCGATTGGTTTTCAAATGAAGAAAAATCTAAAAAAACTAAGACAATTTTAGTTTCTACATCAGAAGAACTGAAAGACGCTATTGCAAAAGCTGATAACGGAACCATTATTTCTCTAAATGAAGGACGATACAGTTTTAGTGAGTCGCTTCAAATAAATAAAACCATCATACTTCAATCTCTTAAAGTAAAAGCTGAAATTGTGTATCGTGGAAAGGAAAATAGTCCACTTTTTCAGCTAAAACCTTACGGAAAACTGACTGTAAAAAACCTTATTTTAAAAGGTGATAAAACACAGTATGCTTTTGCTAGTTTAAAAGAGAATATGTCTAATCACTTTGGATTATCAGTGTTTGATACAGAGATTAGCAACTTTAATTATGTATTAAAAGCTTATAAAGAATCTTTTGCAGAGCGAATCACTTTTGAAAATACATCGATAAAAAACTGTGAAAACGGAATTGAGTTGTCTGAAGAAACCAATGATAAAGGAGATTACAATACAGAATATTTAACTATTGCTAATTGTCAGTTTGAAAACGTAAAAAGTAATGTAATTGATTATTATAGAGGAGGTTATGACGAATCTACTATCGGTGGAAACTTAGTAGTTGCCAATAGTACATTTATCAGTTGTGGAGCCGATGAAAAAAACAGAATTTTACTAAACCACAGAGGAATTATCAATGTAAATATTGCTAATAATACCTTTAAAAATAACAATGTAAAATTGGTTGCTTTGCTTTGGGGAGCAAAAAATAACATCCACTCTGGAAATAAAATTTCAAACTCAGGAAAAATTCTCGTGGAAGAAAACATCAAGTTGAAATTGATGTATTAATTAGACCTAGAATCAAAAAATCTTAAAGAGATTAAGTAAAGTTGAGGCTCATTACAGAGTGAGAAGAAATTAAAAGAAAGTAAAATGAAAAAATTAGTATTTATTATTGTTACACTTTTAGTATTGTTTGCTTGTAATAATGATTCTAAAACGACTACAGATTCAACAACTCAAACTTTAAAGGCTAAAAAATATCCAAGTGATGTGATTCCATTTATGGATGAATGGAAAATTCTTTTAGGTGATGGTACATACAATGATTCATTGGTGAATTATGAGAAAAAAGATTTTTTCTATGTTGAAAATGATAGAAAAACAGATTGGGTAGTTTACAAAACCCCTAATTCTGGGATTACTTCTAGAACATCAAGCAACACAAGAACGGAATTAGGACAAAAAAAACATTGGATTCCAGAAATAGGCGGAAAATTAACTGGAACATTAAAAGTGCAGCATGTGTCAACAACTGGCGATGCTACTGCTGCCTC
>JGI26086J50260_1000285_pt1 | contig 34184 bp, 29 predicted proteins | sample SaaInl3SG_22_DNA_FD_50260 | JGI IMG/M metagenome (IMG submission 50260)
TGAAAAATTGGCGTATGGTCAAAGTCGCAACGACCAAGGCCCAGCGTAAACTGTTTTTTAACCTGCGCTCCATGAAGCAAAACCTGCAGCAAGCGGCCGGTGAAAGCGACACAGACACTTACCGCACCACGCTAAACCCCGACGAGGTCGACCTGATCGCAGCCCATCTCCGCGTGAAGCGTGAAGAGGTGCTTGAGATGGAGACACGGCTCGCTGGTGGCGACGTGGTGCTGGACCCTAGTCCAAGCAACGATGGAGAAGAAGCCTTTGGCCCTATTTCCTACCTCACAGACGCCCGCTTCGAGCCGACCAACGTCATAGAGAACACCGAGCGTGACCACCTGGCGCATGANGGTGTCGGACGCGCGATTGCCCAGCTAGATGANCGCGCNAAACGGATCGTGACCGAGCGTTGGCTCAAAGTAAACGACGACGGCGGTGGCGGCATGACGCTGCACGAATTGGCGGCCGAGTTTGGCGTGAGCGCTGAACGTATTCGTCAAATTGAGACCGCATCTATGAAAAAAATGAGATCTTATTTAGCGGAATAGCTAAAATTATAATACTATAGATGTAATAATTTGGCGTTGCTTTAGGTCGCATTTTCACCGGAGCGGCTTGTTTCGCAGTAGGATACGCGTGTGAGAACAATACGCGCACCCTATGTCTGAAGCACCGACTCCCCAGCTAACCACCGTCGGAGCGACGCCTGCGCGGGCCAACGCACTAAAAATCTTAGTCACGAGCCGAAAAGGTGGCGTTGGCAAGAGCACAATTTCAGCGAATTTAGCGGCCTTCTTCAAGCTAGAGCACGGACTAACTACCACCCTGCTCGACCTAGACTTGCATGGCTCATCCAGCGATTGGTTGCGCGAAGCTCGCCCTATTGGCGTGGTGGTGCAACATCACCCACTGCCTTTAGACCTCGGCCGCAAGGGCGCCGCCATGGAAGCGCGCCGGCACTTGCGCCACGCAGCAGAGAGCTCAGACGTGGTGATTGCCGATCTCACGTGGTCTGACGCCCTAGACGGTAATTGGCTCTTTGACTACGACGTTGTCTTGACCCCTGTGTCCATGTCAGGCATCGAGGTCGCTGCCACCATCGGCTTCCTCTCCAATTTGCACTGGGTATTCGAATCGACCGTGCGCACCGCGCCCCAATTGGTCATTTGCCCAAGTCGCGTTGATGAGACCGACTCGATAAGCAAAATTTTTACCTCGCAAACCTTCCCCATTAGCTTCGTANTGAGCCCGCCGGTTTACAACTACGCTGAAGCAAAGTTCTTGTTCAAGAAGGGCTACCTAAGTGAGCTNGCTGACGACCGTGGCNGTACGTTTAAGGTCTTTGCGCAAAGCATTGCGGATGTCGGATTTGCCCACATGCGCAGCAAACTCAGACGCAACATCAGCATTGGCAACCTGAGCAAAGTGTCTGGTGAGTCAACCGTACTCNCNCACTTTATGCAGCAGCGTACCCATGGCAATGCAACNGCAACACCAGCCACCTTGATGAAACAAGCCGTGNCCGAAGAGCCCATTGCAAAAGTACCAGAGAAAAAAAGCGGCTTACTGCGCCGCTTGTTCAACCCGTTCTAGGGCGCTATCTGGTTAGTCTAAGGACAGCGTCTTCAGGTAGTGCTTGAANTCCTGTTGCACGTCTGCTCGAGCCAGCGCCACCTGCACCGTTGCCTCTAAAAAGCCGGCTTGCGTGCCGCAGTCGTAGCGCACGCCTTGATAGCGATGGGCGTAAACAGACTCCTGTCCCATCAACGCAGCGATGGCATCGGTTAGCTGAATTTCGCCGCCTGCCCCGCGTCCTTGCTGACGCANCTGTTGGAAGATGCNTGGCGTCAACACATAACGCCCAGCCACCCCTAAGGTCGACGGGGCAACAGCAGGCTCTGGCTTTTCAACCAATCCCTTGATCGCAACCAGCCCACCAGGAGCGCCGCCTACACCACCGGTATCGACAATACCGTAACGTTTTGTATCGGCCAACGGGACATCTTGCACCGCCAGCACACTGGCCCTCACATCCTCAAAAGCAGCAACCATTTGACGCATGATCGGCGGCTTACCCAGCATCAAGTCATCGGCCAACAAAACGGCGAAAGGCTCGTCCCCAACCAGCGATTCCGCGCACAACACCGCATGTCCCAGCCCTAACGGCCGAGGCTGACGGACGTAAACACAGACCATGTCGTCCGGTTTGATGGCCTGTATGGCGGCCAGTAGCTCGTGCTTGTTGGCCGCCCCAAGGGCGCTTTCCAACTCAAAGGCTGTGTCAAAGTGGTCTTCAATGGCCCGCTTGTGCCGTCCCGTTACAAAAATCATCTCCCGAATGCCCGCAGCGTAGGCTTCCTCTACCGCGTACTGAATCAGCGGCTTATCAACGACAGGAAGCATTTCTTTAGGAATTGCCAGAGTCGCGGGCAGGAAGCGCGTGCCCATGCCCCCAACCGGGAACACGGCCTTTCTAATTACCGGGGATGCGGGTGTCATGATGTTTCCTTGATTCAGTTATTGAAGGCGAAAGCCACTCCACGCAATGGCACGCACCGCGCCGGCACCCACCGCGGCCCCGAATTGACGCACCAGTCGCTCCGCCACATTCTCGCGCAAGGTGTAATCGATGATCTCGGGCGCCTGCGCGACCTCGCGGGCCACATAGTCCAAGCCACCCAACTGGTCCGCTAAACCAAGCTCAACCGCTTGTTCGCCCGTCCAAAATAAACCACTGAAGGTATCCTCTGTTTCTTGTAAGCGCGTACCCCGGCCCGCACGTACCACCTCAATAAATTGCGCATGTATTTGATTCAACACGCGCTGCACATGCGCTTTCTGGCGGGGTGTGGTCTCGCTGAACGGATCCAAAAAACCCTTGTTTTCACCGGCCGTCATCAAGCGGCGCTCAATACCCAGCTTTTGCATCAGGTCCGTAAAGCCGAAACCATCCATCAACACACCAATACTGCCGACCACACTGGCCTTATCGACAAAGATGTCATCGGCACTCGCCGCAATGTAATAGGCCGCTGAGGCACCGGTTTCTTCGATCACGGCATACAAAGGCTTTTTATAAATCGCCTTCAAGCGCAACATTTCATCGCTCACGATACCCGCTTGCACTGGACTACCGCCGGGACTGTTTATTAGCAACACAACGGCTTTTGCGCCCTCATCTTCAAAGGCCGCGCGCAGGGCCTGGTTGATGTCCTCGGCATTCGCCTCACCGTCGGAGCTGATCACACCTGAGACGGTGACGACCGCCGTGTGCGACGCGCTTTGCATGACAGGCTGCGCACCATCTTTCATAACCCACCACACGGCGGCGACCACCGCAGCGCTGAAGCTAATGAAGCGTAGCCAGCGCCAGCGGCGGTTGGCCCGTGACACCTTTAATTGCTCGGTGAGCAAGTCACGTAATGCGTCCCGCTCCCAACCTGGTGCGGGCGTCGTGCCGCGTTGCGCAGGCTCAGGAGCGGCATTGGGCGGCGTCGCGGCCGGGGTCACTTCGTTATCAGACATGCAGTTGCTTCAATCGGTAAAAAAATAAAAGCGCCTTCAAGCGGCGCGCGATGCGCAGTCAGGGTTCGTGCACTTAGGGGTCATCACCCTTCAAAACGCAACGGGTTGCAAGTTGTATTGTGCCTGCCACCACACCACCCCGTCGCGCTCAAGGGTCTCAATGGCAGTCAGCCCGCCCCGACATGGGCCCGCGCTGCACTTGCCCGTCAGCGGCTCATGAAACGCACCGTGTGAGGCGCACAACAGCCACTGCCCGTCAGAGGAGAAGAAACGGTTTGGCTGCCAATCCATTTCCATGGCCACATGGCTACACCGGTTGATATAGGCGCGCACTTGCCCTTGGAATCGGATGGCAAATGCACGGCACGTTTGCCCGCCATACACCACGTCAAAGGGGACGGCGAGTCCGCTGTCTTGCAGATCTGGCGATCCACAAAGGGCATGCCATTCGGGCATCGCCGCATCCGTAGGAGAAGCCGTGCCCACCATTCAGCTCGCTAACAACCAGTCCCTCAGCGCGGGAACATCATCCACCACATGGCGTGGGTGGCAGGCCTCAAGCGCGGCGGCATCGTGAGCGCCATACGTGACACCCAATGCCGAGCAACCGGCCCGATTTGCCATCAGTAAATCATGGCTGGTATCGCCCACCATCAGCACACGGTCCGGCGAGACCGCGCAGCTGGCCATCAACTCGAACAACATCTGGGGGTTGGGTTTACCGGCGGTCTCATCTGCGGTACGTGAGTCATCGAAAAGACCCGCGACATCCAGCCCACTCAACACCTCGTTCAACCCCGCACGCGACTTACCTGTCGCAACCGCAAGCTTGAAACCGGCCGCCTTCAGGTCGTGGAGCAAGGGCAAGACGCCCTCAAACAACGTCAGCTCTCCAATCGCTTGGGAGAAGTGGTGGCGATAGCGCTGGCCCAACTCGATGTAGCGGCTCTCGGGCACATCGGGAGCGGCATAAGCCAAGGCCTCCTGCAAACCCAAGCCAATGACATAGCTGGCACGCTCGCGACTCGGCACCGGATAGCCCAAATCACCCACGGATCGCTGAATCGCCAACGTGATCGCTGCCGTCGAGTCGTATAAGGTGCCATCCCAATCGAATGCAATCAGGTCGTAGGCGCGTTCGGATTTGTTCATGCCCTTATTGTCGCCCATAGCGATTGCCCGTAAAAAAAGCCGCTCTCTTTTAAAAGGAGGCGGCTTTTGCGATCTGAAACACCTAGCGCGAAAGCACCAAGCAGATCTTGGGGGCGTTACACGCGGTATTTTTCGATGTCGGCGCCTAACGCATTCACCCAGTCCGGCTTACGACCCAGGCCACCGCCCCAGACCTCGCCATTCGGGCCGCGGTATTTCACCACCATGGGTGCTTTGGCCGCGCGTGCTTTACGCGAACCACCCGAAATACCCAAGTCGGCTGCCGTGATACCAAATTCCTTCATCTTGCTCTTGATATCCGCAATCACATTTGCAAGCTCTTGCTTACGAACATCTTCTGCTTGCGCCATTAAAGCTTTCGCTTGATTTACCAGTTCCTGATATGAAGACATATTAAATCCCTAAAAATGAATAAACCTAAAAGTGCAGTTTACCGTATTCTTAAATACACTTTCAATGAAAACGGTTTTTATTTATGACCAATTTAATTAACAATAAAGATCTATTTCGCTTGTCCTTTAGCCCACGGTAACAGCACCTGCGGTAATTCACATTGCAGCCGAAGATCTTCTCCCGATACCGGATGCTTTACATCCAGGCGCCACGCATGCAGGAACATACGCGCAAGACCACTCGACTCTAAGGTCTTATTCCACGAAAAATCGCCGTACTTATCGTCCCCGGCAATAACAAAGCCTTGTTGGCTTAAATGCACACGAATTTGATGTGTACGGCCCGTTTTAATAGTGACGGCCAATAGCGCCGTGGGTTCACCGCCAGTCTCGGGATACGGGTTGTGGTGCTTCAGCACCTTGACTAGACTGAGGCTTGGGAGCGCATTGGGATCATCCTTGGCAACCACACGCACGCGACGCTCGCCATTGGCCAGCGTAAATTTGGCCAGCGCGGCATCAACTACTTTCATTTTCTCTGGCCAATGCCCTTTGACGAGTGTTAAGTACACTTTGCCCGTTTCTCTAGCCTTAAACTGCCGTTGCAATTCAGTTAATGCCTTTTTTTTCTTAGCAATCAACAGGATGCCGCTGGTTTCTCGGTCAAGGCGATGCACAAGTTCTAGAAAATTAGCCTCGGGTCTGGCGCGGCGTAATTGCTCAATCACGCCAAAACTCACCCCGCTACCGCCGTGTACGGCCGTACCAGAGGGTTTATTGATGGCTAAAAAATCATTGTCCTCATATAGAAGAGGGAAACTCTTGGCAGGTATATGCCCCTCTTCGTTTACCCCTTTTTCGGATAACCGAATGGGCGGCACCCGAATTTCATCCCCCACGGCCAGTCGGGTATCGACTTTACAGCGCCCTTTATTGCAGCGTACTTCGCCTGACCGAATAATGCGATAAATATGGGTTTTAGGCACCCCCTTGAGGTGCCTAATAAGAAAGTTGTCTAAACGCTGCCCTTCGCCCGCCTCGTCAACGCTGAGATAAACAATGGAAGCAGTGGACACCAAAAATCCTTGCGATAGCCGACAAAAAAACCCAACGCACTGTGCGCAGACCCTATAATAACCGTTGCACGCAATGCATCGACTAAGTGGTTGATTTGTTTATTTGTTTATAACGCCACTCGATTCAATGACGTGCTGTGTTGCCACCGTGTTGCGTTAAATGTGCATCTACTCGGCAGCCTGCCTGCGCTATGTTTGCGCTAGCCCGCTGAGAGTATGGATGAATAACCCAACCGGAAGCCTGAATCAGGTCACGCAAACCCTAGCGACGGAATCATTTATCAGCCAGCTGCGTATCGCATCTGGTTGAGGCAGAAAACGCGGCTTGGCGCCCAACGAGCGACCAAGCGTGCTTCTGCCACGCGCCTACGCGCAAGCCCATAGCAGCCCCCCTTAAACGGAGAAAGGCGCGCTGGCAGCTTGTTGCTCTCCGGCAGTTCCACCCGACGTTTGTGTTGCCCGCTTCGGCTTAGGCTTTCGACCCCCATTGGGTCAAACTTTTGCCTAGAGAAGGACGTGCATCATGAAACGGATGCTTATTAATGCGACTCAAACCGAGGAGCGCCGATTGGCCATTGTCGAGGGTCAAAAATTACTCGACTACGAAATTGAAATCGAAGGGCGCGAGCAACGCAAAGGTAATATTTACCAAGCAGTTGTCACCCGCGTCGAACCCTCCTTAGAAGCCTGCTTCGTAGATTACGGCGAAGACCGCCACGGTTTTCTTCCGTTCAAAGAGATCTCTAAGCAGTATTTCGCGGCCAACGTCTCCATCAGTCAAGCTCGTATCCAGGACGTCATAAAAGAAGGTCAAACCCTACTTGTCCAGGTCGAAAAAGAAGAGCGCGGAAACAAAGGCGCAGCGTTAACCACGTTCATTAGCTTGGCTGGGCGCTACGTCGTACTCATGCCGAACAACCCACGTGGTGGCGGCGTTAGCCGACGGATTGAAGGCGAAGACCGCCAAGACCTCAAGGCGGCCTTAGACCAGCTTGAGTACCCGAATGGCATGAGCATCATCGCGCGTACCGCCGGTATTGGTCGTGATCCTGAAGAGCTGCAGTGGGACTTGAACTACTTGCTAAAGCTATGGACTGCCGTAGCTGGTGCCGCCAACGGAAACAAAGAAGCGTTTCTGATTTATCAAGAGTCAAGCTTGGTGATCCGCGCAATTCGCGACTACTTCAATAGCGAAATTGGCGAGATTCTCATCGACACCGATGACATCTACGAACAGGCTCACCAGTTCATGAACTACGTGATGCCCGAACACGGCCATCGCGTGAAGCGCTACCGTGACGACGCGCCCCTCTTTTCACGCTTCCAAATTGAGCACCAGATCGAGTCTGCCTACGCGCGCACCGTGCAGTTGCCCAGTGGTGGCGCCATCGTGATCGACCACACCGAGGCGTTGGTCTCTGTGGACGTGAACTCAGCTCGGGCCATNAAAGGTGGTGCCATCGAGGAAACCGCCACACGTACCAACCTGGAGGCGGCAGAAGAGGTCGCACGCCAAGCCCGCTTGCGCGACTTGGCGGGTCTGATCGTGATCGACTTCATCGACATGGACGAGTCACGCAACCGCCGCGATGTGGAGAACCGNTTGCGCGATGCCCTGCGCCAAGATCGCGCTCGCGTGCAGTTCGGCTCCATCAGTAAATTTGGCTTGTTGGAAATGAGTCGCCAACGCCTGCGCCCTGCGCTAAGCGAGGGGGCTTCCATACCTTGCCCTCGTTGCGGTGGCTCTGGCCATATCCGTGACACCGAGAGCTCAGCGCTGCAAATTCTCCGTGTGATCCAAGAAGAGTCCATGAAGGACAACACCGCCGCCGTTCTGGTACAGGTGCCTGTCGAGGTGGCAAGTTTCTTATTGAACGAGAAGCGGACGGAAATCACGAAAATTGAATTGCAACAACGCATTCACGTGCTCTTGGTTCCCAATAAGTCGTTGGACACACCTTTGTATAAACTCGAGCGTCTAAAGCATGACGATGCGCGTTTAGACAACTTGCAAGCGAGCTACACCTTAGCCGAGGAAGTGGATGACCCCACCACTTTCACGCGCCGTAGCCAAGAGCGCAGCAACAAACAAGAGCCTCTCATTAAAGGTATCTTGCGCGATGAGCCTATGCCCACGCCAAGCACCCCCAAACCTGAGGCCAAAACGGCCCCCGCAGTGGATAAAGCCACGCCCGCATCCGGCGGCTTCTTTGGCTGGCTCAAAGGACTACTGGGTTTGGACGAGACCCCTGAAAAAGAGGCCAAGGCCGCTGATGCCGCCAAGGATCGCAACACCCGAGAGCGCAACACACGTGGCCGTAACGGCAACGCAGAGCGCAACGGGCGTGACGGCGACGGCAAACGAAACAGCCGTGGCGGCCGCGGTCGTAATAGCGATCGCAACGCACGCGGCGCTGACGGCACACAAGAGGATCGCGATGCACGCGGCGAGCGCAGCGACCGTGACGCAAAAAATGACCGTGGTGAGCGCAGCGAGCGCAGCCCACGCAACTCTGAGAGCGGCCGTGGCCGTCGCACAGGGCGAGGCGAGGCTGTTCGCAACCAAGACCCGCAAAACGGTGAGGTGAATAACGCTCCAGCGGATGGCGAGCAATCGGCCAAGCCACGCAACCCGCGCCGCGAGCGCGGTGGACGCCGTAACCAAAACGGCGCAGGGCGCGATGGCAGCGAGCAAGGGGCCATCAATGGCTCCGACCAAGCGCCGCTGAGCGAGGCAGCGACGGACAGCACAGTGGTTCGTGCCAGCGCTGAGAATGAGGCGCCTAGCTACAGCTACTTCAACCGCGACACGGCGAGCACGGATGCAGATGTCCCGCAAGACGCACAAGCAATGACCGCGGAAGCCGATCAGACGGAGACACCTGGCGAGACACGGCAGCCACGCGAGCGTCGTAGCCGTGACCGCTACGGTCGCGACCGTCGCCGACGCCAGGATGACGGTTCTGAAACCGAGGAGTCTGCAGACGCTAATGTCGGTGAGCATGCGGAAGTGGCTGCAACTGCAACTGCAACTGCAGCTGCACCCGAACCCATCGCACCCACACCGGCCGCTACACAGAGCGATTCGCCTGCTGCGCCTGCGCCAGTCACCGCGAGGGCTCCTGTTCCAGCTCCAGCTCCAGTTCCAGCGGCAACTTCCGCCACCGCATCTGCTGCGGATAAACAAGGGATGCCCAAAGTGGGCAGCTACCAGCTGTCCGTCTCTGACCTGGCCGCCGTTGCCAGTAGCTCTGGCTTGGTATGGGTGAATTCAGATGTAGCGAAAATCGCAGCGGTGCAAGCAGCGATTGCTGCTGAGCCTAAGCCCGTGCATGTGCCGCGCGAGCGCGTAGCACCGGTGCTCGCTGACCACGGGCCGTTGATCTTGGTGGAGACCAAGCGCGACTTGAGTCAAATGCCGATGCCATTTGATACGCCACCTGAAGAGGCGGCAACGCGTTGATTTGCACGCATCTAGCCGCCCTAGCGCGGTGACATAAAAAAGGCCGCACAGAGTGCGGCCTTTTTTTATAACGGCGACTCTAGGAACCGCGCCAGCCTCATGAAAAATTACAAAGACTTGCTCGCTGTTAAGGCCTGCCATCCCGCCAAGCCCAACTCGCGCAATGCGGCTTTATTGCGCTCGGGTATGGCCTCGGTATCACCAAAGGCGTCTATCGCCTCCGTCAGGCTATCTTCGCGCAACAAGTGCAACATGGGATAGGGCGAGCGATTGGTAAAGTGACTCATGTCTTCAGGCGCTTCGCCACCAAACAAAAACTCTGGATGGAAGGGAACCACCTGAATCTCACCAACCAACGCGTGCTCTTCCAGCACCCCATCGACCACATTGAGAAAGTCGTTGAAGACCAAAAAGTCAGCAAACAAACCCGGGTGAACCAAGAGCGTGGTCTCCACCTCCGAGGCGGGCGTGTCCCGCAGATACACGAGCTCCGCATCCAAGGTGTCCAAGAAGCCATCGAGGTGCTTGGCATCGCTCACCACCATACGGACTTGGTTTTTGATGTAGGCTGTTTTCGCAAACGGGCAGAGGTTCAGACCGATCACGGCCTGCTCCAACCACTGGCGCGTGTGCGCCAATACCTCATCCTTACTCGGTGTGCTCACTTCAAAGCCTTGTAGCGAATACGCTTAGGCTTGGCACCCTCGGCGCCCAGACGCTTGACCTTATCGGCCTCGTACTCATGGTAGTTGCCATCAAAGAACGTCCATTTGGAGTCGCCCTCGCACGCCAAAATATGGGTCGCAATACGGTCAAGGAACCAACGGTCATGGCTGATAACCAATGCACAGCCCGCAAACTCCAATAACGCGTCTTCCAGCGAACGCAGGGTTTCCACGTCTAGGTCGTTAGATGGCTCGTCCAGCAGCAACACGTTGCCGCCCTCTGCCAAGGTTTTCGCCAAGTGCAAACGTCCGCGTTCACCGCCAGACAGGGTGCCCACACGCTTTTGCTGGTCACCACCGTTGAAGTTAAATCGGCCACAGTAGGCGCGACTGGCCATTTGGAACTTACCCACCGTAATCATGTCCAGGCCGCCAGATACGTCCTCCCAAACGGTCTTTTCGTTATCCAAGTCATCACGGTGTTGGTCAACAAACGCGATTTGAACGGTTTGGCCACGGGTTATCTCCCCGGCATCCGCTTTCTCAAGGCCACGGATTAATTTAAACAGGGTTGACTTACCCGCACCGTTGGGGCCGATGATGCCCACGATGGCGCCAGCAGGAATACGAAAGCTCAGATCATCAATCAGCATGCGGTCGCCAAATGACTTGCTGACGTTATTGAACTCAAGCACCTCTGTGCCCAAACGTTCTGCCACAGGAATAAAGATTTCCTGCGTCTCGTTGCGCTTCTGGTATTCGTAGTCAGACAACTCCTCAAAGCGTGCCAGACGCGCTTTACTCTTAGATTGACGACCCTTCGCGTTCTGGCGAACCCATTCCAACTCTTTCTTCATGGCTTTCGAGCGCGCATCTTCGGTGCGCTGCTCTAGCGCGAGTCGTGCGTCCTTTTGCTCAAGCCAATTGGAGTAATTGCCCTTGTAAGGGATACCGTGTCCACGGTCTAGCTCCAAGATCCATTCGGCCGCGTTATCCAAAAAGTAACGGTCGTGGGTAATGGCCACAACCGTGCCAGGGAATCGTGCCAAAAACTGCTCCAGCCACTCGACACTCTCGGCGTCCAAGTGGTTGGTCGGCTCGTCTAGTAAAAGCATATCCGGCTTAGAGAGCAGCAAGCGGCACAACGCAACCCGACGCTTTTCGCCACCAGACAGGTTGCCAACCGTCGCATCCCATGGGGGTAAGCGCAGGGCATCTGCCGCGATTTCTAGCTGGTGCTCACTGTCAGTACCTGCCGCGGCGATGACTGCCTCTAGTTGCGCTTGCTCCGCCGCCAACGCATCAAAGTCGGCGTCTTCCTCTGCGTAGGCTGCGTACACTTCATCGAGCCGCTCCTTCGCTCCCATGACCTCACCCATGCCACTTTCAACGGACTGGCGCACGTTATGTGTGGCATCTAACTCGGGCTCCTGCGGCAGGTAACCAATGCGAATGCCTTGCATTGGCAGGGCTTCGCCCTCAATTTCTTTATCGATGCCCGCCATGATCTTTAATAGCGTCGACTTGCCTGAGCCGTTCAAACCCAGCACACCGATCTTCGCGCCAGGGAAAAAGCTAAGCGAAATGTCTTTCAAAATTTGACGCTTGGGTGGGACGGTTTTACCCACTCGGTTCATCGAAAAAACGTATTGAGCCATGCGAAAACTTCACTTTCAAAAATTCAACGAGCGACCATCTGAACGCCTGCTTTATGCACAAGCAGGGACCGCGTAGCCTCTTATTATCGTTGCAACCATCCGATGATCGCTCCCACCCCCTCAGAACCGTTTCACAGGCATTGGGACATAGCCCTTCGGCTGAAACGCATTTAAAAGTGGCCTGCAAACCACAAAATATGGTGATTGCAAGGGCTGGCACCCCCGATTGCGACCATAATAGAGGGGTTGACGGCCATCAGTCGCCGCAACGGCAGCACCCTGCTGCGGGACGGAGCGTCACATCACAGAGACCTCCCGCCCAAACCCAACCCATCCGCCTCGACTGGCCTTTGATCAGCGTATCAAGTGGCAGGCAGATGTACAGGCACCGTGACACGGTGCAGATACGTTCCATATGACATTTGAAGATTTAAAACTGGCGCCAGCCATCCTGGAAGCCGTTCGTGAGCAAGGCTACGAGCACCCAACACCCGTGCAAGCAGAGGCCATTCCGGCCATCCTGTCCGGCGCTGACGTCTTAGCTGGCGCCCAAACAGGCACGGGTAAAACCGCAGCGTTTACGCTGCCAATCCTGCACTTATTGCAAGGCAGAGAGCGCGTTGGCAAGGCCGTTCGCGCGTTGGTGTTAACGCCCACCCGTGAACTCGCAGCCCAGGTTGAAGAGTCTGTGCGTACCTACGGCAAAACCTTGGCGCTACAAAGCACGGTTGTCTTCGGTGGGGTCGGCATGAACCCCCAAGTCAAGCGTCTGAGTGGGGGCGTTGACATTCTGGTGGCTACGCCGGGCCGGTTATTAGACTTGGCTGGTCAGGGCTTTGTCGACCTATCCAAGGTCGAGATTCTGGTTTTAGACGAAGCCGATCGCATGCTCGACATGGGCTTCATCCATGACGTCAAAAAGATTTTGGCCCTGATGCCAAAGAAAAAGCAAAGCTTGCTGTTCTCAGCGACTTTCAGTGATGAGATTCGCCAATTGGCCAGCGCCTTTTTGCACGAGCCACAGCACATTCAAGTTACGCCGAAAAATACCACGGTTCAACGCATCACGCAGTGGATCTACCCGGTCGGCCGCAGCCGTAAAAAAGAGCTGCTCGCCCACATCATTCAAGAGAACAACTGGTCGCAAGTGCTGGTCTTTACCCGCACCAAGTTTGGCGCAAATAGCGTGGCTCAGTTTCTAAGTGACAAAGGTATCTCCGCAATGGCGTTGCACGGCAACAAAAGCCAAGCCGCCCGAACACAGGCGCTAGATGGTTTTAAAACCGGCGATGTCCGCGCCTTGGTGGCCACCGACATTGCAGCCCGCGGCATTGATATTGACGAGTTGCCACACGTNGTCAATTACGAAATACCGAATATCAGCGAAGACTACGTTCACCGNATNGGTCGTACCGGGCGCGCAGGCTCTANTGGCGAAGCGGTCAGCTTTGTTTGTATGGACGAAGAGGGCTTTATGCAAGATGTCGAGCGCTTCATCAATCAGCGCATCGAAGTCAAAATTGTGGAAGGCTTTGGGCCAGAGCCCGGTGAAAAAGCCGAGCCGCTGGCCATGGGTCGTCAGGTCTTGTGGGGCGGCATTGGCAAGCCACCAAGCCGCGATGTCATGGCCGCAGCAGCCAAGTCAGCGCGCTCCGAAATGATGACGCGCATCCGCGAGAAAAAGGCAACTCAGCCCGCACGCCGCAATCCCAATGCCCCATCAGCGCCGCGCGCAGCCAGCGGTGAAGGCAACGAACAACGCCCAGACGGTGGCTCACGCAACAAGCGTCGCCGTCGCGGTGGCAGTGGTGGTGGAGCCCAAGCCGGCAGCCAACCACCCCAGGGCTTCGGACAGCGTCCAGAGCGCCGCCAGGATGACCCGTTTGGTGATGCACCGCGTCGCAACCCCCAAGGAAACCGCGATGGCGGCGGTGGTGGTGGATCAGGCGCGCGTCAACCTGACCCCTTGCGCACAAGCATAGATGCGATGAGCGAGCGGGGTCGCGGCAACGGCGGGAACCGACGTCCCGGCGGAGGCGGCGGCGGAAGAGGCGGTAACAACGCAGGTATGAGCCGCGGTCCTGCAGATCCGTTGCGCACTAATTTCGGCCGTATCAAGTAACAACCGAACCCCGGGCGGCTTCCAAGCGCCCGGTTCAATCGGTCACACAGGCGTCATCGACGCCTGTTTTTTTTGCGACACTCCGCTTCATGCACACACCACCACGCGATGACAAAGTGAGCCACCTAGACCAGTGGCTGGAAGAGGAGGCGCAGCAAAAAGCGCGCCTCGCCGACGCGCACGCGCGCCATGGCGACCTCGACTACCTCACGTCTGACACCCTACACACCCACACCGGCGTTGACATCATGCAAGCCATCGCACGGGGTGATCTGCTGGCACCATCTATCGGTAAAACGCTTGATTTCCTCTTGATGTCCGTCGAAGAAGGACAGGCCGTGTTTCAGGGAACACCTGGGCCCAGCGTACTCAACCCGATGGGAGGCGTACACGGCGGCTGGTACGCCACGCTACTTGACTCCGCAATGGCATGCGCTGTGCACACCAAGCTACCCAAAGGGCGGGCTTACACCACCGCTGANCTGAGCGTTAATTTGGTGCGCGGTATCGGTCGAACCACACGGGTACGGGCCATCGGGCGGGTACTGCACTGCGGACGCCAAATGGCGACGGCCGAGGGCAAACTGGTTGGGCCAGATGGTACGCTCTATGCACACGGGACGACCACTTGTCTCATTTTTGAAGCTCCTCCACCCCAAGTCTGAGACCACGTCTTCAGATCATCAACTGAAAGGCAACGACCACCATGCGACTCCTTCACACCATGCTCCGAGTGGGCGATCTCGATCGATCAATCAACTTCTACACCAACGTACTTGGCATGCAACTGATTCGCAAGTCAGAGAACACCGAGTACAAGTACACCTTGGCGTTTGTCGGCTACGGTAAGAACCCAGAGCACGCCGAGCTTGAGCTGACCTACAACTGGGGCCAAACGAGCTACGACATGGGAACCGCTTACGGACACATTGCGCTGGCTGTCGCGGATGCCTACGAAGCCTGCGACAAAATACGCGCAGCCGGTGGCCAAGTCACGCGCGATGCGGGGCCAGTCAAAGGGGGCGCGACGGTGATTGCCTTCGTCACCGACCCCGACGGCTATAAAATTGAATTGATTCAACGCCCTGAGTCTCTGTAAGAGGCGCCTCAAAAGCGGCCTTGAATAGGGGAAAATAGAGTCTTCGCGGCCTACCCCTTGGCTACGCTCATTCAATTTGTATTGTCACGCGCGCATGAAAATTTTCCATGGTCTTCCCATCGGTGGCAATAATGCCACCTTGGCGCCAGCGTGCGCGCTGACCATCGGCAACTTTGATGGCGTACACCGCGGCCACCAAGCGATGCTGGCACTCTTGTCTAGCGAGGCTCGCCAAAGGGGGGTGCCGAGCTGCGTGATGGTCTTTGAGCCCCACCCACGCGACTACTTCGCGCAACAGCACAAAAAACCGGAGCTTGCCCCGGCACGTATCGCCACCTTGCGCGACAAACTCGCGGCCCTTCACGCCTGCGGTATTGACCAGTGCGTCGTCTTACCCTTCGATCAACGTATCGCCGCACAAACGCCAGAGAGTTTCATCCAAGACACCTTGGTCACCGGCTTGGGTGTGCGTTACGTTTTAGTGGGGGATGACTTCCGTTTCGGTGCAAAACGGGCGGGGGATTACGCCTTGCTAGACCAACACGGCGCGGCCCTCGGATTTGATGTCGCCAGAATGATGAGCTACGAAGTACACGGCCTGCGTGTCTCCAGCTCCGCGGTGAGAGAGGCGCTTAGTGCGGGAAAGCTCGACGAGGTTGCCGCTTTGCTGGGACGCCCCTACCGTATTTCTGGCCACGTGGTCCATGGGCGTAAGTTGGGGCGCGAACTCGGCTTCCGCACCTTAAACCTGCGATTTCAGCATTGGAAACCCGCNGCCAGTGGTATTTTTGTTGTTCACGTGCATGGCCTGACACCCGACCGCCCGATCGCGGGGGTCGCGAACCTAGGCGTTCGNCCCTCCCTTGACCCAGACGATATCAACGGCGGGCGGGTCTTGCTAGAGACGCATTGCCTCGATTGGCCGGCCTCACTCGTCGACACGCTCGAAGGCGGTGAAGCCTACGGTAAGATCATTGCCGTGGATTTATTGCACAAACTACACGATGAGCGAAAATACGATGGTCTCGAAGCGCTGATTGCAGGCATCGAACAAGACTGTGTGGACGCGCGTGCCTTTTTACACGCGTGACCGNATGTAGCGCAAGCCGCTGATTGCCTCGCTCCCTACTGCGCGTCTTGTTGTTAGCAACAAGCCCGCTAAGCAACCCACTGATTGAAATAGAGACCCCATGTCTGAGCAAGCCTCCAAAAAGCCCGATTACCGCAAAACGCTCAACCTGCCAGATACCGCCTTTCCCATGCGCGGCGACTTGCCCAAGCGTGAACCCGGTTGGGTCAAGGCGTGGGAAGAGCAAGGCACCTATCAACGCCTGCGGGATGCCCGCGTCGGTAAACCCCGCTTTATCTTGCACGATGGCCCACCGTATGCCAACGGCAAACTACACATTGGACATGCCGTCAACAAGGTGTTGAAGGACATGATCGTGAAGGCCAGACAGTTGGCTGGCTACGACGCGCAATACATCCCTGGCTGGGACTGCCACGGCCTCCCCATTGAAAACGCCATTGAGAAGCTGCATGGACGCCGCCTCGCGCGCGACGATATGCAAGCGAAGAGCCGCGCGTTTGCGACCGAGCAAATCGAACAGCAAATGGCGGACTTCAAGCGCTTGGGGCTACTCGGCCAATTCGATAATCCCTATAAAACCATGGCGTTTGAGACCGAAGCCAATGAGATTCGGGCGTTTAAGCGCGTCATGGAACGGGGCTTCGTCTACCGCGGCCTAAAGCCTGTTTACTGGTGCTTTGACTGTGGCTCGTCATTGGCAGAATTTGAAATTGAATACGCCGACAAGAAAAGCCAAACCTTGGATGTGGCCTTTGAGTGCGCCGAAACCGACAAATTGCTGTCAGCCTTCAGCCTCAGCCAATTGCCGAAAACCGACCTGTCCGCCTTTGTCGTCATTTGGACCACCACGGCGTGGACGATTCCGGCCAACCAGGCGCTCAACGTCAACCCCGAACTCGTCTACGCCTTGGTAGAAACACCACGGGGCTACTTGGTGCTTGCAGAAGACTTGGTCACGGCCTGCCTCGCGCGTTATGAACTTGAGGGACACGTCGTCGCCACCTGTGCGGGCAAAGCCTTAGACCACATCGCATTTAAACACCCGCTTTACGACGTAGACCCGGGCTACCAACGCCTGTCGCCCATCTACCTGGCCGACTACGCGACCGCGTCAGACGGCACGGGTATCGTCCACTCAGCACCTGCTTACGGTGTGGACGACTTCAACTCCTGCATTGCCAACGGCGTGGTGTACGACGATATCTTGAATCCCGTTCAAGGTGGTGGCGACTACGAGGCACACTTGCCGTTGTTCGGCGGTATGAATATTTGGAAGGCCTGCCCGCGCATTATTGAGGTGCTGGATGAGAACAACCGCCTACTCGCCACGACCCACATTACCCACAGTTACCCGCATTGCTGGCGTCACAAGACGCCTGTCATCTACCGGGCCGCCGCCCAGTGGTTTGTCCGCATGGATGAGGGTGATGGCATCTTCACCGTTGACAAGGCACCCGACAGCCTACGGAAAATGGCCTTGGCAGCCATTGAAGAGACGCGCTTCTATCCTGAAAGCGGCAAAAGCCGGTTGCGCGACATGATTGCCAATCGACCCGACTGGTGTATCAGTCGCCAACGCAGTTGGGGCGTCCCACTGCCCTTTCTCCTGCACATCGACACGGCAGAGCCGCATCCGCGTACACCCGAGATCATTGATGTGGCCGCCGACATCGTCGCAAAAGGCGGCATAGAGGCTTGGAGCCAAGCCAGTACGGCGGAGATTTTGGCCGCCATTGGCGAACCCGCCTCAACGGCAGACCACTACAGCAAGAGCACCGATATCTTAGAGGTGTGGTTTGACTCAGGGACCACACACACCACCGTGCTCAAAGGCTCACACCCCGGTTCGGCTCATGCCTCAGGCCCGGAGGCAGACCTCTATCTGGAAGGCCATGACCAGCACCGTGGGTGGTTCCACTCGTCCCTGCTCACCGCCTGTGCGATGTACGGCCGCGCACCCTACCGTGGCCTACTAACCCATGGCTTCACCGTCGATGGGCAAGGGCGGAAAATGAGCAAAAGCGTCGGCAACACGGTGGCGCCGCAAGCGATCAGTGAAAAGATGGGTGCAGAAATCATCCGCTTGTGGGTTGCGGCCACCGACTACTCGGGCGATCTGGCGATTGACGACAAGATTCTGGCGCGGGTGGTCGACGGTTATCGCCGCATCCGAAACACCCTGCGATTTTTAATGGCGAACACCAGCGACTTCAATCCCGCTACCGACAGCGTCGCATGGGATGACATGTTGGAGATCGATCGATTCGCCTTGAGCCGCGCGCACAGCTTGCAACGCGACATCTTGGCGCACTTCGACGTCTATGAGTTTCACCCGGTAGTGGCGAAGCTTCAGGTCTATTGCTCCGAAGACTTGGGTGCGTTCTACCTCGATGTCTTAAAGGACCGCCTGTACACAACCGCGCCCCAATCGCTGGCAAGGCGCAGCGCACAAACGGCGCTGTGGCATGTCAACCAAGCGATGTTGCGGTGGATGGCGCCGTTTTTATCGTTCACCGCCGAGGAAGCTTGGCAGGTCATATCGCCAGACCAAGGCAGCATTTTCATTCAGACCTACTGGGAGTTGCCTGCGATCGATGCGGCTTTGGCGAATAAGTGGCAGCGTATACGTGAGATACGCGATGCCGCTAACAAGGCCATTGAGACGGTCCGTGCCGACGGACAGGTGGGCTCATCATTGCAGGCAGAAATCACCATTCATGCGGGCGAACATGACTTGGCCATCCTACGCTCCTTAGGCGAAGACCTGCGATTTGTATTCATCACATCGCAGGTTCGTTTAGTGTCTGCAGACGCCCTAGCCATCTCGGTTAGCGTGACCGACGCGACCAAATGCGAGCGTTGCTGGCACTACACCCTTGACGTTGGTCAAGCCGCTGCGCACCCCGGTATTTGCCTGCGTTGCGCCAGCAACCTGTCCGGCGAAGGCGAAACCCGTCTGGTCGCATGAACCACGCAGCGACCACGCCGTCCGATCAGCCATCGGCCTTTAAGCGATGGGTGGCGATCGCTGTGGTGATCGCCGTGCTCGACCAGCTCAGCAAGCTGGCGATTACGCACACCATGGCCCTGGGCGATTACGTGGTGGTGACAGATTTTTTCAACATTGTCCGTGTTCACAATCATGGTGCCGCGTTCTCTTTTCTTGCGGATCATGGCGGCTGGCAGCGCTGGTTTCTCGCCGCCATTGCCTTGCTAGCCTCCGTTTGGATCACGTTCATGTTGAAAGCCCATCAGCATGAACGTGCTTTCGCTTTCAGCCTCTGCCTGATACTCGGCGGCGCGGTGGGTAATCTCATTGATCGCGTGCGCCTAGGCTACGTGGTTGACTTCCTTGATGTCCACTGGTCCTGGCTGTCCCCGCTGTTTTACCAAGGGCACTTCCCGGCGTTCAACGTCGCCGACAGTGCCATAACGGTCGGGGCGACGTGGTTGATTCTGGACGAATTACGACGCTTACTTCGCCGCTCACCGTCACGACCCACCCCGTAATAGCGGGTAATTAGTGGTAACCTTTTGAATTAATCGCATTTCTGCGCCTCACCTCGGCGCGCTATCGGAGAATTAACATGCCCGCTTTGTTGCCACACATCGACCCAGACGGCCTGATGGAGTTTTCGGTGGTCTACACCGACCGTTCGCTTAACCATATGTCGCAGCGATTTGGTGGGGTCATGCGCGATATCAGTCGCATGCTAAAAACCGTTTACCAAGCGCACAGCGTGGCGTTGGTCCCAGGAAGTGGCACCTTTGGTATGGAGTCCGTGGCACGCCAGTTTGCACAGGATGCCCATGTGCTCGTAATCCGCAATGGTTGGTTTAGCTTTCGCTGGACGCAAATTTTCGATATGGGTCGTATACCCACCTCGCACACGGTGTGCAAAGCGGCACCTGCTGATGCCTCTGCGCAGTCCCCTTGGTCACCCGCGGCGTTAGCAGACGTTGTCGCAACCATACAAGCGGAAAAGCCGCGCGTCGTATTCGCGCCGCACGTAGAAACTGCTGCGGGCATGATGCTCCCGGATGACTATTTAAGAGCGATTGCAGATGCGGTGCATAGCGTCGGCGGTCTCTTCGTACTGGACTGTATCGCCTCGGGTGCCATGTGGGTTGACATGCGCGCTACTGGCGTAGATGTGGTTATCAGCGCCCCGCAAAAAGGCTGGAGCAGCTCACCGTGCTGCGCCATGGTGATGCTCAGCGAACGCGCGCGTGAGGCCATTGAGACCACCCAAAGCACCACCTTTGCAATGGATCTCAAAAAATGGCTTGGCATCATGGAAACCTATGAAAAAGGGAGCCATGCTTACCACACCACCATGCCAACTGACGCCCTCACCCGCTTACGTGACACCATGCTAGAAACAGAGGCTTACGGCTTTGAGCGCATTCGCGATGAGCAAATGCAACTCGGCAGCAAGGTGCGTGCGTTGCTGTCGTCCTATGGTTTCGCCTCGGTTGCGGCGGAGGGCTTTCAGGCGCCGGGCGTCGTGGTGAGCTTTACCACTGACCCAGGTCTGCAGTCGTCAAAAAAGTTCTTGGACGCGGGTTTGCAAACTGCGGCAGGTGTGCCGTTGCAGTGCGACGAAGGCCCCGATTTCATGACCTTTCGCTTGGGCCTTTTTGGCCTCGACAAGTGGCACGACAGCGACGCCGCCGTAGCCACTTTAGAGCGGGCCTTGGAAGCGGTCGCCCCCAAGGCCGTTGCCACGACTTAAACCGTCAGAATCGTGGAGCCTGTTGTTTTACGGGCTTCCAGATCACGGTGGGCTTGGGCGACATCTTTCAAAGGATAGCGCTGATCGATAACGATCTTCACCGCACCACTGCTCACCACAGCAAACAAATCGTCGGCCATTGCCTGCGTCGCCTCTCGGCTGCTGATGTGTGTGAACANGGTTTGACGCGTGAGGTACAACGAGCCTTTGGGGCCGAGAATACCCGGCGCGATCGGGTCAACAGGACCCGAGGCATTGCCGAAGCTTGCCATCAAACCGAATGGCGCCAAGCAAGACAATGAGCCNTCCCACGTGTCTTTGCCCACTGAGTCATAGACCACGTTAACGCCCTTTCCGCCGGTGATTTCTTTCACCTCNTTAACGAAATCCTGTGTGTTGTAGTTGATCACATGGGCAGCACCGTGGGCTTTCGCCAAGGCACATTTCTCATCAGAGCCCGCCGTTCCTATGAGNTTCAAGCCCAAAAGCTTGGCCCATTGGCACGCAATTAAGCCAACACCNCCCGCCGCCGCATGGAACAGAATGTGGTCGCCTGCCTTCAGTCCGGCAGGCGGAAGGGTCTTCTTGAGCAAGTACTGAACCGTGAGGCCCTGCAACATCATGGCAGCACCGGTCTCAAAGCTNATATCGTCCGGCAAGACACACACATTCATTGCGGGCATCACACGCACTTCGGCATAGGCACCCGGTGGCTGCGACGCGTAGGCGGCACGGTCACCCACTTTCAAATGCGTCACGCCCGCGCCAACCGCTTCAATCACGCCCGCCCCCTCCATACCCAAACCTGCAGGTAATGTCGACGGATACAAACCGATGCGGAAATACACATCGATATAGTTCAAACCCACAGCATGGTGGCGAATACGGACTTCTCCGGGACCAGGTTCGCCCACCGTGATCGGCACCCACTCTANGTTTTCCGGGCCACCAGGGGCACTAAATTTAATCGCGTGATCGGTCATCATTTCTCCAGTTTTACGTTTGGGGATGGTTTACGCCCCGCTTGGTCAATAATCAACCGGTATATTGCCACGAAAAAACCTTTGGCACGCTATGACCGATAAGCGCAGGCGACAGGGCCTGCCGCGTTGTAAACAAGCCGTATCTGCCTCTTCGTTAAAACGCGTCACCAAGGACCACGCATGACCCACAAACTCACTCCGAAGGCAGCCTTGTTTCTGTTTATTCCGCCCATCCTGTGGGCCGGTAACGCCATTGTGGGGCGCATCGTCGCAGGTCAAATCCCGCCGATGACGCTCAATTTCCTGCGNTGGAGCATCGCGTTGGCGATACTAACGCCCTTTCTGGGCCGTCTTTGGGCCGCGCGGCAATCGCTACGCGAAGCGTGGTTACGGCTAGCGATGCTGGGTTTGGCGGGCATGGGCTGCTACAACTCTTTTCAGTACCTCGCGTTGCAAACCTCTACCGCCGTGAACGTCACCCTGGTCGCCGCAAGTATGCCGGTGTGGGTGTTGNTGATTGGGCGTTTATTTTTTGCTCAGAAGGTATCGAAGCGNGCCTGGCTTGGCGCGGCCCTGTCCCTACTGGGAGTTTCCGTGGTGTTGCTTCAAGGTGATTTACGGCGCTTCGGCGACGTCGCCCTGGTTCCCGGGGACGGCTGGATGATATTGGCCACTTGGGCGTGGGCAACCTACAGTTGGCTGTTGTCCAGTCCAAACAAAGCACAGGCTGCGGTTGGGCAAGACTGGTTGGTCTACCTGATGGCGCAAATTTTATTTGGCGTCATGTGGTCAGCCAGTTTTACCGCAGCCGAATGGACATTACCCGTTATTTTAGGCAACCCAGAACCTCAGATTCTGTGGGACGCCACCCTGGTAATGGCTTTGGCTTATGTCGCTATTTGTCCCGCGCTACTGGCGTACAAGTTTTGGGGGGCGGGTATCGCACTGGCAGGCGCAACGACGGCCGGATTTTTCGCAAACCTGACACCGCTGTTTGCCGCAACATTTTCAACGCTGTTTTTGGGCGAGGCACCTCACCTCTACCACTTGGTCGCTTTTGCATTGATCATCATGGGCATCGTGGTGTCCAGCCGCAAGCGCGGCTAGACACCCGATCTAGCTTAGGAAGTGCCTGGGTAAGCGCCACCATCAATCAACACGTTTTGGCCAATGATGTAGCCTGCATGCTGACTACACAAAAACGCGCAGGTTGCGCCAAACTCACTGGCGTTACCAAAGCGCTTGGCAGGCACGCCATCGCGTCTTGCTGCCGCCACCTCATCTAGGCTTTTGCCCGTTTTAGCAGACGCGCCTTTTAAGGTGGTCGCCAAGCGGTCGGTATCAAATGCGCCGGGTAACAAGTTGTTAACCGTCACGCCATTCGCAGCGATACCACTGCGCGCCAAGCCCGCAACAAACCCGGTCAAGCCGCTACGTGCGCCGTTGGATAAGCCGAGTACATCAATCGGCGCCTTCACAGCCGCACTCGTGATGTTAACGATGCGACCAAAGCCCCGTGCAGACATACCGTCAATGGTGGCCTTGATCAACTCAATCGGCGTCAACATGTTGGCCTCAACAGCCGCCAGCCACTCGGTGCGTCCCCAGTCACGGAAATCACCGGTTGGCGGGCCACCCGCATTGGTCACCACGATATCAAAGTCTTTGCCCGGACCACCCGCCGCTTGCCAGATCGCTTCACGACCAGCGTCTGTGGTTACATCGGCCGCCACCGCAATGACTTGCCCCGCGCCGGTGACCGCCCGCATGGCCTCGGCACTCGCATGCAAGGCATCTGCTGAGCGCGCGACGATCACCACGTTAGCGCCCGCCTCGCTTAGGTGCTGGGCGCATGCCAGACCCAAGCCCTTACTCGCACCGCACACCAACGCCCACTTGCCATTGATTCCTAAATCCATCACCGACTCCTAAAAATAACGTCACAGCCCACGAGGCCGACGAGTTGCTAAAAACACACCGGAAAGTACCAGCACGGTACCTGCCAAAATCCAAAGATTAAAGGGCTCATCCAAAATAAGGACACCCATCATGAGCGTCGACATTGGGCCCAACATACCGACCTGAGAGGCAAGACCAGCCCCCAGCCTTTCCACCCCCAACATCACCAATAAAACCGGCACTGCCGTACAAAACACCGCATTGAAAACAGACAACTGTATGACCTCAGTCGCCACAAAGGCATCTGACAACGGTCGCAGTATGGCGAACTGGGCGATACAAAGCACAGAGGCGACCATGCTAGCGAGCCCAACCAGACGCAAACTGCCCAGTTGCTTGACCAACTCCCCACTGGCCACGAGGTAGACGGCGTAACTCAAGGCACTGGCTAACACCAGCCCCCCACCAATCACGGTCGCAGCCCCATCAAAACGCAGTTCGTGGCCAAACACCACCAACACGCCCGCGTAGCTAATAGCCATCGCCCACGCCTGTTGTGCACGAATTCGCCGCTGATACACGACCCATCCAAGCAGAAGAACCAATGTGGGATTGACGTACAAAATCAGCCGCTCAAGNCTCGCAGAAATATACTGCAANCCCCAAAAGTCTAAGTAGCTCGCGAGGTAATACCCGGAAAAGCCGACCCAACCAATTTGNCCCCATTGCCGCCAAGTTAGCGCGGGCTTATCCCGTCCTGCCCACCATGCCATCGCCGCAAAGAGCGGGAAGGCAAACAACATGCGAAACATCAGCAGCGTCACCGCATCCACTTGATAGCGATAGGCGAGCTTGACCACAATCGCCTTGCCGCTGAACGCAATGGCGCCTAGCCCCGCAAAGACCAAGCCCCTGGCGATGCCCGGAGCAAGCTTAGATGGGAGCAACTTTAAAGGTGTTGATTCGGGCTCACCCATACACGGGCTGCCCTGATGTCGCGTCGTCATGAACGGGGGATTGGCTATCTATCTTGTCCACAGGCGACACCAGACTCTTTCTCAATAAGGCACTCATTGCACGGCTCTTGGCTCTTGGCATCAACAAGACCCGCAGAGGGGGTATTTCAATCGTTTTTGATTGCCCGATGGGCTCGCTTAAGCAACCACCAAATGCTGAAGGCGATCACGGGTACGGCAGCAGCCATGGTCACGTCGGGACTCCAAGGCCAACCTACGTNCTGNGCACCTTTGCTTAAGTATCCCAACAATCCTGTCAGGTAGTATGTAATCGCTGCGACAGACAGACCCTCAACCGTCGATTGCAACTTGAGTTGCAAGGCCTGACGCTGATTCATGGCGCTCAGCAACTCGCGGTTGCTATCTTGCTGCTCGATCTCTACGCGCGTACGCAGTAAGTTGCTCATACGCGAAATGCGTTCTGACAAATTTTGCTGTCGTCGCTGCGACCATTCGCAGGTATTCATCGCCGGGGTCAGCCGCCGTTGCATAAACTCTTTAATCGACTGGAGGTTNTCCAACCGCACCTCCGCGATATCGTCTATGCGCCGTCGCACCAGGTCAAAGTAGGCATTNCTGGCCGAGAACCGGGAATGCGTCGCTGCATACTGGCCCTCTACCTCACCCGCCAGCCGCGTGAGTCGGTCTAACAGCTCGGGTTCATCCTGCGAATCAGCCGTTCGAATCGCCATCGCCAACGACGCCAACTCGGACTCGCCACGCGATAGCATCGAGATACTGTTTCTGGCCTCTGGCAANCCGAGCAACGCGGCCATNCGGTAGGTCTCGATTTCGAGNAGGCGTTGTACCAANCGGCCCAAGCGTCTGGGCGACAAGGCGCCCACGCACAAAAGCATTTGAGACGCACCGTCGGCTTGAATGCTGAAATCTGTGTAGACCTCCACCTCACCCTCGCCGACGGTAGACCCGATCAAGGCGGCTTCTTGCAACGCGCCGCGCACGCTCGCCGCACGCGACACATCGTCTTGTGCCAACACGGTTACATGCATTTGGCACAGGCACTCACCGGGGAGCTCGGACAACCAAACGGTGTCAACCGCCTCAATGGCTTTGCCCACAGCACCAGCGCCAGCACCGGCATCGCCACCCGCAACCGGGGACTGCGGCAAGTCACGCATGAAGGTGTAGCTCACAAACTCGGTATGCATTTCCCACCGCAAGCGAAAGGCCCCNAAATCTGCNCGCATATGCGTCGCCCCAGGCTGCGGGCTAGCAAGATGGTGGTCGGCCAACAAGGAGCATAAGTGCGCTAGGCTGCGCGCACGNTCGTCNGGTGCCAACCACATCACCACATGCGTGATCGCAGTCGGCAACTGCACGGACTCAGGCGGTCGCGCGTGAATTTCGTTGTGTAACGGCTGTCGCAGGGGATGCATTTTCATAGGGGCGTACTCATCGATTTGCATTCACATTAATTAAAGTCTCAGCATCGCGCCAAGGCTTCAGCATCTTCAACCACTTAACGCAAGGTAACTTAAAGCGCGCTTCTACCGCTTGCGCGCGNGCAAGCAACGTCAAGCGGTCGGGTTGATCCGGGCGAGCCTGTGCCAGCACCACNCAATTCCCCTCCCGTGTCGGCGTGAAGGCCCAGAGTGCATCCTCGCCAAACACCTGCGCCATGTTTTGCATAGAGACATTAAAGCTGGCATGGCGGCCAAATAAGTTAACCGTCATGATGCCGTTGTCCGATAGCACGTCGCGGCAACTGGCATAAAAATCCGCGCTGTCTAATACAGGGCCTGCTGCCTCATGGTCGTAAAGGTCTACCTGCAACGCATCGATCGCATGTCGCCATTCTGGCGCCTTCAAAACGTCTTGCGCATCCCCCAGAACNACATTTAACCGTTCATCGTTTGGTGGCAACTTAAACCAGTGGCGACACACAGCGAGCACCTCTGGGTTGATCTCCACCGCAGTGGTCAACATGCCTAATTTTTTATAACAATATTTAGTCAGCGCAGCGGACCCCAGTCCCAGTTGCATCGCATGCAAATCCCCGACCGTCGCCAGGTCCACGAACAACAGCCAAGCCATCATGCGGCGCACGTAATCCAGCTCAATCTCGTAAGGCTTATCCAGCCACATCGAGCCCTGAACCCACTCCGAGCCCAGATGGAGGTAGCGCACCTCGCCATCCTCAGAGAAATTAACCTGTGGGAGCGTGACGGCCTTGGCTTCGCGCGCAGTGGACTTAGACAGTTTGATGCTCATGCCCAATTATTACGGTTTTAAAACCAGTTTCGCTAGTCGTGGCAATACGCGACAGGCATTCAACTGGGTCTGGGCAGCGAGCGCCCCTAGCGAGACCCCTTTTAAACCAGCCATCACCTCCGCGATACGCGGCAGCTCACGCGATGAGTTGGGCGCCTGCCTCTGCCCTTGCGCGCGTGCATGTGCGGTCACGTAAAGCCAATGAGGGGGAATGTCGGGGCCATCCGTCTCCAGAACCACGTGTGTCAATGCGGTGTCTTGTGCCAAACGCCTAATTTGACGAGAGGCCTCAAACGTCAGCGTCCCACCGAAACCCAAGCAAAAGCCCGCCGAGGTAAACGCCGCCGCCTGCACAGCACTGCCGTTGAACGCGTGCGCAATGCCGCCGCACACGGGTAATTGGCGCAAATGCTTCAACAAATCATCAGCGCTCTTACGCACGTGCAGTATCACGGGCAACTGGTGCTTGCGCGCTAGTTTTAGTTGCGACCGGTAAATGTGTGCACAGTGGGCTTTTGCCTCCGGTGTTTGCAAAGCAGGTACGAACCCATCTAAACCAATTTCACCCACAGCAACTAGACGCGGATCATCGCGGCATGCCGTCAACTGCGCGTCCAACGCGGCCACATCATCGTCGCCGGCGTCTAATGCGTGTAGCGGGTGAATCCCAAGCGCATAGGCGTCGTTATGCGTGTGCGCCCAATCTCTCACAGCGACAAAATTTTGCCGATGCACGGCAGGCACAATGCAAAGCGACACGCCCGCTTGCTTGGCGGAACCACGCAGACTGGCAGCCTGCGTCGGCGAACCAAACTCAGCCGCATCCCAATGGCAATGTGTGTCTATCCACTCGACCGCCATCGTACTCAAGCCGTTAGCGCACCCAAGACCCCGTTGTCTAAACGGTGTTGTCGTTGACACCAAGTCGCCAACTCCACGTCGTGCGTCACCACGATTAATGCCGAACGTTGGGCCTCGGCCAGCGACAACATCAGCGAAAACACGCCCTTGGCAGCCGTTCTATCCAAGTTACCCGTGGGCTCATCCGCCAAAATGCAAGCGGGCTCGGTGACCAAGGCCCGCGCCACCGCAACACGCTGTCGTTCACCACCAGATAGCTCGGCGGGACGGTGGAGCAACCTATCCCCCAGCCCCACTTTTTCTAGCACTGCGCGCGCTTTTTCGTGCGCAAGCGCTACGGGCATACGACGCACCCACAAAGGCATGGCGACGTTATCCACGGCGGTGAATTCAGGCAGCAAGTGGTGAAACTGATACACAAACCCCAGATGCTGGTTGCGCCAGCGGCTCTGTTGGGCCGCAGCCATCTCAGACCAAACGCCGCCGCACAACGCCGCCGTGCCCGTAGTGGGCGCATCCAGACCACCCAGAATATGCAACAGCGTGCTTTTACCCGACCCAGAGGCTCCCACGATCGCAACCGTCTCACCCGCCTCCACGCGTAAATCGACGTCCTTCAAGACCGTGACATCTAGCCGCCCTTCCGAGAAACGCTTGCCCAGATGCTGCGCCGTGATGACTGGGTTACTCATAGCGCAAGGCCTCCGCGGGGTTGATGCGGCTGGCACGCCAACTGGGGTAAATCGTTGCCAATAACGACAAAATCAGCGCACTCACCGTGATGGGAAAAATATCACCCCACTGCGGATCGCTAGGCATCTGGCTAATGAGGTAGATATCTTGCGGCAAAAACTGGGTGCCCAACAGGTGTTCGATGAACGGGACGATGACATCGATATTGAATGCCACGAGCACCCCCAAACCCAAGCCGGCCACAGTGCCCAAAAAGCCAGACGTAGCGCCTTGCACCACAAAAATGCCCATGATGCTCAGCGGCGAAGCCCCCAAGGTTCTCAAAATAGCAATATCGGCGCGCTTGTCGGTCACCGTCATCACCAAGGTGCTGACCAAATTAAACGCGGCGACCGCCACGATCAAGGTGAGGATGATGGCCATCAGCCGTTTTTCGACCTGCACCGCCGCAAACCAGTTTCGATTTTGACGCGTCCAGTCGCTCACCCAATAATCAGTGCCGAGGTCGGCAGATACCGCCGCCGCAACGCCGCGTGAGCGGTTGAAGTCATCCAAGCGCAAACGAACGCCCGTCGGCCCCGTTAGTCGAAACAGGCGCTGGGCATCGCTGATGTTGAGATAAGCGTAACCCGCATCAAACTCGTAATGCCCTGAGTCAAACAGGCCAACGACTGTCATTTGTTTTACCCGGGGCACCACGCCAGCCGGTGTCATTTGTCCGCTAGGCACCATCAGGGTAACGCGATCGCCCGTGGTCACGCCCAAGCCTCTGGCTAAGCTCCCACCCAAAATAACCCCGAAGTCACCCGGAGCCAAACGCGCTCGAAGCACCTCGGGCATGTCCTTAACCAACGGGGTCACCAACGGCTCCAAAACAGGATCAATACCCCGCAACATGACGCCGCGCATGGTGTCTCCGCGCGCGATCAGCCCCTGTGCAGCGACAAACGGTGCCGCCGCCTCAACATGCTCTTGTGCCTTCAGACGCGCCATCAGGGTGGCCAGATCGGCCACACTTTGATCGGCGCCATCAAACACCTCCACATGCGCCAAAACGCTCAGCATGCGGTCGCGCACCTCCTTTTGGAAGCCATTCATAACAGACAGCACAATAATCAGGGCCGCCACCCCCAACGCAATGCCCAACATGGACACGCCAGAGATGAAGGATATGAATCCATTGCGGGCTGTTGTTTTAGCCGCTCGGGTGTAACGCCAACCGATGCGAAGTTCGTAAGGAAGATTCATGAGCGCCATAATGTGAAGTTGTCATTGTGGCAGGCTTAGCGACCGTCACCACACGAGCGAGGCTAGGCGCGCCCAGACCACCCCAAAATCATGCCACAACATCTTTTTATCCCCCTCGCCACCTGGCCAAGTCACGCAGGGCAAGCCGCCACGCCGCTAGACCAAGCACTGCCTCACCTTGCACAACTGTTAGGAACCTGGTTTGCCGACNCCCCCCTAGCCGTCGCTGCAGACTGGGTCACCCCCATAGAGCGCTGCTATGCGGACGCGTTGGGCTGGCACGCCAGCCGCGCCACCAACAGCGACCCCTTACCCCTCGCCGCACTACAAGACCAGGCAACTGACGCCGCACCCTGCGCGTGGGTGCGCCCGGTGCATCTCATCAGCAGCATGAATGACGTGCGGGTCTGTGACCCCAGTGTGTTGCGCCTTAGCGCGGCTGAGGCCCAGCCCCTGTTTCAGGCTTTGGCCGAATTATGCAAAGAAGATGGTTTGCAACTGGACATGCGCGCACCCACCCGTTGGTTGCTACGCGGAGAGGCCTTGCGGCACATCAGAACGCCCAGCCTCGCACTGGCAGCCAACCAACACATTGCTGACTACCAACCTTTTTTGCCCGATTCAGTACACACAAGCACCCCGACACCCGAGAGCCGCGAAGCCAAAGGTAATCTGCAATGGCTGCTGCGGTTGCAAAATGAAGCCCAAATGCTGTTTTATACCCACCCTGTGAACGATGCCCGTCACGCCCAGCGGCGCCCAGAGGTCAGTGGTATCTGGGTAGAGGGTGCCGGCGCCGTAGCGACGCCAGCAGCGACTGCCCCCTCAAAACAAGTCATCTGGTGCGACGCGCTGAGCGCACACGCCGATGATGCCCACGCATGGCAAGCCGCCTGGCGCGCGCTAGACAGCGACAGCCTCGCCCCCTTGCTCGCGAATCCAGCGGGCACAGGCGATACCGTCACGTTCGGCAACGCCACCCATGCCATCACTTGGCGCCGACGTGCACCCACGTGGTGGCGTCGTGCCAAGCAACCGTGGCAACGCCTTAAGCTGGGACGTCACCCCGCACTTCCGAGTAGTCTGTTGTAGCGCGACAATAGGGAACCCCATTGCATACGCACACAGCCTGTTCACCCACTCACCCCGTTGCCTCATAAGCCCCGCACCTTGTACCCCGGTAAGCCATGCAAATCATCACCCGAGACGTTCCACCGCGCGCCACCTGGACCTTAGAACAGGCAGGGGTGCACCCCTTGTTGGCGCGCCTCTTTGCCGCACGCGGTGTGCACTCGTCAGAAGATTTGGATGACGGACTGGCTAAATTACTCCCTCCCGACCAACTGCTGGGCATCACTGAGGCCGCGCAGATGTTGATGACCGCCATTCAGGCACAAGCGCCGATTTGCGTCGTGGCCGACTATGACTGCGATGGTGCAACGGCCTGCGCCGTCGCCGTCCGTGGTCTGCGCCTGCTGGGCTCAAACCATGCGCATTACTTGGTCCCTGACCGCGTCACAGACGGCTATGGCCTGACACCGGGCATCGCCAAGCGCGTTGCCGCGACTGGCGCGCGCTTGTTGGTCACCGTCGACAACGGCATCGCGAGCTTTGACGGTGTGCAGACGGCAAAAGAATTGGGGATGCAGGTACTCATCACCGACCACCACCTCCCTGCGTTACTGGACGGTCGTGTGCAGGTGCCACAGGCCGATGCCGTCGTGAACCCCAACCAGCCGGGTTGCCCATTTGAGAGCAAGTCCATCGCCGGCGTTGGCGTGATGTTTTATGTCTTGCTTAAGACACGCGCACTGATGCGCAGCGCGGAGATTTTTGACGCCGCCACACAACCCAAACTCGACACCTTGTTGCCCTTGGTAGCGTTAGGCACCGTGGCGGATGTGGTCAAACTAGACGCCAATAACCGGCGCTTGGTCGCTCAGGGCTTGAAACGCATCCGTGCAGGCCACCTGCCCGCAGGCATGGCCGCGCTGTTTCAGATTGCCGGGCGACAGACCGCCACCGCCAGTACGGGTGACTTTGGTTTTGCGGTGGGACCACGCTTGAACGCAGCGGGTCGCTTGGCTGATATGACCTTGGGCATTGCCTGCCTCATTACCGACGATGCCGCACACGCCACCACGCTGGCACAGTCGCTAGACCAAATTAACCGAGACCGCAAAAGCATAGAAGGCGACATGCGAGAGCAGGCGCTGGCGATGGCAGAAGACATGCTGGACGCAGCCGATGAAGCACCGCCCGCTATTTGCATCTTTGACCCCGACTTTCATGAGGGGGTCGTGGGCATCGTGGCATCACGACTCAAAGACAAGATGCACCGCCCCACTTTCGTCTTCGCTATGAGCCAAGCAGCTGGCGCTGAAGATGANCTAAAAGGATCAGGGCGCTCCATTGCGGGCTTCCACCTGCGCGATGCGTTGGACTTGATCGCCAAACGTCACCCCGGCGTTTTACTGCGATTTGGTGGCCACGCAATGGCGGCGGGTTGCACCATTGATGCCGACCAATTAGACACCTTTGAGACCGCCTTCCAGCAAGTCGCCAGTGAGTGGCTAGACGAGAAAACGCTCACCCGACAGTTGGAGACCGATGGCGCGTTGGCTCCCGCTTACCGCCATCCAGATATCGTTGACCACTTGCAGCAAGCCGTCTGGGGGCAAGGATTTGCGCCCCCCGTATTTAGCGAGTGGCTGGACGTGGTCTCCCAGCGCATTGTCGGGGAAAAACACCTGGCACTGAAACTGAAGCACCAAGGTCAAGCCGTGGATGGCATCTGGTTTGGCCACACCGAGCCGCTACCCGCCAAGGCCCTGCTCGCTTTTCGTGTGGACGCCGATAGTTGGCAAGGACAGCGTCGCGTGCGCTTTCTGATTGAAGGACAACAAGCATGACATTCGCCGCACCGCGTGCCGACCTAGGCACACTCAACGCAGACCTGCATTGCCACTCCACCGCGTCGGACGGTACCTTGGCACCCGAGCGGGTCGCCCAACGCGCCGCTGACAACGGCGTCGCGATCTGGGCGCTGACCGACCACGATGAGTTAGCGGGCCAAGCGCGGGCGCGTGAGGCCGCTGGCGACTTGGGTATGACTTACGTCACGGGCACAGAGGTCTCCGTGAGCTTCGCCGGTTGCACCGTGCATATCGTGGGCTTGGGGTTTGATCCCGACAACCCAGACTTGATAGCGGGGTTGCACAAGACGCGCAGTGGCCGTGACCTCCGTGCGCGGGAAATGGCTGCGGAGTTGGCCAAGGTGGGAATCAAAGGGGCTTATGAGGGCGCGTTGACCTATGTGGACAACCCCGAACTGATCTCGCGCACCCACTTTGCACGCTATATCGTGGACATCGGCATGGCCAGGGACACCCATGATGTTTTTAAAAAATACCTCGCCGACAACAAGCCCGGCTTCGTCCCACATCGTTGGGCAGGGCTCGGGGAGGCCGTGAAGTGGATCACGCAGGCCGGTGGCATCGCGGTGGTCGCACATCCCGCCCGTTACCCCCTGAGCCCGACCGCTGAATACGCGCTCTTAAGTGAATTTAAAGCCCACGGCGGTCAGGGCATTGAGGTGGTCACCGGCAGCCACAGCCCGGCTGAGTTCACGCAGTACGCGGACATTGCGCGAGAGTTTGGCTTTTATGCGTCGCGTGGTAGTGACTTCCACAGCCCCGAGGAAAGCCGTATGGACTTGGGTGCGCTGCCGCCCTTGCCCGCCGGTTTAGCACCGGTGTGGCAGGCGTTTTAGGTTCCCCTCATGGCACAAAACTTTGAGATTCACCCCGACAACCCGCAGCCGCGCCTGATCAAGCAAGCCGCCGCGCTGTTGCGTGCAGGCGGCGTGCTCGCCACCCCCACGGACTCCAGCTACGCCTTGGTTTGCCACTTGGACGACAAGGCGGCNGTTGACCGGATGCGCAGAATACGCCAAGTCGATGACCGCCACCACCTCACCTTGCTTTGCGCAGACCTCAGCGCAGTCGCTAGCTACGCCAAAGTTGACAACCANCAATACCGCTTGTTAAAGCTCGCNACGCCCGGCGCCTTCACGTTTATTTTGGATGCCAGCAAGGAAGTCCCCAGGCGGGTCAGCCACCCATCGCGCAAGAGCATTGGTTTGCGGGTCCCTGATCACCGGGTCATACACGCCCTGCTCGCAGAGCACGGCCAACCCTTGCTTGCGACCACGCTCATACTGCCCAACGCGGAAGTGCCTCTTAACGATG
>JGI26086J50260_1000289_pt1 | contig 33897 bp, 41 predicted proteins | sample SaaInl3SG_22_DNA_FD_50260 | JGI IMG/M metagenome (IMG submission 50260)
ACACTGGTGCCAGAAGCGAGATTGACGCTGAGGTTACCCGTGGCGTCGCCGTAATCAGCTAAATCAATCCCTGTTCCGCCGCGCAGTGTGTCATCACCAGTGCCACCAACCAGAATATCGGCGTCCGCACCGCCGTCTAATACATCGTCGCCGGTACCACCTTGCAGAGTATCTTGACCCGCGCCAGCGCTGATTGAATCGTTGCCCGCACCACCCTCGATACTGTTCCACTCTTCGTTGCCAGTAACGGTATCGTTCCCGCTACCGGCCACGATGTTCTCAAAGCCGCTGATAACGTCCGATCCTTGGCTTCCCGACGTTGTCGAATCATCTGTCGCAGTACCTGTCACACCACCGGTTCCCATGGTGATCGCCATATTGCCGGTCGCTGCTGAATAATCCAGGGTATCGGTACCAACGCCCGCTGAGATCGTGTCATTCCCAGAACCACCAGTGATGGTATCGTTACCACCACCAGCATCAATCGAGTCAGCACCCACACCGCCTTGAATGAGATCCCCTGAACCCGTCCCTGCCAACTGCCCATCACCTGAAATCAACCGAACCACTTGCAACTCTGGATTCACATTGACGGTGTAGACGGTGTTGGTGGTCGGACTGGTGATGGTGTAGGCGATTCGCCCTGTATTTACATCCGCTGCACCCTTGATCCAGCTTCCGTTTAGAATCAGGGTATCGACGTCTTCGCCTTCAATCGCAACAGGTGATGAAAGACCATTTGGATTACCATCAGCGTCCTCACGCTCGAAGGCCTCTAAGTTGAGCGTCAGGCTATTGGCACCATTACCCGCCATGCTGACAATCTCAATGCCATCAAAGCTTGGACCCGTTGCTAAATTGGTCTCGGTTTGACCTGATACCAGCAAAGTATCGGTCCCAGACCCGCCACTTACAGAGCGGTCGTTCGGGTCGTAAATTAGGGTGTCGTCATCAGCGCCGCCATCCAAGGTGTCAGCGCCGAGCCCGCCATCAATAGTATCAGCGCCGGCATCACCCGCTACCGAGTCAGAACCTGCGCCACCATAGAGAGAATCCGCATCGGCTCCACCGGATAACGTGTCGCTGCCATCACCACCGTAAAGTACGTCTGCACCAGCATCACCCGCAATATTGTCGGACCCAGTACCACCGTAGACGGTATCTGCACCGTCACCACCGGCGATCACATCATCACCGATTCCACCATCGATTAGATCTACGCCAGCCCCACCAGCTAAACTGTCACTTCCCGATCCACCGTAAATCGAATCGTCGCCCGCGCCGCCATCAGCCGTGTCCGCTCCCTCGCCGCCGGAAAGGCGATTTCCGGCTGAATCACCAACGAGNACATCGTTTCCTGAGCTGCCGGAAAGATTTTCGATTCCGCTCAGCGTATCTGTTCCATCACCCTGAGCCTGACCCCCAGAAACGGTTACTGCAACTCCATTGATGGTTCCAGTGACATCACCCGCACCCAAATTGACGATCACACCGTTCGGCGCGTCCCCATAGTCAGCTGTATCAGCGCCGGCCCCACCAGTCAGGCTGTCATCACCCGCTCCACCACGTAAAACATCGTTGCCGTCTCCGCCATTGATCGAGTCGTCACCGCCACCGGCAGAGATGAACTCATTCACAGCCCCGGATGCACCTGTGATGGTCTCAGCCGCAGATGTACCCGTTTGGTTCTGTAGGACGTTAATTTGGGTATCAACTCGAATAGTACTGAGGTCAGCCGATCCCGTTTGGGGGCTCGTGTAAGTTTGATATGCGATTCCATCGACCAGCTCAGGACTCCCAACGGCAGTCCAAGTTCCCTTGAGCACCAGATTGTCTTCAGCATTACCTTTGATCACAAGTTCGTCGCTGGTCGCGATGTTGTGCACTGCATCGGCGTCAATAGTGACTGTATTACTATCGAAACCGGTGAGATCAATGATCTCAAAGTTTGAAAAATCCCCTGACAAAGTTGTCAGATCACCACTGGCCTCACGTATCGATAATGTGTCATCGCCACTACCGGCGTTCACTGTGGCATCAGACACATCAAGCACGATCACATCGTCCCCGAGCCCAGCGTTAATCTGGTCAGCTCCCGCCCCACCATCAATCGTTTCTGCACCAGAGCCACCCGTGATCGTGTCTGGCATGCCATGACCCGTCAGCGATGCAGGTAGGTTTGACCCATTTATCGTTTCGCCAACAACGTCAATGTTTTGTCCGACCAATAATTTTGCAGTGCCGCTTGCATAGACGTTATAGGTCACACCGTCTGAGACCTCAGTACCAGTGAGAGACCAATCGCCAATAGGGGTAAGCTGATCCCCCGGGTTACCAACAATTTTCAGAACCGGAGCGTCTGGGGCAGTGGGATTTCCAGTGATCCCCAGTACGTTATCGAGACTCAGTGACAAGGCATTAACGCCCGCATCACTTGCCAGATCGAGTACTTCTACGTTGGTGACATCAACCAGCGAACTCGCAAAATCAATGCTGCTACCAGACACCCTGAGCGTGTCGCTTCCTGTTCCACCATCGATCGCAGCCAACGAATTAAATGTAATGACATCATCACCTGCGCCGGTATTGATGGTGTCCGCACCACCTCCGCCATCAACGGTATCATCGCTTCCGACGGTGTCAGACCCAATATCCGTCGTGATGATATTGGCACCTTCGCTTCCAATGATTGAATCGTCACCTTTACCAGTAGACACGTTACTGATACCAACGATCGCATCGGTACCTAACAAACCGGATTGATCCTGGCTGGTGCCGACTGCCAGATTGACAATTAAGTCGCCGGTAACATCAGATGTTGTCCCACCCGCAACTGCCATGGTCGTAAGATCAAGTAAATCAGAGCCACCGGCGCCGGTGATCGTGTCATCACCCGGACCACTGACAAATGTATCGGCTCCAGAAGTTCCCGTCAGTGCGCTGCCGACATTGATATCTTCGGCCACCATCACTGTAACCGAGTCGGACTTGTAGGCATGGTAACCGGTCACATCCGCGCTGGAATCGCGATACCAAACCGGCGTATTTAGCGCAGCACTGTCGTTAACCAAGCTCAAGGTGTCGTCGGCTGTGCCCTCGATGGTCACCGTCCCCGAACCGCCACCGACGAAGACGTCGGCAAAGTCCTTATCCAACACCACTGTGTTCGGACCGGCTGTCGACAAATCAATTATCTCAAAACCGGAAATCGCAGGCGTTGCCACCGCTGATAGATCAGTCACAGCGTCAGCCATGACTAGCGAATCGGTTCCTAGGCCACCAATGACTGTGGTATCTAACGCATCAAAAACGACAGCATCATCACCATCGCCTGCATTGATGCTGTCTGCACCTACACCACCATCGATGGTGTCTGCTCCCGCACCGGCGATGACCGTATCGGCTCCAGAACCACCAAGAAGTGAGTCAGCCCCAGAACCGGCCGTAATGCTGTCGGAACCTGCACCACCGTCAACTGTATTCGCGCCATCGCCAGCCACTACGACATCGTCGTCAGCACCCGCATCAATGGAATCGTTGCCCGATCCTGCGGTAATGCTGTCCACACCAACGCCCGCGGAGATAACATTGTCGCCATCCCCGGCTGCAACCGTGTCGTCCCCCTCACCACCAACGATCGAATCGGCCCCAGCACCGGTGGTTACACTGTCCGCACCATCACCGCCATCAACCGTATTGTCACCAGCTGTAATGATGACAACGTCATCTCCAGTACCCGCATCTACGGAATCATTACCTGAGCCTGCAGTGATACTGTCAATGTCAGCCCCTGAGGCAATTATGTTGTCGCCATCACCCGCAACAATCGTGTCATTGCCAGAACCACCAATAATCGAATCTGCGCCAGCACCTGCCGTAATACTGTCGGCACCCTCACCACCATCGACTGTATTGTCACCGGCTGTAATGATGACGACGTCATCTCCAGCACCCGCGTCTACGGAATCATTACCTGAGCCTGCAGTGATACTGTCAATGTCAGCCCCCGAGGCAATTACGTTGTCGCCATCACCCGCAACAATCGTGTCATTGCCAGAACCACCAACAATCGAATCTGCACCAGCACCAGCTGTAATACTGTCGGCACCCTCACCGCCATCAACTGTATTGTCACCAGCTCCTGCATCCACAGTGTCGGCACCGGTTCCAAGAATGATTGAATCAGCAAGGACAGCCCCACCAGTGACAGAGACCGGCACGTTTGAGGTCGGATCGAAATCCATGGCTTGGGTATCAACCAGATCCAATGAGGCAACACCCACTTCAATCGTTGAGTTCATCGTCCCAACAAGCGTCGCCGTAATCGTGACATCAGCATTTCGCTCGAAGGGATCGTTTCCAGAGATCACGATAGGCACGGGCACATCGATCGTGGCTTCACCTGGTCGTACTGTCACTGGATAGGTTGTCTCAACAATCCGGGAATCAGACGTTGAAGTTGCAACTGTCAGGCCAAACGACACCACCAGAGATGTCGGTGATGACAATGTAACGGTAAAGACAGCCTCGCCATCCTGCTCGTCATAGGACGTAGCTCCAGCCGCCAAACTAAGTAACGGGATAATGGGCGGAGTGACCTCATCATCAGCTTTTGTCGGCGCTTTTTGCTGCAACCGGAACAGAGGATCACTGGGCGCGGCCGTCGACCCGTAATTGGCTGTTGAGTCCACCACCCGCTGCGGCCCGTTACCGCCAATATTCTGCGATGACTGGCTGTTCGAAATCGGCGCAGACGATTGTGTGTCTGTAATCACACGATTCGACGATGCACCAGTGATTGGTGATTTCGGTGCGCTGGATGGTTGCGAAAATCCTGGCTCGGGTACGGCAATCGCTGATTGGGGCGTGGGCGCCGAGGTTGCCGGGTTCTGCGATTGAACTGCAGTCGACTGCGGCTGCGTCTGAGTGGCTGGCTGCGTCGAGTTTGGTACGCCGGGTGTGGTCGTTACAGAACTCGGTGCACCTGGCGCGGTGGGAGCCTGAATTCCGGGTGCTTGAGCACCTGGCGATTGAACGCCTCCCTGCTGAGACGGCTGCGCAATCTGTATCGGCGCATCCGTTATTTGGGGCGCGGCTGACGCAAGATCCGTGGCCGATGCCTCTGCACCGCCAGCGGCCGCAGTGGCCAACGGCGGAGATGCGTTTGCAGCCGTCCCAATTGCGGTCGCAGCCTGCTGCGTCCCAGGTTGTACCGTTGGGACAACGCCATTACCAGCGAGTGGCGGCGTAATATCAGTTGCCACTTCGCTCTGCGCTTGCAGTTCTGGCGCTTCTTGACCATCCGATGAATCAGCAATCTCGGCGGCTTCAGCCGCTTCACTAGACTCGTCACCACCCGTTNGAGTGATCAGGGGACCTCCCTGACCGAACGGAGGCGGACCTGTCGCCTCGACNGTTTCTAGTGGTTCATCACCAAGCGAATCATCATCCAATTCATCTTCAGCGGAATCTGACGCTTCGCTCTGCGAGACCTCTGGCAATCGCTGATCAGGCAAAGACCCTATTTTGGTTGGCTGTTCAGTCACAACCACGGAACTCGCGATACCGTCATTACCAACAAATGCCAGCGTTTCAGGCGCTGACCCGGCTTCAGACTGCAGGTTGGGACGGCTGACTTCAGTTTCGCCTGAATCGGCGTCGACGGTCACGGTGAGACCCGCTCGTGGNACCAAGAGCTGCCCGGCTGGGGTTTGCACCTGAACCGAGAAAGTACTCACAGTAGCCTGCTCAATCGCTACCGAACCCTGTTCGACAAATAATCTCACTTGGAAACTGTCGATCCGGCCAGCCTGAGCCAACTCGCCGTTCAGGGTAACCCGCGTTCCCTCGCTGACTGTCGTACTGCTGACCACTTGACTTGAGTCTTCCACGCTCAAGAAATTCAGCTTCACTTCAGATCGGTTCTCGGTCGCGATTACATCCCCGAGGTACAAATTGTCTCCAGCTGACAGCACCACAGNGACACCGTTTCTCAATACGACAACAGAACCAGATGCCTGCGCCACAACGGCTAAAGGCGTCTGCGCACCCAGAAACGCCAACGATTCAGCGGCACTCGAAGGAGTTGCATTCTGTAAATCTGCATCGGTCGAATCCGATACAGCAGGTGATGCCGGNGCTTCGGGGCCGCCGTGCGCTTGCGCGAGCANTTCGAGCTCACCTGAGCTCTCAGCCAGCACCTGTTTAAGCAAGTCTGCAAGCTCGTCTGGCAAAACATCTATGGGCAACGCACCGTCTGCGTCAAAGAAGTTCTCAATCCGCTCAATCAGTCCCGTTTCACCGATCCGCAGGAGGTCGCGCCCTTCGATGACAAATCGATCACCCAGTTGGACCCATTCGGCCAGCGTTTCGGCCAAAGTTGGAGCGTGCCGAGTCCCGCCGTTCGTCCACAGCGAAAATAGTTCGACTAGTTTTTCGAGACCCTTGATCGTCACATCCAACTCAAATCAGAAAAATCCCATATTTATGGTATTGCCCAAAATGAATTATCCATGATTTTCAAATGCTAACCTTGCACTTCCCTGCACTTTTTCAACATACTTTCGTATGGTAATTGAACTAGTTGAAAAAGTGCGTCGGAGACAAGGGACACTGAGGCAGAAACAAACCGATCGAGGTTACGGGTGCTCCTCAATCGTCAGTATCTGTGAGATGGCGTCACGGAGATCCGACTCCCATGACGAAAACGAATTCAAACCACTCAAATAACCCGTGATTTTGTCTGTGTCGAGACGCGAGTCCGATGGTCGAGGTGCTCGCGCACCATAAGCCTCAGTGGAAATTGGCTCGATCACAACACGCGCATACCCACTGTCTTCCAAAGTCGCAATGCGGACGATTGCCTGCGCAAATTCAAACCATGAGCACTGCGGTTTTTGTGCAAAATGATAGGTTCCCCAGGCAATCTCAGNCTGCGCAGCCAATCGCGCAAGGACACAGTGTACGACCCGAGCGAGGGACACCGCACTGGTCGGCGCACCGACCTGATCATTTACCACGCGTAGCACATCATGCTGTTTTGCAGCACGCAGAATGGTTCTGGGAAAGCAGGCACCTGTGGCTGAGAAAACCCAACTGGTGCGCACACAAAGGTGCCTGACCCCAGTCTGACGAATTGCCTCTTCACCAGCCAACTTACTTCGGCCATAGACGCCCACAGGAACACACGGATCAGTCTCCCGAGCCGGCCGCATCAAGGACCCATCAAACACGTAATCAGTTGAAAAGTGAATCAGCACCGCACCTGCTTTGAGACAGGCTTCAGCCAGGAAACGTGGACCTTCTGCATTGACCTGAAACGCCAGCTCTGGCTCATCTTCGGCACGATCAACCGCAGTGTATGCAGCCGCATTCACTACGACATCCGGCTGATAAGCATCCATTGCGCGCGCAATGGCTTCAGGCGATGTGAGATCAAGCTCCGCGCGAGACAATCCAATGCATTGATACTCCGCACCAAGGGAGCTCATCACAGCCGAACCCACCTGCCCTTCGGCGCCAGTCACAAGCACTTTCAGCACCATCAGAATACGGACCTAAAATACGGGAGTTGCTGATCCTTGGCTGACACTACCGGTTCATCAATCGGCCACGCAATGCCAAGATCTGGATCCGACCAATGCAACCCCGCCTCATCACTGGGGTCGTAATAATCGGTACATTTGTAAGCGCAATCAGCAGTGTTTGTGAGCACACAAAATCCGTGTGCAAATCCCGGCGGGATCCAAATTTGGCGAAGACTGTCGGCATCCAGAATGACCGAAAACGACTGCCCGAAGGTTGGCGAGCGGTCCCTCAGATCCACCACAACGTCGAAAATGCGCCCCGCGACACAGGTCACCAATTTGCCTTGTGGTCGCGTTTTTTGGTAGTGCAGCCCGCGTAATACCGACTGCTCCGAGCGTGAGAAATTATCTTGAACAAAGGTGTGCTCTGATCCAATTAGATCCGCATAGCGCGCCGCCTGGAATGACTCAACAAAAGCTCCNCGGACATCTCGCCAGATNGTTGGCTCGAACACCAGCAANCCCTCGATTGGAGTTTCAATCACTTGCATTGCGCATCCACCTCATCCACTAGGGTTTGTAAGTAACGCCCGTACTCACTCTCACCGTGCCGACGCGCCTTCGTGGCAATTGACTCCAGGTCAATCCATCCACTGCGGAGTGCAATCTCTTCGAGACACGCAATCTTGAGACCTTGGCGCTGCTCGACCGCGTCAACGAATTGACTGGCATCAGTCAACGACTCATGNGTTCCAGTATCAAACCAAGCGAAACCCCGCCCCAGATGACAGACCTGCAGCGCATCCAGCTCAAGATAGCGTTGATTGATTTCGCTGATCTCAAGCTCTCCGCGAGCACTCGGCTTCAGCGCTTTCGCCAAAGAGATGACTTCATTGTCGTAAAGATACAGTCCAGTGACTGCACATTTTGACTTCGGCTGGCTTGGCTTCTCAATAATCGAGATCGCCCGCCCATTTCGGTCAAAATCAACCACACCAAAGCGTTCTGGATCATCTACTGTGTATCCAAACACGACCGCACCACCGGCAGACGCGCGCTTTACCGAATCCTCCAAAAGACCGCTGAACCCATGTCCAAAAAAGATGTTATCGCCCAATACCAGAGCAACCGAATCACCGCCAATGAAGTCAGCGCCCAACAAAAAGGCCTCAGCAATTCCGTTGGGTGCAGCTTGTACTGCATAACTAATGCAGAGCCCAAACTCAGAGCCGTCACCTAACAGGGTTTGAAACGCCGGCAGGTCTTTGGCCGTGGAAATCAGAAGAATCTCTCGCACACCCGCAAGCATTAGAGTCGAAAGAGGATAGTAGATAAGTGGCTTACCACCCACAGGGAGCAGTTGTTTCGATACCGCAGCGTGACTGGATATAACCGGGATCCAGTCCCCCCAGCCAGCACAATTCCCTTCATCACCACCCCAAATTCAACGTCAACCCTTGCCGCATTTGAAAGGGCGAGCCGGCGCGAGTCAACATCTGACCAGCGCAACAGTGATCAGTGTGCAGCGTCCAGATGCTGCCTGAGCTCAGCCAAACGAGACAGCCGGAGCTCTAATTCGGACTGCTTTGCGTGCCGTTCAGACACTAACCGTTCAACATAATCAATCACGTTTTTCTCAAGACGCTTACGGTTCAAGCGGTTGATGTTGGTAATGCCACCGGGATTCAATACATTCACTTCAAGCAGCTTGTTGCCGATTAGATCCAAGCCGACAAAATGCAATCCATCAGCCATCAGCTGTGGACCAATTTTCCGTAACAACTGATGCTGTTCTTCTGTGAGTTTCACCGAATGCGCGGTCGCTCCCGCATGAATATTTGCACGAATGTCATCCGGCGCAGGGACCCGTTGATACGCGCCAAGGTACTCGCCACCGAGCATCAATACGCGCACATCGCCCTCTTGGGCCGCCTCCAGATACTCCTGCAAAATCACATAGTTGCTTTGGCCATGATTGGAATCAATGTAAAAATCCAACAGCGAATTGAGTGACCCCTGAGCTTGCGTTTCAAGCAAGATGACACCGCGGCCGCCGGATCCATCGAGCGGCTTTAGAATCCAGCGTGCTCGGTCGGACTCGCGAATAATTCGCTTCAGATATTCCTTATTTTTCGACACATAGGTTTCAGGCAAATACTCACTTCCCACGGTGTGGAAACTGGTGGTGTAGATTTTGTTATTGGCCTTCCGAATCCCATCGATGTCATTTAAAACCACGGTTTCGGCTTTGATCGAATCCAAGAAGTTCAACACGATCGGATCCAGTGGCGGATCCCTGCGCACAAAAATGGCATCAAGAGAGTGCAAAGGCACCATCTTTTCAGAGAACGTCACTCGCTTGTAGAAGGTTGTCACTGAGTCTGGAACCTTTCCGTCGATCAACAACTTACGTGCAAAGCCATATGCCACGTTGTCACGTACAGTGAGATTCCGTGGATACAGGATGTAAACCCGATGGCCGCGAGCGAGCGACTCGCGGATCATGGTTAACGTTGAACTTTTGCCAGGCGTCATATCCGCCCAGTCGGCCACTAAAAATGCGATCCGCATGAAGCCTCCCGGGCGATCAGATCCTAACGCGGCGCTATGAATACAACCGATCAGTCGTCTCGGCAAGCGAAATATCGCGGCTGGTGATGCCTCCTTGATCGTGCGACCACCAGAGGACTCTCACTCGCCCCCATGCGACTGTGATCTCAGGGTGGTGATCTGCCGCGTCAGCCGCCTCGCCAACGCGCGCCGCAAACAACATGGCCGCATTGAAATTGTCAAAATGGTATTCTCGTGCCAGCATTTCGGTGCCATCACGGGTCGAGCGGGTCCACCCCTCTGGAATCTGTTGTGTCATCGTCCACCTCCGTGACCGACACGCATCCATCTGACGCGCATTGATCAAACATTAATCAATTAAAACAGTAGGTTAACATGAAAAAACTCCGCATTGCATCGATTCCAGGTGATGGGATCGGCACCGAAGTCATTCCCGCAGGCATCGCCGTGGGTCAAGCGGTTGCGAATCGCTTTGGATTTGAACTTGAGTTCACCGAATTCCCATGGTCGTGTCAAACCTATCTAGAAACCGGTGCGATGATGCCAAGCGATGGACTTGAGCAACTCAAAGACTTCGACTCCATTTATCTCGGCGCTGTCGGCTGGCCCAGTGTCCCCGATCATGTTTCTCTGTGGGGCCTTTTGATCCCCATCCGCCGCGCCTTCGATCAATACGCCAACGTGCGTCCAGTGCGGCTTTTGAAAGGCATCACCTCGCCGTTAGCCAACCGGGGGCCAGAGGACATCGACTTTGTTGTGGTACGCGAAAACTGTGAAGGCGAATACTCCGAAGCAGGCGGGCGAGTATACGCGGGCACTGCGCAAGAAACCGTCATCCAAGAATCTATCTTCACACGCCACGGGACTGATCGGATATTGCGCTACGCCTTTGAGGTAGCCAAAACCCGAGCTGGCAAATTGACGTCTGCCACTAAGTCAAATGGCATCATGCATTCCATGCCATTTTGGGATGAGCGCGTCAAAGCAATCGCCACGGAATATCCCGAAATCCAGGTCGAGCAATTCCATATCGACATTTTAACGGCACACTTTGTCTTGCATCCGGACTGGTTCGATGTGGTCGTCGGATCGAATCTTTTCGGCGACATTTTAAGTGATCTTGGCCCAGCGGTAGCCGGCTCAATCGGCATCGCTCCTTCGGCCAATATCAACCCAGAAGGTCGCTTCCCATCGATGTTTGAGCCAGTCCATGGCTCAGCACCAGATATTGCGGGTCAAGGTATTGCAAATCCGATCGCCGCCGTTTGGACCATGGCCATGATGCTGGAACACTTGGGCTTTGACGAGGCTGCGCAAGCCATTGAGCAGGCAATCGAGTCCGTGTTGACTGGTGGTGACGCACTCAAAACTCGAGATTTGGGTGGTACAGCCACGACAGCCATCTGCACACAGGCCATCGTGGATGCGTTAAACGGTTAAGCGATCTGCTTCGCAAGAATTTTTTGCGCCCATTCAGCAGGGCCAGTTTGATGCACACTGGTCCCTTCTGAATCCACAGCAACCGTCACCGGCATGTCCTCGACCGTAAACTCATGGATTGCCTCCATCCCCAGGTCCTCAAATGCCACAATACGTGACGCCTTGATCGCTTGCGCCACCAGGTAGGCGGCACCGCCCACAGCCATTAAATATGCCGCCTTGTGCTTCTTGATGGCCTCAATCGCTACCGGGCCCCGTTCGGCTTTACCAATCATCGCAAACAAACCAGTCTCAGCCAGCACCTGCTCGGTGAACTTGTCCATGCGGGTCGACGTGGTGGGGCCAGCTGGACCAACGACCTCCTCACGCACAGGATCCACCGGTCCGACGTAATAAATCGCTTTGCCNCGCAAATCGACNGGAAGGGGCTCTCCGCGATTGAGCATCTCGACCATGCGCTTGTGCGCCGCATCGCGACCAGTCAGCATCACNCCGCTCAGCAGCAAGGTCTCACCGGGATTCCAGGAGCACACTTCTTCGTGTGTCAGGGTGTCCAAATTCACGCGACGCGCCGTTGGACCCGCATCCCAGGTGATATTCGGCCAGTCCTCAAGGGATGGTGGAGTCTGTTTTTGTGGACCCGACCCATCTAAAACAAAGTGCGCATGACGCGTCGCCGCGCAATTCGGGATCATCGCCACAGGCAGTGATGCAGCGTGTGTTGGATACTCCTTAATCTTCACATCCAACACAGTTGTTAAACCACCAAGGCCTTGTGCGCCAATACCGAGGTTATTCACCGCCTCAAAGATCTGGAGGCGTAACTCTTCGCCTGCACTGACTGGACCACGGGCACGCAGTTCCTGGATATCGATTGGATCCATCAAGGATTCTTTGGCCATCACTGCCGCCTTTTCTGCGGTACCGCCGATTCCAATTCCCAACATTCCCGGAGGACACCAACCGGCGCCCATGGTGGGCACAGTTTTCACCACCCAATCCAAAATCGAGTCTGAGGGGTTCAGCATCGCCATCTTTGACTTATTCTCAGATCCGCCCCCTTTCGCAGCCACCTGGACATCCACCGTGTTCCCTGGCACCACTTCGTAGTGAATTACCGCAGGCGTGTTGTCGCCTGTATTCTTCCGAGCTCCCGCAGGATCCGCCAGAATTGATGCACGCAAAACATTGTCTGGATGGGTATAGGCCCGACGTACGCCTTCGTTGATCATGTCTGTCACCGACATGGTGGCTCCAGCCCAAGACACGTCCATACCGATCTTAATAAAGACTGTGACGATGCCCGTGTCCTGGCAGATNGGACGGTGTCCCATGGCTGCCATTCTTGAGTTAATTAAAATCTGCGCCATGGCATCTTTCGCTGCAGGCGACTCCTCACGCTCATAGGCTGCATTCACAGCCTGAATAAAGTCCACCGGGTGGAAGTACGAAATGAACTGCAGTGCATCAGCAACACTGTCAATGAGGTCATCTTGGCGAATGACAGTCATGGCAAATCCTCTCTAATTCAGCGGGTCCACAGCCTACCAGAACTGGGATCAGAGCGTATTCGCGGAAAGGCGTAAACGAGTGCATCTGTCATCCCAAAGCAGACATTCAGTGTCATTTGAGGTTTCTGGTACACTGCGATTTTTTACGGAACCACCGAAGTGGGTCACGAGGGCCAATGAAAAACCAGTACGACAGGGATGAGTTACTCGCATGCGCGCACGGCGAGCTATTTGGCGAGGGCAATGCAAAGCTCCCAGCACCGAACATGCTGATGATGGATCGTATCGTTTCCATCACAGCCGATGGCGGCGCACACGGCAAAGGACACATGATCGCCGAATTGGATATCACACCGGAACTTTGGTTCTTTGCCTGCCATTTTCCAGGCGATCCAGTGATGCCTGGATGCCTTGGTTTGGATGCGATGTGGCAACTGGTCGGATTTTTTCTTGGCTGGAGCGGCCATCCCGGAAAAGGGCGTGCGCTCGGCGTTGGCGAAGTGAAGTTCACAGGTCAAATTCTGCCAACAGCAAAAAAAGTAACCTATGAAATCGACATGAAACGACTCATCGCGCGCAGCCTTGTCATGGGCTTGGGAGATGGTGTCGTCCGTGTGGATGGTCGAGCCATCTACCACGCCACCGATCTGAAAGTCGGTCTCTTCACATCGACTGATGGTTTCTGATTTGAATCACCCGACAGCAAAGGAGTCGCAATGCGCAGAGCAGTAATCACAGGCCTTGGGATCACCTCATGCCTTGGGGTTGACCCCGAAACGGTCACACGCGCACTCCGAGACGGCCGGTCGGGCATACGCGCCAATCCAACCTATGCCGAACTTGGTATGCGAAGCCAAGTTTCTGGCTCGATTGCGCTCGATTTGAGTGACCTTATCGACCGCAAGTTGCTCCGTTTCATGGGTGACGCAGCGGCCTACGCATACCTTTCACTGCAAGATGCGATTACAGACTCGGGTTTAGATGCAACTGATGTCAGTAACCCGCGTACGGGCCTTGTCATGGGCTCCGGTGGCGCATCCTCCGCGAATCAAGTAGAAGCAGCCGACATCCTGCGTGAGCGTGGCGTCAAGCGTGTTGGTCCCTACAGAGTTACTCAGACAATGGGGTCGACGGTCTCAGCCAACCTCGCCACAGCCTTCCAAATCAAAGGCATCAACTACTCGATGTCATCGGCCTGCTCGACAAGTTTGCACTGTATCGGCAACGCGTTGGAACAAATCCAACTGGGCAAACAAGACATTGTTTTCGCAGGCGGCGGAGAGGAAGAGCATTGGACGCTGTCGTGTCTATTTGACGCGATGGGTGCGCTGAGTTCGAAGTACAACGACCAACCAGAAACCGCATCTCGCGCCTACGATGCCAATCGTGATGGATTTGTCATTGCCGGCGGCGGCGGTGCGCTGGTCGTTGAAGAATACGAGCATGCCAAAGCCCGAGGCGCCAAGATCTATTGTGAGATCGTCGGCTACGGCGCTACGAGTGACGGAGCGGACATGGTGGCACCGTCTGGTGAGGGGGCGATTCGCTGCATGCAACTGGCCACCCACGGCGTCGAGGGTCCGATCGATTACATCAACGCGCACGGCACCTCAACACCTGCCGGCGACATTGTTGAATTGAATGCTATCAAGGCAGTGTTCGGTCAAAACGCACCGATCATTGGCTCCACCAAATCGTTGTCGGGTCACTCACTCGGTGCAGCCGGGGTGCAAGAGGCGATCTACAGTATTCTGATGATGCAACACGATTTTATTGCCGCAAGCGCCAACATTACGACATTGGATCCTGAGGCAGAAGGCATGCCGATTGCGCGGACACGTATCGATGGACCAATCCGCACCGTATTATCCAATTCGTTCGGATTCGGCGGGACCAATGCCTGTATGACCTTCCAAAAGATTGATTGATGCGACTGTATTCCTCGCCNCCCTCGCCCTTTGGCCGCAAGGTGAAAATGACCGCGGCAATCACGGGGCTGACCGAACAAATCGAAGTGGTTCTGATTGACGCGAACGATGCCACGAGCCGAGCGCAGAACCCAAGCCCGATTCAGAAGATCCCAGTGCTGGAGTTGGCCGATGGCCGGATCATTGCCGACTCACGGGTGATCTGTGAATACCTGATCGAGCACTCTGGGCGGCATGAGCTCCTACCTGAAGCTGATCGCATTGACTGCCTGACGCGTGCGGCGATCGCAGACGGAGTGACCGAGGCGGCGTTGTTGATGATTTACGAGCGCAGNTTTCGGGAGCAAGAGCAAATCAATCAAGCATGGCTCAATCGGATGAACCACAAGGTGCTTGGTGGCTTGGATTGGCTCAGCGCACAGATCCAACCAGTGGACCGTACGCCCACCCTTGATCAAATCACGTTGGCCGCATGCCTTGGGTATTTGGATTTCAGATTTGCTGGCGAATGGCGNACGCGTTACCGCGAGCTCGCNCTTTGGCTTACTCAGTATCAGCAGATGGTTCCGTCGTATCAACAGACGGATCCTGATGCCCATGCTTAGACAGAAGCATCAATTCGCGTAAATGACTCTGGCGACGTAACACCGTTTTCCGTTTCTTGAGCCGCAGCATCCGCTGACGCACCACAGAACCCGCATCAGTTCTTCGCATCGCTCCTTCCCTCCATGGCATAGTGTTTCTCAACCGTCTCAGCCAACTCCTGACGCCATGGGCGTGGTTTGACCCCAAAGGTGTAGAGTAGCTTCCGAGTCGACATGATAAGCCGTTTGGGTCGAACCGCACGCCCCTGGATTGAGCTTCCGGCAACACCCACCAACTCATCTACCGCAAGCGCCTCAAATTGGCGCGCTTGCGCGATAATGCACTCACCCAAATCGAGCCAAGAGGCTTCGCCTTGGCATCCCACATGATACGCACCGTAAGCGCCCGCACCGGTGTGTAGTTGGTCGATTACCGCTGATATCACCCGAGCCAGATCGAAAATGGAAGTGGGGCATCCGCGCTCATCGGCGACCATGGGCAACTCAGATTCCACACGGGCACGGGCCAGCACACTGGCAACGAAGCTCTGTGGACCAGGTGCAAATAAATGCGACACCCTGAGAATTACGTGCTGATCGATCAAACTGGCAATGTCGCGCTCCGCTTCAAGCCGTGCTTGCCCGTAAAGATTGATTGGATGTGGCGCATCGTCTTCGAAATAGGCGATGTCTTTTTGACCGTCGAAAATGTAATCCGTTGAAAGTTGGATCAACGTGGCGCCGAACTCACGGCATGCAATGGCCAGACTGACGGGCAGGTCGTGATTTACCCGACGGCACTCAGAGGGGTCCATCTCCGCCTGATCTACTCCAGAGTCCACCACGCAATTCACCACAAAATCGGGACGCCGCATCCTCACAGACTCGAAGATCTCGCGGTCATCTGAGATGTTCACGTCAGCCGGCAAGACCACACGTTGTTGGCCACCACTGGCACGGGTGTCGAAGTAGGCATCCGCCAAACTGGTCTCACCGCCAACCACCAACACACGGGCTCGTGGGAAGCGGCTATCAGACTCTTCTTCGAAGCTGGTCGGCTTAGAAGGGGATTTCGTCATCAATATTCGGATCCGGCATCGGCTGACTCACCGGCTTAGGTGCCGACTGCGGGGCTGTTTGTGGCGCGTACTGCGGACGGCTGGCGCCGCCCATCTGTGCGCCGTCACCACCTTCACCACGCCCATCCAACATCATCAATTCACGACCAACAATCTCTGTGGTGTACCGCTTTTGACCGTCTTGCTCCCACTGACGTGTCCGCAGCGTGCCTTCAACGTAGACCCGCGCACCTTTCTTCAGATACTGGCCACAGATTTCTGCTAAGCGATCAAAATACACCACGCGATGCCACTCGGTCCGCTCTTGCATCTCGCCAGAGCCCTTATCTCGCCATGAATCCGTTGTCGCCAAACTCAAGTTTGCGACCTGACTGCCCGATGGCAGCGCCTTCATATCCGGATCGTTGCCAAGATTGCCGATGAGTGTGACTTTGTTGACCGAACGCGCCATGTCATTGTCCTGTGCTAATAAGTGAAATTACACCGTAATGTAGCACGGTCAGACAGTTGTCAGCGACAACCTCACTCACTGTCCGCTGAATCACACGCTTTCTCGCTTGATTCCGTGTCATGCACCCCAAACCAAGGGTAGACTGGTACTTTTGCCAATGATCTGACGGACACACTGTGGATTCGATACAAATCCGTGGGGCACGTACCCACAACCTGAAAAACGTGAACTTAGATCTTCCGCGCGACCGCCTGATTGTGATTACCGGACTTTCTGGCTCGGGGAAATCCTCGCTTGCTTTTGACACCCTCTACGCCGAGGGGCAACGTCGGTACGTTGAATCCTTATCGGCATATGCGAGGCAGTTTCTGTCGATGATGGAAAAGCCCGACGTGGATCACATTGAAGGGCTATCCCCTGCAATTTCGATCGAACAAAAGTCAACCAGTCACAACCCGCGGTCTACCGTTGGCACCATTACAGAGATCTACGATTACTTGCGGCTCTTGTATGCCCGAGCCGGTGAGCCGAGATGTCCCGAGCACAATCAAAGTCTCGAAGCACAGACCGTCAGCCAAATGGTGGACCAGGTCTTGGCACTACCTGAAGGATCGAAGATCCTGATTCTGGCACCTCTAATCAGTGATCGCAAAGGCGAGCATTTGCACATATTCCAAACCCTGAAAGCACAAGGCTTTATTCGGGTTCGGGTCGACGGACTGGTAGTCGATCTAGACGAAGTGCCGAACTTAGATAAAAAGAAAAAACACAGCATTGAAGCAGTGGTTGACCGTCTCAAGGTGGATCAAGAACAACGCTTGCGGTTAGCTGAGTCGGTCGAGACCGCCCTGAACCTCTCTGATGGGCAGGTTGTCATTCAGTCGATGGATGACGCCTTTGCCCCGATGATGTTTTCATCGAAATTTGCATGTTCGCACTGCGGCTACTCAATCCCTTCGTTGGAACCACGACTGTTTTCGTTTAACAGCCCATTTGGTGCTTGCCAGACCTGTGACGGACTTGGTGTGCACCAGTACTTCGATCCAGACCGACTAATTACTGATCCCGAGCTCTCGCTGTCATCGGGGACGATCAAGGGCTGGGACCGGCGCAGTCTCTACTACTACCACCTCCTGAAATGTCTCGCTGCGCACTATGGTTTTGATCTTGACACAGAGTGGCAGGATCTAAGCGCAGAACAACGGCACGTGGTGCTGTATGGATCCGGTGACGACGCAATCGATTTCAGTTACGTGTCAGACCGNGGACGACAGGTGCACAAGAGCCACCCGTTTGAAGGNGTGATCCGTAATCTNGAGCGACGCTACAAAGAAACNGACAGTCAATCACAGCGTGATGAACTGGCGAAAATGATGACACACGCGCCCTGCCCTGATTGCTCAGGATCGCGCCTCAATCTGGCTGCCCGCAACGTCTTCATTGGGGAGACACGACTCCCAGAACTCGTAAAACTTCCCATTGGGGAGTGCCACGCATTTTTCGACGACCTCAACCTACCGGGTCGACGTCAAGAAATTGCCGACAAGATCCTCAAAGAGATCCAAGCGCGACTTGGTTTCCTGGTTAACGTGGGGTTGGACTACCTCTCACTTGATCGCAGTGCTGAGACGCTCTCAGGCGGCGAGGCGCAACGGATTCGTTTGGCCAGTCAAATTGGCGCGGGTCTCGTGGGCGTAATGTACATCTTGGATGAGCCGTCCATTGGTCTCCACCAACGGGACAACGAACGACTACTGAAAACACTGTTCCATTTACGCGATTTGGGTAACACAGTGATCGTGGTCGAACATGACGAGGATGCGATGCGTCATGCAGACTATCTGGTGGACATAGGACCAGGTGCCGGGGTGCATGGCGGACAGATTGTGGCAGCCGGCACACCCGCAGAAGTCATGGCCAATCCAGACTCTGTCACGGGCCGCTATTTATCCGGAGAGAAGGCGATCGCAATTCCGATGAAGCGGACACCTGTAGGCGTGCACCAACTGAGCCTAACCAACTGCACTGGCAACAACCTGCAACATGTCGATCTTAACTTGCCGCTGGGCCTATTAACCTGCGTCACAGGTGTTTCAGGCTCAGGGAAATCGACTCTGATCAATCGCACCCTGTATCCGCACACAGCGAAAGTGCTGAATAAAGCGGTGACTCTCAAAGCAGCGGACTTTGATGCCTGCCATGGGATTCATGAGCTCGACAAGGTAGTCGACATCGACCAGTCGCCGATTGGTCGCACGCCAAGATCCAATCCAGCCACCTACACAGGATTATTCACACCGATTCGGGAAATTTTTGCCGAAACTCAAGAAGCTCGATCGCGTGGCTACAATCCGGGACGTTTCTCGTTCAACGTCAAAGGCGGACGCTGCGAGACCTGCCAAGGGGATGGATTAATCAAGGTGGAGATGCACTTTCTCCCCGACATCTACGTGCCCTGCGATACTTGCCACGGGCTGCGCTACAACCGGGAAACACTCGATATCCTATACAAGGGCAAGTCGATCCACGATGTGCTGGACATGACCGTTGAAGAAGCGCGAGTATTTTTTGATGCGATCCCGACGCTAGCCCGGAAACTACAAACATTAGTTGACGTGGGTCTGTCGTATTTAAAACTTGGACAGTCCGCTACCACCCTCTCCGGAGGTGAAGCTCAACGGGTGAAACTGGCCCGCGAACTGTCAAAACGTGACACCGGCAGAACCCTTTATATTCTGGACGAGCCAACCACTGGACTGCACTTCGACGACATTCAGCAACTGCTGGTCGTTTTGCATCGTCTGCGCGACCACGGCAACACAGTGGTGGTGATTGAGCACAATTTGGACGTCATCAAGACTGCGGACTGGGTCATTGACCTCGGGCCTGAAGGCGGCTCTGGCGGTGGAAAAATCATTGCGGAAGGCACGCCAGAGGCAGTCGCCGACATGGGGCATTCGCATACCGGTCGATTCTTGAAACCACTCCTCAGACGACAAAAAGGCGCCTAAAGGCGCCTCAAAAAGAACCCGGTCAAAGCCGGGTTTTAGGGGTACTCACATGAATGTGTTACTCGGCTTCCGCCACGAGCTCTGGACGGTCCACAAGCTCAACAATCGCCATTGGCGCCGCATCACCGGCACGGAATCCACTCTTTAAAATCCGCAGGTATCCGCCTGGACGGTCTTGGTAACGTGGACCAAGCTCAGCAAAGAGCTTCCCAACTGCTGAATCATTGCGCAGCCGACTAAACGCCAACCGGCGGTTGGCTACAGAATCACTCTTTGCCAAAGTAATCAGTGGCTCTGCCACGCGACGTAACTCTTTCGCTTTAGGCAGGGTGGTTTTGATCACTTCATGTTCGATCAGTGACGCAGTCATGTTGCTAAACATGGCCTTGCGATGACTGCTCGTCCGATTCAGTTTTCTTCCGCTTTTCAAATGACGCATGGTCTATTCTCGCTCTCTATGACGACGTCTCACGACGCGTCGATCTAACTTAGGCGCTTTCTTCGCGCGCAAAACCTGCTGGTGGCCAGTTTTCCAACCGGGATCCCAGTGACAACCCACGTGACGCCAAAACGTCTTTGATTTCTGTCAGCGACTTCTTGCCAAGGTTTGGAGTCTTCAGCANCTCCACTTCACTGCGTTGCACCANATCACCGATGTANTAAATNTTCTCGGCCTTCAGGCAGTTCGCTGAGCGGACAGTCAATTCCAAATCATCTACTGGGCGCAACAAAATCGGATCAATCTCGTCTTTCGGTGCCTCGCCCTCAGTCGCCTGAGGACCTTCAAACTCTACAAAGACCGACAATTGCTGCTGCAGCAAGGTGGCTGCGCGACGGATCGCTTCTTCTGCATCCAATGTGCCGTCTGTTTCCAGATCAATGACCAACTTATCGAGGTCAGTCCGCTGCTCAACACGCGCACTTTCTACAACGTAGGACACGCGACGCACTGGGCTGTATGTGGCATCCAAACGCAACATACCGATTGAACGCGTTTCCTCATCGTCTTCACGCTCGCTCGCAGGCTCGTAACCAATTCCACGAGAAACCCGCGCTTCGATCTGCAGTGACCCACGNGCAGANACTGTAGCAATGTGCTGCGTTGGGTTGGCAATGGTCACGTTTTGCGGCAACTCAAAAGCGGCAGCCGTAACAACCCCTTCACCTGAGTGGTTCAGGCGAATTGTCGCAACACCTTCTCGGCCTTCAAGTGCGACAGCGAGTTTCTTCATGTTCAGAAGAATCTCAATCACATCTTCCTTCACGCCCTCAATTTCAGAGTACTCGTGAGAAACACCCTCGATCTTCACTTCAATGACGGCACTGCCAGGCATTGATGACAACAGGATCCGGCGGAGTGCATTGCCTAGGGTGTGGCCATATCCGCGCTCAAGAGGCTCAAGAATAATTTTTGAGCGTCCTGGAGAAACCTCCTGGACTTGAATCTGACGCGGTGTCAGCAGTTCCATCGATGACGACATATCGTCTCCTAAATTTGGTTTACTTCGAGTACAGTTCGACGATCAAGTTTTCGTTGATTTCCTGAGACAGATCTTGACGCTCAGGCATAGCCTTAAACGTTCCTTCCATCTTCGAAGAATCCACATCAACCCAAGCTACGTCGCTACGCTGACCCGCCAACTCAAGTGCCGCACGGATGCGCAATTGGTTTTTCGCTTTTTCGCGGACGCTGACCACGTCACCAGGCTTCACCTGATAAGACGGGATGTTCAGCACCTTGCCGTTCACCATGATCGAACGGTGACTCACAACTTGACGAGCTTCTGCGCGTGTTGAGCCAAATCCCATACGATACACAACGTTGTCGAGACGACATTCAAGCAACTTCAACAAGTTCTCACCTGTTGAACCACGTAGACGCGATGCTTCTTTGTAATAATTACGGAACTGCTTTTCCAACACACCGTAGATACGACGTACTTTCTGCTTTTCCCGCAACTGCAACCCGTAGTCCGACAAACGGCCACGTGCTGCACCGTGCATACCAGGACGTGTCTCTAGGTTGCACTTGGAATCAATCGCCCGCACACCGCTCTTCAGGAACAGATCGGTTCCTTCGCGACGTGCCAGCTTACAAGTTGGTCCGATATAACGTGCCATGCTCTCTAATTCTCCTTACACGCGGCGCTTTTTCGGCGGGCGACAACCGTTGTGTGGAATGGGGGTGACGTCGGTGATGTTGGTCACCTTCAAGCCAACACCGTTCAAAGCACGCACAGCGCTCTCACGGCCAGGGCCAGGACCTTTCACCATCACGTCAACAGACTTCAAACCAAACTCAAGAGCTGCAGTCGCCGCACGCTCTGATGCCACCTGCGCGGCAAATGGTGTTGATTTCCGTGAGCCACGGAAGCCAGATCCACCAGCGGTTGCCCAAGAAAGAGCATTTCCCTGACGGTCTGTGATTGTGATGATCGTGTTGTTGAATGACGCGTGAATGTGCACGACGCCTTCCGCAACCTGCTTCTTGACCTTCTTACGCGTTGAACTGCGCTGTGTCGCCATCAGAATTCCTTACTTACGAATCGGCTTGCGTGGGCCTTTACGGGTCCGCGCATTTGTCTTAGTCCGCTGTCCACGAACTGGCAGACTGCGGCGATGACGGATTCCACGGAAACAACCGAGATCCATCAGACGCTTGATACTCATTGACACTTCACGACGAAGGTCACCCTCAACGTCAAATTTGCCCACTTCTGTACGAAGGGCTTCGAGCTGCTCTTCAGACAGAGACGCGATTTTGACGCTCTCTTCAATACCTGCAGCCGCGCAAATTGACTTCGCGCGAGTGTGACCAATCCCGTATACATACTGCAGTGAAATTACCGCATGTTTGTTATCTGGGATGTTAACGCCGGCAATACGTGCCATTCCTAACTCTCCAAATTCATGAACCGGCCCTGCCGACTCTCGAAAATTACAAGGCGCGAGATTCTATTGATTTCAACAGAAAATCTCAACCCCTACCTTTAATTACCCTTGACGCTGCTTGTGTCGTGGATCTGTGCAAATCACACGAACAGAACCATTCCGACGAATAATGCGGCAGTTCCGGCAAATCTTTTTCACTGATGCGCGTACTTTCATATCCCACTCCAAATGCTCAATTAACGAAGCAATCCGCCTGAGCCATACCCTTTCAAATTCGACTTCTTCATCAAAGACTCATACTGGCGACTCATCAGATGCGATTGCACCTGCGCCATAAAGTCCATGACCACTACGACCACAATCAACAGTGAGGTTCCACCGAAATAAAACGGTGCGTTGAATCCAACAACCAAACTCTGTGGGATCAGTGACACAGCTGCAATGTAAGCTGCNCCCCAAAATGTTAAGCGACTCATTACTTTGTCAATGTAGTTCGCTGACTGCTCTCCAGGACGGATCCCAGGGATGAAGGCNCCAGACTTCTTCAAGTTATCTGCCACATCACGCGGGTTNAANACCAACGCGGTGTAGAAGTAACAGAAAAACACGATACCCACNGTAAACAGCAAGTAATACANTGGCTGACCTGGCCCCAGCGCAAGACTGATATCCGACAACCACTCCATCCCTTCGCCCTGACCAAACCACTGACCGATCGAAGCGGGGAACAATAGCANGCTCGACGCGAAGATCGGTGGGATCACGCCCGCCATGTTGATCTTCAATGGCAAATGCGACTGCTGGGCGGCAAANACCTTATTACCCTGCTGGCGTCTGGCATAGTTCACCGTAATCCGACGTTGCCCGCGCTCCATGAAGACAACGAAACCGACAACAGCCACGGCGATCAGAGCGATTGCCAACAGACCCAAAATGTTCAAATCGCCTTGGCGAGCAGCCTCAGCAGACTGACCGATCGCACCTGGCAAACCAGCGACAATACCAGCAAAGATCAACAAACTGATTCCGTTGCCAATCCCTTTCTCGGTCACTTGTTCGCCAAGCCACATCAAGAAGACTGACCCCGACACGAAGGTAACCACAGCCACAAAGTGGAAGTGGAAATCGGCGGTAAAGGCGATGCCTTGCCCTGCCAAACCCATGGAGACGCCAATCGATTGTATTGTTGCAAGCACAACCGTGCCGTAGCGCGTGTACTGAGTAATCTTGCGCCGTCCTGCTTCACCCTCTTTCTTCAAGGCTTCAAGCGAGGGCACTGTTGCCGTCAGTAACTGCATCACAATCGATGCCGAAATATACGGCATGATTCCCAGCGCAAGGATCGACATCCGCTCCAACGCTCCGCCGGAGAACATGTTGAACAAGCTCAGGATAGTCCCCTGGCTTTGCTCAAATAGGTCAGCCAGTCGATCTGGATTGATACCAGGGACAGGAATATGCGCCCCTAACCGGTAAACAACCACAGCAATCACTACAAAGCGCAGTCGAGACCACAGCTCCGTTAGACCACCTTGCGCGCCAGGAGCTGCCATTACTCTTCGACCTTACCGCCAGCAGCTTCAATCGCCGCTTGCGCACCCTTGGTTACCTTGATGCCCTTGACAGTCATCGCGCGAGAAACCTCACCGGCCAAGATGATCTTGACGTACAGAGTGTTCTCACCGATCAAACGGGCAGAGCGCAATGACTCCATGGTCACCTCAGTGCCTTCAATCTTGTTCAGCTCAGCCAAACGAATTTCATCGCGAACCAAGCTTTTGCGCGACGTAAAACCAAACTTCGGTAAACGACGCTGCAACGGCATTTGTCCGCCTTCAAATCCTGGCTTCACAGATCCACCAGAACGTGACTTCAGACCCTTGTGACCGCGGCCACCGGTTTTACCCAAGCCTGAGCCGATTCCACGACCGACACGCTTTTTATCGGGGCGGCTGCCTGGAGCTGGAGACAATCCATTTAGACGCATTACGCTTCTCCTTCAACACGCACGAGATAATTGACCTTGTTGATCATGCCCCGCACGCTCGGTGTATCTTCAACCTCGACCGTCTGATGCATCCGACGCAACCCCAGACCCTGAACACACAGCTTGTGTTTTGGGTTCTGACGGATTGGGCTTCGCACCAACGTCACTTTCAGCATTTTCTTTTCTGCCATGACTGTTTTCCTTAGCCGAGAATCTCGTCAACGGTCTTACCACGACGTGCAGCGACATCTTCAGGAGATTGCATCTCCGAAAGTGCCTTGATCGTCGCGCGGACTACGTTGGCGGGGTTAGTGGATCCGTAGCACTTAGCCAGTACGTTCTGGACACCTGCAATCTCAAGTACCGCACGCATCGCACCACCTGCAATGACACCCGTACCTTGGGAGGCAGGCTGCATGTACACCTTCGATGCACCGTGCGCGGCACGTGTTGGGTATTGAATGGTGTCACCATCCAACTTTACAGACACCATGTTACGGCGCGCTGCTTCCATTGCCTTCTGAATCGCTGCCGGCACTTCACGCGCCTTACCCCGACCAAAGCCCACTTTTCCATTGCCGTCGCCCACAACCGTGAGTGCGGTAAAACTGAAAATCCGGCCACCTTTGACAACCTTGGCAACCCGATTCACTTGAACCAGCTTTTCCTGCAGATCGCCCTGCTGCTGTGTTTCTACTTTTGCGTTCATCGGATCCCCTTAAAACTCAAGTCCACTCTCACGTGCCGCGTCGGCTAAAGCCTTCACACGACCGTGATAACGGAACCCTGACCGATCAAATGCGACCGCCTGAATCCCTTTTTCTTTCGCACGTTCTGCAATGCGCTGGCCTACGGCAACAGCAGCGTCGACGTTTCCGCCGCTCTTTTCACGCAGATCCTTATCGAGCGTTGAAGCCGCACAAATCACGTTGGATCCATCGCCAGAAATGATCTGGGCATAGATGTGACGTGGTGTCCGGAATACGCACAACCGATTGGCGCCAAGCTCGCGCATTTTGGCGCGTGAGCGGCGAGCGCGACGCAACCGGGCTTTTTTCTTGTCCATCATGTCGGCTCTCCTTATTTCTTCTTGGCTTCTTTACGACGCACGTATTCGTCTGAATAACGTACACCCTTGCCTTTGTAAGGCTCTGGTGGACGGTACGCGCGAATCTCCGCAGCCGCTTGACCCAGCAATTGCTTGTCTGCCGACTTCAGAATAATCTCAGTCTGACTCGGCGTTTCCGCAGTCACACCAGTTGGAAGGTCATAGACCACTGGGTGCGAAAAGCCCAAGGTCAAATTAACCTTGTTGCCCTGTACCTGTGCGCGGTAACCCACACCAATCAATGTCAACTTCTTTTCGAAGCCAGCCGTCACACCATTGACCATGTTGTTGACGATAGCGCGGGCAGTTCCTGCTTGCGCCCAACCGTTTTCTGCGCCGTCCTTCGGTGCAAAAGTCAGGACGTTATCCGCATGTGAAACCACCACAGCATCATTAAGAGACACGGACAACGTGCCATTCTTTCCCTTCACCGTCAGATCCTGACCTGCGATGTTGATATCCACGCCATTTGGCACTTCAACCGGAGCTTTAGCGATACGAGACATCTGTCACTCCTTAGAACACAGTGCAAAGCACTTCGCCGCCGATACCGGCTTTGCGTGCTTCACGGTCAGTCATCAAACCCTTTGAGGTCGATACAATGGCGATCCCGAGACCACCCTGCACTTTTGGCAGAGTCTCTTTACCTTCATAACGACGCAAACCAGGGCGGCTTGAACGCTTGATTTCGCGGATAACTGGGCGACCTTCGTGATAACGGAGCTCGACTGTCAGAGTCGATTTCACACCATCTTCTTGGACGTTATAGCCCCCAACAAATCCTTCGTCAGCGAGTACCCGGGCCAACGCGATCTTCGTCTTCGACGAAGGCATTGAAACAGCAGTTTTACCTGCCATCTGCCCGTTGCGGATACGAGTGAACATATCCGCCAAAGTATCTTGCATGCTCATCTAAAAAACTCCTTACCAGCTGGCCTTCTTGAGACCAGGAACTTCACCGCGCATCATGGTTTCGCGCAGTTTGATCCGCGACAGGCCAAACTTGCGATAGACCGCGTGTGGACGACCGGTGACACGGCACCGACGTTGCAACCGACTCGGAGAGGCGTCACGTGGAAGCTTTTGCAATTTCTGCTGTGCTTCCCAAAGTGCCTCATCATCCGTGTTCGGATTGGCAATAATTGCTTTCAATTCCGCACGTTTTTTTGCAAACCGAGCGACTGTGTTTTGACGCTTCAGCTCGCGCTCTTTCATGGATTTCTTAGCCACAAGACGCCCCTCAGTTACGGAAAGGGAAGCTAAAGGCTTTCAACAGCGCCTTACCTTCCTCATCAGTTACAGCAGATGTGGTGATTGTGATATCCAAACCACGAATCGCATCCACCTTGTCATAATCGATCTCCGGGAACATGATCTGTTCACGAACACCCATCGAATAATTACCGCGTCCATCAAATGACTTGCCGTTCAATCCACGGAAATCTCGGATACGAGGAATTGACAACGCGATCAAACGATCGAGGAATTCCCACATCTGCTGACCACGTAGCGTGACTTTGCAACCGATTGGCCAACCATCACGGATCTTAAAGCCCGCAATCGACTTGCGCGCCTTGGTCACCACAGGCTTCTGACCGGCGATTGCCGTCAAATCGCGAACTGCGTTTTCAATTTGCTTCTTGTCAGCAACTGCCTCACCAACACCCATATTCAGTGTGATTTTCTTGATGCGCGGCACCTGCATGACATTTTTGTACGCGAACTGTTCTTGCAGCTCGGGCACCACTTTTGTTTTGTAGACTTCTTGTAGTCTCGCCATGGCTTATTTTCTCGCTCCTAGGCGCAGGGGCTTACGCCCCGACTTCCTTACCAGTGGACTTAAACACCCGTACTTTGGTGCCGTCCTCGTTTACCCGAAAACCCGCCCGATCTGCTTTGTCGTTCTCTGGGTTAAACAGGGCGATGTTTGANATGTGAAGCGGCGCTTCTTTCTCAACAATCCCACCTTGCTTACCCAGCATCGGGTTAGGNTTCGTATGCTTCTTCACCAGATTTACTCCGGCGACCAATACGCGGTCATCTGGACGCACGGCCAAGACTTTGCCGCGACGGCCCTTGTCTTTGCCGGCGATTACGACGACTTCATCATTACGACGAATCTTTGCTGCCATCGTCCTTCTCCTTACAACACTTCAGGTGCGAGTGAGATGATCTTCATGAACTTCTCACCACGCAGTTCGCGCGTCACCGGTCCGAAAATACGGGTNCCAATGGGCGCTAAGTTGTTGTTCAGAAGCACAGCGGCGTTGCCATCAAATTTAATCAATGAACCGTCTTGCCGACGCACACCACTGCGGGTGCGAACAACAACAGCGTTCATGACCTGGCCCTTCTTCACTTTACCGCGGGGAATCGCTTCTTTTACGGTCACTTTGATGATGTCGCCAATCCGGGCATAACGACGCTTTGAGCCGCCAAGCACCTTGATACACATCACCCGACGCGCACCTGAGTTATCGGCCACTTCAAGCATACTTTCAGTTTGAATCATGACGCTCTCCCGTTATACCTGCACTGCACGCTCAGTGATCTCAACGAGGCGGTACGCTTTCGACTTGGAAAGCGGACGGCACTCAGAAATAGTGACCATGTCACCAATCTGGCACTCGTTGTTCTCATCATGCGCAGCGATCTTGGTTGAGCGCTTGATGTACTTACCGTACACCGGATGCTTCTCGAACCGCTCCACCAATACATTGATTGTCTTGTCGCCTTTATTCGAGACCACACGACCACTCAACGTACGAACCAATTTCTTCTCTTCGGTCATGCCGTTACCTCCTTCTGCGCGATCGTTGTTTTGACACGCGCGATGTCACGACGGACTTGACCCAACAGATGTGTTTGCGCGAGCTGCCCTGTGGCTTTCGCCATATTCAGGTTGAACTGTTCACGACGTAGCTTCAGAAGCTCTTCGTTCAGTTCGGCCACGCTTTTTTCACGTAACTCTGATGCTTTCATTACATTACCGTCCGACTAACGAAGGTGGTCTTGAATGGAAGCTTGGCAGCGGCCAGCGTGAATGCCTCACGCGCTACGTCTTCAGTGACACCTTCAATTTCATACAACACACGACCTGGTTGAATCTGGCAAACCCAATATTCAACAGAGCCCTTACCCTTACCCTGACGCACTTCGAGAGGCTTCTGGGTGATTGGCTTATCGGGGAAAACCCGAATCCACAATTTTCCACCACGCTTCACACGACGCGTAATGGTTCGGCGCGCAGCCTCAATCTGGCGTGCCGTCATCCGACCACGACCAGTTGCTTTCAACGCATATTCGCCAAAGCTGACTTTTGAGCCACGCTCTGCAAGACCGCGGTTACGGCCTTTTTGCATCTTGCGGAATTTCATCCGTTTCGGTTGCAGCATGCTCTTACCCCTTAGCGTGCAGTTTTGGCGCGCTGTTGATCACGGCTCGCTCGGACTGCTTCGATTCCACCCAAGATCTCACCTTTGAAGATCCAAACCTTGATACCAATCACGCCGTACGTGGTGTGCGCCTCATAGGTCGCATAATCAATGTCCGCACGCAATGTGTGCAGTGGGACACGACCTTCGCGGTACCATTCAGTCCGTGCGATTTCCGCACCACCCAAACGACCAGAGACCTGAACACGGATACCCTCTGCCCCTGCACGCATGGCGTTCTGTACCGCGCGCTTCATAGCACGACGGAACATCACACGACGTTCGAGCTGACCAGCAATGTTTTGGCCCACTAAGCGCGCATCCAACTCAGGCTTGCGGATCTCTTCAATGTTGATCTGCACAGGGATGCCCATCATTTGCGACAGTTCTTTGCGCAGTGACTCGACGTCCTCACCTTTCTTACCAATCACGATGCCAGGACGTGCGGTCAACAGAGTGACGCGTGCGTTCTGCGCAGGGCGCTCGATTAAGATTTTTGAGATCTGCGCATTTTTCAGCTTCGCATCCAGGAACTGACGTACCTTGATGTCATCAAACAACTTATCTGCGTAATCACGGCCTTCGGCATACCATACCGAGGAGTGATCCTTTGTAATCCCGAGGCGGATGCCATTCGGGTGAACTTTCTGACCCATAGTGCTCCCCTCAGGCCTGACCGACTTTGACTGTGATGTGGCAAGTCCGCTTAAAGATGCGGTCTGCCCGGCCCTTCGCACGTGGGCGAATCCGTTTCATCGTTGTCGCTTCATCGACGAAGATCGTGGTGACTTTCAAATCATCCACGTCTGCGCCTTCATTGTGCTCCGCGTTTGCGATCGCACTCTCAAGAACTTTTTTCACAATATGCGCGGCTTTCTTCGTCGAAAAGGTCAGCGTATTGAGCGCCTCTTCAACATGCTTTCCGCGAATTTGGTCTGCGACTAGGCGGGCCTTCTGGGCAGAAAGCCGAGCGCCTTTCAGTCGTGCTTGCACTTCATTCATGGCTACACCTAATCCTTAACGCTTCGACTTTTTGTCGGCTGCGTGACCACGGTAGTTCCGCGTCACCGCGAACTCACCTAACTTGTGTCCGACCATATCTTCGTTGATCAAAACAGGCACATGTTGCTTGCCGTTATGAACCGCGATGGTCAGACCCACCATTGTTGGAAGAATCATTGAACGACGCGACCAAGTCTTGATCGGACGACGATCGTTCGCTTCTGCTGCCGCCTCTACCTTCTTAAGAAGGTGGAGATCGACGAATGGGCCTTTTTTCAAAGAACGTGGCATTGATCTCTCTCCTTACTTCGTACGACGGCGCACGATCATCTTGTCGGTACGCTTGTTCTTCCGGGTCTTATAACCCTTCGTTGGCATACCCCATGGCGACACAGGATGACGACCACCCGATGTACGACCTTCACCACCACCGTGTGGGTGATCAACTGGGTTCATTACAACACCGCGAACCGTTGGGCGAACACCTCTCCAGCGCGTGGCACCGGCTTTACCCAGTTGACGCAAGCTGTGCTCACCATTTGACACTTCACCGATCGTTGCGCGGCACTCGACGAGCACCTTGCGCATCTCGCCGGACCGCAGACGCAAAGTCGCGTGACGACCTTCCCGCGCGACCAACTGCACTGAAGCTCCAGCTGAGCGCGCCATCTGCGCACCNTTTCCTGGCTTNAGTTCGATGCAATGAATCACTGAACCAACGGGAATATTCCGGATCGGAAGACAGCTGCCCACCTTAATCGGAGCATCTTCGCCCGAACGAATTGCATCACCCGCTTGCATACCCTTCGGTGCGATGATGTAGCGACGTTCACCATCTGCATACAACACCAATGCAATGTGTGCTGACCGGTTCGGATCGTACTCAAGACGCTCAACTTTACCCGGAATGCCATCTTTATTACGTTTGAAATCGATCACGCGGTAATGCTGCTTGTGGCCACCACCAATGTGACGCGTGGTAATACGTCCATTGTTGTTACGACCACCTGTTTTCGACTTCTTTTCCAATAGTGGCGCGTGCGGAGCTCCCTTGTGGAGTTCCGGCGTCACGATCTTCACCATGTGACGGCGGCCGGCTGAGGTTGGTTTACATTTTACGATTGCCATAACTTTCGCCTCACTCGCCCGCTACGAAGGAAATTTCTTGCCCTTCCGCGACAGTGACATAGGCCTTGCGAAGATCATTTCGCTTGCCCATACCACGCACGGTGCGCTTGGTCTTTCCTTTGATGTTCACAACATTGACCTTGGTTACCGACACTTCAAACAGCGACTCAACAGCCGCTTTAATTTCAGTTTTGGTCGCATCCGCAGCCACTTTGAATACATATTGATTGTTCTGGTCGGCGACGACAGTGGCCTTTTCGGACACATGCGGCCCCTTCAGAACAGTAAAGATACGTTCCTGATTCATGCCAACTGCTCCTCAATCGCCTTCAGCGCGTCAACAGTCACCAGCACCTTCTCGTAAGAGATCAGGCTGACTGGGTCGATGGCGGCCGCATCACGTACATCAACGTGCGGAAGATTGCGCGCAGATAGATACAGTGCATCTGATACTTCGCCAGCAATAATCAACACATTGGTCAATTCCATCGCGCTCAACTTGTCCGCGAGAACACGCGTTTTTGGCGCATCCACCACAAACTCATTCGCAACTACCAAGCGATCCTGGCGAATCAGCTCGCTCCAGATGCTCTGCATCGCCGCGCGATACATCTTTTTGTTCACTTTCTGGCTGTGATCCTGAGGCTTTGCCGCAAAGGTCACACCACCTGTCCGCCAAATTGGTGACCGTGTGGTTCCCGCCCGCGCACGGCCCGTTCCCTTCTGACGCCATGGCTTACGGCCACCCCCAGATACTTCAGAACGCGTCTTTTGCGCCCGGGTTCCCTGACGGGCTCCCGCCAAATACGCTGTGACCACTTGATGGATCAACGACTCATTGAATTCCCGACCGAACGCGACGTCAGAGACTTCGACTGTTCCACCGGCTACAAGATTTAATTCCATGATTGACTCCCTCAGGCCTTAACAGCAGGCTTGATGATGACGTCGGTCCCGTTCGCACCTGGAACAGCACCCTTTACGAGAATCAGACCTTTCTCTTCGTCAATCCGAACGACTTCCAAGCCCTGAACGGTGACCCGCTCGGCTCCCATGTGACCAGCCATCTTCTTACCTTTGAAAACTCGGCCCGGCGTTTGGCAGTTACCGATTGATCCCGGTGCGCGGTGTGACAACGAGTTACCGTGTGTCGCGTCCTGCATGCTGAAATTCCAGCGCTTGATCACACCAGCAAAACCTTTACCTTTCGATTGGCCGGTAACGTCAACCTTCTGGCCCGCTTCAAAGCGCTGCACAGTGATTTCGGAACCCACCGCCAGATCACCCAGATCCTCCACACGNAATTCCCACAGGCCTCGACCCATGCGCGTGTCAGCTTTCGCTAAGTGGCCTTTGATCGGCTGACTGACACGGTGTTGCGCACGACGCTCACCGACAGTCACCTGAATGGCTTGATAACCGTCTGTTTCAACGGTTTTAACTTGACTCACCCGATTCGGCTCTACCTGAACAACGGTCACAGGAATTGACACGCCATCTTCAGTAAATACTCGGGTCATACCGGTCTTGCGACCGACAACTCCAATTGTCATCTCGACTTCCTCTCTGCTTGGACAGGGGGCTTAACCCGCTATGGCCACAGTAGTTATACAAACAGACCGCTTGTCACTGGGGTGCGCGGCTTTACTGCACCCCTGTCTTCGATCAGCCTAAGCTGATCTGAACATCAACACCTGCTGCAAGATCTAACTTCATCAGTGCGTCGACTGTTTTCTCAGTCGGCTCAACGATGTCGATCATTCGCTTGTGCGTACGCAATTCGTATTGATCACGGGCGTCTTTGTTCACGTGAGGTGAAACAAGCACCGTGTAGCGCTCAATGCGCGTTGGCAGTGGAATCGGACCACGCACTTGGGCACCGGTACGCTTCGCGGTTTCAACGATATCCTGAGTCGAAGAATCGATCAGGCGATGGTCAAAAGCCTTCAGCCGAATACGGATTTTTTGATTCTGTACTGCCACCTGGCTACTCCAATCAAAAATCGTCCACCACAAGGCGGACAGGTCAAAACAAGGTCGCGCATTGTAGATGCAGGGACTATGAGAGTCAACGGTCAGTTTTGGAAAAACCAAGCCGCCGGCAAAAAAAAGGCCCTGCAAGCAGGGCCCTTTCACGCGGTGTTTCGTCGCTTACGCGATGATTTTTGAGACCACGCCGGCGCCGACAGTACGGCCACCTTCACGGATCGCAAAACGCAAGCCTTCTTCCATCGCAATCGGACAG
>JGI26086J50260_1000292_pt1 | contig 33572 bp, 43 predicted proteins | sample SaaInl3SG_22_DNA_FD_50260 | JGI IMG/M metagenome (IMG submission 50260)
AGTCCGTCGCCTTTAACCACTCGGCCACCCCTCCCAACCGAACCCGAAATTATCCATTTAAATTAATGATTTGTCAAATGAAAATAAGGGCTTAACGTAAAATAATTAACCTAATTTATTATGATTTTAAAGTTGATGGTGCCGGATGTCGGAATCGAACTGACGACCTTCGCATTACAAGTGCGCTGCTCTACCATCTGAGCTAATCCGGCAATTTCTGAAAGAACGATACTATACCAATTTTTTTAAAAAATTTGTACTTTTTTATTACTTAATTAATTTTAGGTGAGTTTTGTTATTAGTTTGTGTTTTTACAACATCTTCATTGGTTGAATTGTTTTCAGAATCAGTTAAATCTTGTTGTCGAAAAATTTCAAAAAACATCCCATCATTCGATTCCTTTGAAAAAATTCCTTCAACATCAACATAAGAAATAACAATTGATTCTTCTTTACCACCAAACCTAGCATTAAATGCTATGAAAGAATCTTCAAAAATTAGATTATGAACTGCATTTAGAGAAATATTGAAAGTAACCTTACCATTGTCAATAATTTTCGAAGGTATGGAGCTGCTTAAGGATGGACTCACTAGAACAAATGGTGTTTCATTTTTATCTATACACCAATCATAAATGGCTTTCACTAAATATGGTTTTTTTGAGTCCACTTAAACTAATTTCCTAGCCACGCATTGCTTTTTCAGCTGGAGTCATTGCCTCATCAAATAGTGGTCGATTAAAAAGTGAATCAGCATATTTTAGAAGTGGCTTCGCACTTGGAGGTAATTTAATTCCATAGTGATCCAGTCTCCATAATAACGGAGCCATTGCAACGTCCAACATTGAGTATTCTTCATAAAGTAAATAAGGCTGTTTATTTAATATTGGAACTAATTGGAGCAAGCCTTCAGTAATTACTTTTCTTGCTTTAGTTTTTTTACCGTCATCCGTTGACTCCATATCTAGCATATGGATAAAAAGTTGATTTTCAAAATCTTTCAAGAATAGTCGAGCCCTAGCTCTCATTATCGGGTCAGGCGGCATTAACTGTGGATGAGGGAACCTCTCATCTATGTACTCATTAATAATATTTGGATCTGTTAATACCAGGTTTCTTTCAATCAAAACTGGAGAGTCGGTATAAGGACTAAGTGTTGTAAGCTCTTCAGGCTTATTAGCTAAATCAACATCTACCACCTCAAAGTCCATCCCTTTTTCAAACAGAACAATACGACATCTGTGACTTAATGGATCAACTGAATTTGAATATAATTTCATCATAATTATTTAATATCTTTCCAAAATTCTCTTTTTAAATTTATTACCAAAACTAACAAGACAAGTAAAAATCCAATCACAAAGTAACCGATTTTTTGACGTATCAGCTTAACGGGTTCTGACATAAATACCATATAATTAGTGGTATCTAAAACAAACTGATCATACTCTTGTTTTGACAATAAGCCAGGCTTTACTAACTCTAGCTTTCCATCAATAAGCTCTTGAGTTCCTTGGAGCTCCCACAAGACATGGGGCATTGCCGCATTAGGGTAAACCAGATTATTCCATCCAAGACTTCTGGATTCATCAGTGTAGAAAGTCCTTAGATACGAATAGATCCAATCCTTACCTCTTGATCTTGCAGTTACAGTTAGATTGGGAGGATTTGCACCAAACCATTTTTTCGCTTCCACAGGATCCATCGAGATATTCATCAACTCTCCGACTTTATCGGTAGTGAACAATAAATTTTTCTTAATCTCTTCATTGCTTAAGCCGATATCATTCAGCCTGTTGTAACGCATATAGCTTGCGCTGTGACAATTTAAACAGTAATTAATAAAATTTCTTGCGCCTCTTTGCAGTGACTCTTGATCATCAAGATTGATCTTAGCCTTCATCAGGCGAGCATCTTCAGAGGCCAAAGTCATTGATGGAATAATAATACCTAGGATGATTGAAAGAATTATTTTTTTCATTTATAAGTTACCCTTTTTGGTACCGGTTTTGTTTTATCGACCCTGCTGTACCAAGGCATCAATACAAAGAAAGAAAAATATATTAACGTAAGAACTCTCGCTACAAAAGTTGCCACATCCATTCCTCCTATCCCAGGAATGAGATTTGAGAATTGGCCCCAAACGTTTGAGGGAACTGTTCCAAGGTAACCTAAAAAAATGAAGCTGACTACAAAAGCAGTTAGCCATTTTTTATAGAGAGTTCCTTTGTAGCGAATTGACTTGACTTTGCTTTTATCTAGCCAAGGAACTACAAATAAAATCAATACTGCAGCGCCCATTGCCGCCACCCCAGGAAATTGACTATTTAAGATTGGTGGTACCGCTCTTAAAATTGAATAGAACGGAGTGAAATACCAAACAGGTGCAATATGCGCAGGTGTAACAAGGGGGTCAGCTGGAACAAAATTATTATGTTCTAAAAAATAACCCCCTACCTCTGGCATGAAAAATATAATTGATGCAAAAACAATTAAAAATACTGTAAGCCCAATCAAATCTTTTACAGTGTAATAAGGGTGAAATGGGATGCCATCTATTGGGACGCCTGTTTTTTTATCTTTACTTTCTTTAATCTCCACTCCGTCTGGATTATTTGAGCCTACCGAATGTAGCGCCGCAAGGTGGAGGAAGATTAATCCTGCAAGTGCAAAAGGAAGAGCGATCACATGGAAGGCAAAAAAACGATTTAAAGTTGCATCAGAGATTAAATAATCACCCCGAACCCATTCGGCCAGATCAGGACCTATGAAAGGCACTGCAGCAAATAAATTAACAATGACCTGTGCTCCCCAGTATGACATTTGGCCCCATGGAAGCAGATAACCAAAGAATGCCTCGGCCATCAGTAATAAGAAAATTAAAACTCCAAAGATCCAGAGCAATTCCCTAGGTTGCTTGTATGAGCCGTAAATTATAGCCCGGAACATGTGCATATAAATCACAACGAAAAATAATGAAGCCCCGGTCGAATGCATGTAGCGAATCAGCCAACCAAAAGAAACGTCTCTCATTATGTACTCAACAGATGCAAAAGCATGAAGTGCATCTGGCTTGTAGTGCATAGTTAAAAATATACCGGTGAGAATTTGCAGAACAAACACAACAATTGCCAGAGCACCAAAGAAATATAAAAAATTAAAATTTTTTGGCGCGTAGTACTCAGTCAAATGATTTTTAATAAAACTTGAAACTGGCAATCTTTCATCAACCCAATTCATTAAACTTGATTTATTAGTTTTTTGCATTAGGCCTCATCCTTCTTATCTTCGCCGATAACTAGGGTATTGTCATCATTATATCTATGTGGAAACAACTAAATTCGTTGGAGCTGGAGAACCTTTGTATACCCTGCCCGCAAGATCAAATTTGGACCCATGACATGGACAGAAAAATCCACCTGGCCAACTCTCTCCCATTTCTCCTTTAGGACTTAACTTTGCTGTTGGTGAACAGCCTAAGTGTGTACAGATACCCACAACAACTAACATATTAGATTTAATTGATCTGGTTTCATTCTGGCAGTAATTCGGTTGCTGTGAGGTCACTTTTAATTTTGGATCAGCCAGATTGCTCTCGCCGGCCGATAGGTCATTAATCATTTCATCTGTTCGATTCAGAACCCAAACAGGCTGACCTCGCCACTCAGTTGTTAGTAATTGTCCCTTTTCAACCTTACTGATATCAACTTCGACAGAAGCGCCGGCTGCTTTTGCTTTTTCACTTGGAGTCATACTAGTCACAAATGGAACTCCTGCAGCAGTCAATCCTACTGCACCTGTGGCAGCGGTTGCGGCCAATAAAAATTTTCTGCGATCTTTGTTGAAACTGTTGTTATTTTTTGACATCGACATCCTTGGATAGGGTTAAAACACAAAAAAAAGTAATTATACAAAAAATAGACTATTAAAAAAAGAAAAGATTTCGAATAACTCAATCTTTTGTTAGAAATTTAGACAAAAACAAACCGGATTCAAATAAGAAAATCATGGGTAATGCCAAAAATATTTGTGATAACACATCAGGCGGTGTCAAAACCGCTGCAAGGATAAATGATATGACATAGATATAGGGCCTACCATTTTGAATTTTTTGACGCTTAATAATTTTAAATTTTACAAGAGCCATTACAACGATAGGAATTTGAAATGCAACACTGAAAGCAAAGATTAAATTTATTAATAATTCAAGATAGTAATTAATATCAATTTTTAAACTTAGTCCTTGTGGGGCAAAATTTATAAAGAAATTTATAATGCCAGGGAAAGCAATATAAAAACAAAAAAAGAATGCAAAATAAATTAATGTGGTGCTGATGACCAATAGATTTTTTGCAAAAATTCTTTCGGATTTGTAGAGTCCTGGTTTGATAAAGAACCACACCTCGAGTATCAAGTAGGGATAAATTAAATAAAATGTGGAGAGTATTGTTAACTTTAACGGAACTATAAAAGTTGATATGAGTTGAGTGGCTATCACTTCGCCATGACTAATTTGTAACCCTTCAATTAGGGGATCAGAAAAAAACTCATAGATTAGATTATTCCAAAAAAACAGCGATAATAATCCCATCATGAATACTAAAATAACTCGAATAAGTAATTTCTTAAATACGAAATAATGATCCAAAATACTAAAATTATTTTTCATTTTTGTTTTGGCTTTGAATCTCTTTTTGTATTTTTTTTAGATTTTTAAAAGTTTCTTCACGGAAAACTTCTTCTTTGATATTGAATAGAAGGTTGTGAACTTTTGACATTGCCTTACCAATTGATTTGCTAATTTCTGGTATTTTTTTTGGATTAATAAATAAAGCTAAAACAATGATAATCGCAATAAACTCAGAAAAAGAAACATCAAACATTATTTTTTATTTTTCTTTTCTGCGTCGGACATACCATCTTTAAAGTTTTTTATTGCGACACCCAAATCTTTACCAATTGTTTTAAGTTTACCCGCTCCGAAAATAATAAGTACAACCAGCAGGATTACTAATAGTTCTTTAATACCGGGCATAATAAATACTCCTTTAAATTTTTCTCAAATGGTCGCTACCACCATAGACATGAAAGTGGATATGGAAAACTTCTTGTCCGCCCTTTACGCCAGAGTTGATCATTGTTCTAAAGCCTTCAAGGCCCTCTTTTTTGGCAAGTTTAGGGGCTAGCATCAACATTTCTCCAAACATTTCTCGTGTTGCTAAATCATTCTTTGCGGTAAGAAGGTTCTCTTCATGCATCTTTGGAATAATCAGAAAATGGACCTTGTCTATGGGATTTATATCTTTAAAGGCTACAAAGCGATCATCCTCATAAATAATAGTTGCAGGTATTTCTTTGTTAATTATTTTACAAAAAATACAATCACTCATTATGATCTACTTTCCTTTTCCTCGATACCAGACATCTTTGTTCTTCGTTCCAGCTCGTTTAGAATATCTTGAAAAGGTATCTCTTTATTCGATAAAAGAACCATCATGTGATAGATCACGTCAGCTGACTCATAAATAATTGAGTTTTTATCATCTTTACTGGCTGCAATTATTAACTCAATTGCCTCTTCACCAAATTTTTTTTGGATTTCTTCAACCCCTTTTTTAAATAGGCTGGCCGTGTAAGACTGGTTAGGATTGTCATCTTTTTTTGTCTCAATTAATTCTTGGAGTTCTTTTAGCGTTTTCATTATTTTTTTTCTTTATATATGCGTTCTGGGCTCATTTTCACAGCCTCTATTTCATTCATTGTATCCCCATTTTTTTTAATTTGTTTGAAAAAGCAAGATTCTCGACCCGTATGACAGGAGATACCCTCTTCAGTTTTTACCATTAACAATAAACAATCATTATCACAATCCAAAAGAATCTCTTTAACGAAATGAATATGTCCAGACTCCTCACCTTTTAGCCAGAGCTTATTTCTCGATCTTGACCAGAAGTAACATTTTCCCTCAGAAATAGTTTTCTTGAGAGACTCTTCATTCATCCAAGCCATCATCAAGACTTTTTTAGTATCTGCGTCTTGAATGATTGCTGAGATAAGCTGGTCTTTGTTCCAAACAATCTTATTGAGTATTTCCATTAACGAACCTCTATTAATTTATTTCTCATGTAAGCTTTCGCGTCCTCAATTGTATACTCACCAAAATGAAATATGCTAGCTGCTAATACTGCATCCGCATGCCCATTAATGACGCCCTCTACCATATGGTCCAAATTACCAACCCCTCCAGAAGCGATAATTGGAACATTTACTCTAGAGGATATTTCTTTGTTTAGCTCATTGTCAAAGCCTGATTTTGTTCCATCACGATCCATGCTGGTTACCAAAAGTTCTCCCGCTCCACGCTCGGCCATTTCCTGTGCCCATGATACGGCATTGATACCAGTTGAATTTCTTCCTCCATGAGTAAAAATCTCCCAGTGATCGCCTGTTTTTTTTGCATCAATCGCAACCACTATACATTGCGACCCAAATCTGTTTGCCGCATTAGATACTAGAGACGGGTTATGAATCGCAGCAGTATTTATACTTACCTTATCCGCTCCTGCATTAAGCAAACGTCTTATATCATTAATTTCTCTAACACCGCCACCAACAGTAAGTGGAATAAAAACTTGCTCTGCAACCTTCTCAATGATGTTAAGAATAAGTCCTCGATTATCAGAGCTTGCTGTGATATCTAAAAAGGTTAACTCATCCGCACCTTGGTCATTGTATTTTTTTGCGATCTCAACCGGATCTCCAGCATCAATTAGATCAACAAAATTCACTCCTTTAACAACTCGCCCATCGGTCACATCAAGGCATGGAATAATTCTCTTGGCTAACATAATTAACCCGTCAACTCTTCTGCCAGATTGCAGGCCTTTTCAAAGTCTAACGTACCTTCGTAAATAGACCTTCCTGCAATTACTCCTCGAATACCAACATTCGCCACTGCACATAAATTTTTAATATCATCCATGTTTGATAATCCCCCGCTCGCAATAATCGGGACGTTTCCACTTTCTGCTAACTTGACTGTAGCATCGATATTAATTCCCTCTAACATTCCATCTCTACCAATATCTGTATAAATAATTGAAGCGACTCCATAGTCCTCAAACTTCTGCGCCATTTCAAAGACGCTATGCCCAGTAAGTTTTGACCAACCATTAATTGCAATTTCACCGTCTTTGGCATCTAGGCCAACTATAATTTGACCAGGAAATGCAAAGCAAGCTTCATGAAGAAAACCTGGGTTTGTTATGGCTGCCGTTCCAATGATCACAGAATCGATCCCAGAATTGAGCAACTCCTCAACCGTATCTAGATTTCTTATACCCCCTCCAAGCTGGACCGGGATATCTCCCATTTCATGAAGAATTTCTTTAATCACGGCCAAATTTTTTTGTTTGCCAGCGAAGGCGCCATCAAGGTCGACCAAATGTAATCTCTTCGCGCCTTTTCTTTTCCAATGAGCAGCCATTTCCGCAGGATGCTCAGAAAATATTGTCGCTTTGTCCATTAATCCTTGTTTTAAACGAACACACTTGCCTTCTTTTAAATCAATTGCCGGAATAACTTGCATAATTTATATCTTCCACCTTGTAAAATTTTGTAATAATTGTAAACCTGAGGTTGAGCTCTTCTCTGGATGAAATTGAACTGCAAAAATATTGTCTTTACTGATTGCNCAACAAAATGGTGCTTCGTATGAGCATTTTGCTGCAATCATTTTTTTATTTTCTGGCTCAACATAATAACTATGAACAAAATAAAATCGCTCATTGTTATTAATCCCATTCCAGATAAAATGATCACGAATTTGACTTACTTGGTTCCAGCCCATATGAGGAACTTTATTGAAATGATTCTTAGGTCGAAATTTGACAACCTTGCCTGGGATAACTGATAATCCATTTACTCCACCTTCATCAGAGAAGTCATGAAGCATTTGAAGTCCAATACATATTCCTAGGAATGGTTTATTTCTTGTAGACTCTATAACGACATCCGTCAAGCCAAGTGAGCTAAGTTCTCTTACACAGTCTGGCATTGCTCCCTGTCCAGGGAAAACTACTCGATCGGCTTTTCTAATTTCCGTAGCATCAGATGTGATAACTACATTTAGATTTGGTGCTACCTTTTTAAATGCGTTATAAACAGACCTTAAGTTGCCCATCCCATAATCAACAATCGCAATCATAATGTAAGATTATAGAGATCCTTTTGTTGAAGGAAGTTGATCGGCCTGTCTTGGATCAATTGCAATTGCCGTTCTTAGCGCTCTTGCAAAAGCTTTGAAAATAGTCTCAATTTGGTGGTGCGCATTATCACCTCTGATATTATCAATATGTAATGTGATTAACGAGTGATTTACGAATCCTTGAAAAAATTCATAAATCAAATCTACATCAAATTCACCGACCATCGCCCTTTTGAAATTAGCATTAAGCTCAAGTCCAGGTCTACCAGATATATCAACAACAACCCTTGAAAGTGCCTCATCAAGAGGTGCATATGCATGGCCATATCTGGTTATACCTTTCTTGTCTCCTATTGCCTTATTAAAGGCTTGCCCAAGTGTTATACCTACATCTTCAACAGTATGATGGGCATCGATATGCAGGTCTCCTTTGGCAATAATTTTTAAATCAATTAATCCATGTCGAGCAATTTGATCCAGCATGTGGTCTAGAAAACCAACGCCGGTATCAAGTTCTGCATGCCCAGTTCCTTCAAGATTAATTTCAACCGTAATGTCAGTTTCTTTAGTTTTTCTATCAACTTTTGATGTTCTTTGCATAGGTAATAATTTTATGATTTATCGATTTATTAAATTCTATCTTATTAAAAAGGTTATTAACACTAACTCAATATCTTTTTTATTTCGGAGACAAGTTTTTCCATCTGCTCCTTCGTACCAATTGTAATTCTAATATATGAAGAAATCTTTACTGGGGATGGAAAATATCTCACCAGAATACCTTTGTCTTTGAGGCTCAAGTATAGAGATTTTGCATCAATAGTTTTTGGTGGTTTTGCTAAAACAAAATTACCACTCGGTTGAAGTGCAGAAAATTTAAGGGCTTTTAAAGCTTCAACAAAATTATTTCTGGTTTGCACAATTTGATTGCAGGTACTGAGAAAGTACTCTTCGTCTTTGAAGGAGGCTATTGAAGCTTTTTGTGCTAAACGATCCAGTGGGTATGAATTAAAACTATTCTTAACTCTCATCAAGCCTTCTATTAAATTAGCACTCCCTAACGCATAACCAACCCTCAATCCTGCAAGTGATCTTGATTTGGACATAGAGCGAGTAATAATAATATTATTATATTTTTCTAATAATGGTAAAGCCGTTTCAGTTCCAAAATCTACATAGGCTTCATCGATAACAACAATCGAATTCATATGATTTTTTAAAAACAATTCAATTTCATTCCGACTTAATGCGATACTTGTCGGCGCATTGGGGTTAGGGAAAATAATTGCTGAATTATTACTAGCGTAGCTATCTAGGTTGATCTTAAAATTTTCATCCAATGGGATAGTTTGATAATTAATTTCAAATAATTTAGCGTAGACTGGATAGAAGCTATAGGTGATATCAGGAAATAATACAGATTCTTTATCTTTGAAAAAGGCATAGAAAATGAAGGCTAAAATTTCATCAGAGCCGTTACCTACAAAGACCTGTTCTTTAAAAAGTTTATGATAATCTGCAATTACATCTCGCAAATCATCCGACTCAGGATCAGGATATAAATTGAGATCAGTAGAGCCATTTGTACAAATTGCTTGATTAACCAACTGTGTTGGTGGGTATGGATTTTCATTGGTATTCAGCTTAAGTTCTATTTTTTCCTTAGGCTGCTCTCCTGGCGTATAGGGATTGAGATTCTTTAAACAATCACTCCAGAATTTTTTCATTTCTTCTTTACCCTAAATTCTGCTGACTGCGCATGAGCAAATAACCCTTCACCCTTTGCCATGACTGATGCTATTCCCCCTAGCTCTGTTGCTCCATCCTCCGAAAGGTTAATGATACTTGATCGTTTTTGAAAATCATAAACACCCAATGGCGATGAAAATCTAGCCGTTCTTGAAGTTGGTAAAACGTGATTAGGTCCTGCGCAATAATCACCAACGGACTCACAGGTATTAATTCCCATGAAAATTGCGCCTGCGTGGGTTATATTCTCAAGCAGGGAGTCAGGATCTTCAACGGACAATTCAAGATGCTCAGGGGCAATGTAATTTGAAACCTCTGCCGCATCTTTTAAATTATTTACACTTATAAAGATACCTCGATTTTCTAAAGATGCTTTTATGATCTTTTTTCTTGGCATAGTTTTGATTAAACGATCAATACTTTGATTAACTTTTTCAAAATACGATGAATCTGATGAAATTAATATTGATTGCGCCAGCTCATCATGCTCGGCCTGAGAAAATAAGTCCATTGCAATCCAATCGGGATCTGTTTTACCATCAGTTATGACTAAAATTTCAGAGGGCCCTGCAATCATATCGATTCCTACAGTTCCGAATACAATCCTCTTTGCCTCGGCAACAAATGCGTTTCCAGGTCCAACAATTTTATCGACCTGAGGTACTGTATTTGTTCCAAAAGCTAAAGCTGCAACTGCCTGAGCTCCACCAATAGTAAACACTCTATCGACTCCAGCAACAAATGCAGCAGCTAAGACTAATTTATTTCTTTCTCCATTTGGAGTTGGCACAACCATTATCAAGTCTTTTACTCCTGCAACTTTTGCGGGAATTGCATTCATTAACACGGAGGATGGATAAGATGCCTTACCCCCAGGTACGTACAAACCTACCCTATCAATGGCTGTAATTTTTTGTCCTAATTTTGTACCATTTTTTTCATTGTAAGACCATGATTCTTGTTTTTGGTGCTCATGATAAATTTTTACACGCTCAGCAGAGGTGTTCAATGCATCTTGCTGCTCCCTATCTAATGAGTCGTATGCATCCTTTAAGTCTGACTTTTTTAACTCAAGCTCAGAAGATTCTTTGATAGATAGGTTGTCAAATTTGTTGGTGAGTCTAATTAATGAATCGTCACCATTGGTACGAATATCAGAAACTATCTCAGCTGCAATCGATTGAATCTTTTTATTATCTTCAGCATCAAAATCGATTGATTCTTTAAGGCTTTGGTAAAAATTTTTCTGACTTATATCTAAATACTTAATTTTCATGCTTCTATTTTTTTAACTGGTCAATAATTGGTTGTAATTCTTTAAACTTCAATCTCATGATGCTTTATTAACAATTAACTGTGATGAGATATCTGAAATTTTTTCATAAGGAACTAAATTATTTGCCTCAAGAGTTTTACCTGAGCTCACCAAATCTACTATGAGGTCACTCATCTCAACAAGAGGGGCAAGCTCCATAGATCCGTAGAGTTTAATAAGGTCAATATGTATGCCTTTTTTAGAAAAAAAATCTTTAGAAATTTTTGTATATTTAGTGGCAACTTTTAATCTCTCTTTTTGGTTAATTGCTTTTTCGTAATCAAAATTCTTTGGGCCTGCAACCATCATTTTACATTTAGCAATTTTTAAGTCCGCCAATTGAAATAGGTTGTTAGATGAAAATTCATCGAGAACATCTTTTCCAGCTATACCTAAATCGGCTCCACCACACTCAACATAGGTAGGAACATCTGATGCGCGAACAATTAACAATCGAACATCTGGCCTATTTGTTTTTAGTATCAACTTTCTCGAAGATTCAGGATCTTCATTACAAGAAATATTTGCGGCCTCAAGAGCTGGCAAGGTTTCTTTAAAAATTCTTCCTTTGGATAGTGCAATTGTAATCATTAATGAATTCTTTCTACTTTTGCGCCCAGCGCATTTAATTTTTCTTCAATTCTCTCATAACCGCGATCAAGGTGGTATATTCGCTCAATAATAGTTTCACCTTTAGCCGCTAAACCGGCGATTACTAAGGATGCAGATGCCCTTAAATCGGTAGCCATTACGCTGGCACCTTCCAAACAATTAACTCCTTTTACAAAAGCAGTATTTCCTTTTACATCTATACTTGCACCCATTCTAACCAGCTCCTGAACGTGCATAAACCTATTCTCAAATATTGTCTCAGTAACCTCTGATGAGCCTTGAGCTAAAATATTAATAGCCATAAATTGTGCTTGCATATCTGTAGGAAATGATGGGTAAACACCCGTTCTTATATTAACTGGGTTAATTTTATTATTATTTTTTAATATGGTGATCTCATTATTTTTACAGCTAACATCAACGCCAGCATCTTTTATCTTTTCTATAACCGATTCTAGCTGACTAGGATTTACCCCCTTTAATGTAATTTCACCACCTGTTACAACAACTGCCGCCATATAGGTTCCGGCTTCGATACGATCAAACATTACCGAATGTTTTGCTCCAAACAGTTTTTCCACGCCATCGATTTGAATCAAATCAGTTCCAAGACCTTTAATGCTTGCTCCCATGGATATCAATAGCTTTCCAAGGTCCTCAACTTCAGGCTCTCTCGCTGCATTTTCTATGTAGGTTGTTCCTGAAGCTAGTGTAGCTGCCATCATGATATTTTCAGTTCCGGTCACCGAGACCTGATCCATAAATATCTTACACCCTTGTAATTTATTATTTGGAAGATGCTTTAAGGATGCCTCAATGTAGCCATTGTGAATATTAATTTTTGCTCCCATCTTTTCCAAAGCTTTTATATGCAAATCTACCGGCCTCGCTCCAATAGAGCATCCACCTGGGAGAGAGACAACTGCTTTACCAAACCTTGCAAGCAGCGGTCCTAAAACTAAAATTGAAGCACGCATTGTTTTAACAAGCTCGTATGGTGCCTCAGTGATTGCAACTTGACTGGCATCAAGTGTGCATGAATTTTTATATAGCCTTACATCTACACCAAGATGCCTTAATAAGACTGATGTTGTTAAGATATCTTTTAATTCAGGCACATTCTCAATTTCAAGTTTTTCATCAGTCAAAATTGAAGCAATTAAGATGGGAAGAGCAGCATTCTTTGCTCCAGATACAGCTACATCTCCGTACAACTTATTCCCACCAATAATTTTTAATTTATCCAATTTGATCTATCAATTTTTTTAATTCGCCAGATTCAAACATTTCCCTCATGATGTCTGCACCACCAACAAATTCTCCGTTTATATAAAGCTGGGGTATGGTTGGCCAATTTGAAAACTCTTTGATACCCTCTCGTATATTATTATCTTCTAAAACGTTATTGGTTGTGTAGCTTGCCTCAATATGATCTAAAATTTGGCATGCCATTCCTGAGAAGCCACATTGTGGAAATTTGCGGTCACCCTTCATGAAAAGCATAACTTTATTTTCTTGAATCATCGTCTTAATCTTATCTTGCGTGCTCATTTAGAACTATCTCCTTTTATATTTTTCCATTCATTAACATCATAAAGCTTCATGGACAGTGCATGAATTTTTTCTTTCATCAAGTCCCCCAAAGCTTTATAAACAAGCTGATGTCTCGCAACTCTATTTATTCCTGCAAACTCATCACTTACAACAATTGTCTCAAAGTGAGCCCCATCATCACCCATCACCTCAAGATAAGAGCAGCTAATACCCTTTCCAATAATTTTTTTAATGTCTTCTTTGTGCATTTTAACCTCTAAGCTTGTAACCGGTTTTTAAAAGTCTGATTGCTAAACCGGCAAGTAATATAAAAAATACTAGCACTATCGTCAAACTTATATAGGGTGATATGTCTGAAACCCCAAAAAATCCATATCTAAATCCGTCTATCATATAAAAAAATGGATTAAATTGTGATACTTTTTGCCAAACGGGTGGTAAAGAATGAATTGAATAAAATACTCCCGAGAGAAATGACAAAGGCATAATAACAAAGTTCTGAAATGCGGCCATTTGATCAAACCGATCTGCCCAAATTCCAGCAATGATTCCGAATGTCCCTAGCAGGGCTCCACCAAGCAATGCGAATGATGCGACATACCATGGATGAACAATTGGTAAGTCGATATAAAGAATTGCAACAAGATAAATTGACAGCCCAACAAAAATGCCACGAACAATAGCTGCGATGAGAAAAGCAAAGAAAAATTGCAAATAGGTCAATGGTGTTAGCAAAATAAAAACAATATTACCCATTACTTTTGATTGCACTAGGCTTGATGAGCTATTCGCAAAAGAGTTTTGGAGCAAGGACATCATAATTAATCCTGGAATCAAGAAGGCGCTGTATGCTACACCCTCATAAACCTCGGTTCTGCTGTCAAGCACGTGTGAGAAGATAAGCAAATAAAGTATACCCGTTATTACTGGTGCAGCAACAGTCTGGAACACCACTCTCCAAAATCTGAGAAGCTCCTTTTTTAGGAGGGTCCATGTACCTTTGGCTTGTATTTTCCAATTAATCATTTTTTTGTTAGCTCTAAAAATACTTTTTCCAAATCTGGCTCTGTCGTTTGAATATCATTAAATTTAATTTTATTTTCTTTAAGTAATTCAATGATGCTATTTAACTCATCAATTTTTTCAAGCGTTATGGTTAAACATTCATTAGCAATCAAAATTTCAAAATTTGATAATATTTTTCTAATCTTTAGCTCATCTCTTTGATTAATTTTTATATTTAAATTTTTAACCGCATTTCTTTTAATCAATTTTTTTGTATCATCCAAAGCTATTAGTTTTCCTTTGTTTACCATGCCTATTCTTTTACATAAGCTTTCAGCTTCTTCTAAGTAATGAGTTGTAAGAACGATTGTATGTCCCTGATTGTTTAGATCTTTCATAAACGACCACAGCCTTTGTCTTAACTCAACATCTACACCTGCTGTTGGTTCATCTAGAACAATCACAGGCGGTTTGTGAGCAAGAGCTTGTGCAATTAGCGCCCTTCTCTTCATCCCACCTGAAAGCTTTCGCATATTTGTATATGCTTTCTCAGTCAGATCGAGTTTATCTAAAATCTCATCAATCCAAGCATAATTTTCTTTACCTTTTCCAAAATACCCTGCCTGAAATCTCATCATTTCTAAAACATTAAAAAATGGATCAAAAACTAACTCTTGAGGAACAATTCCCAATGAGTGTCGAGACTCTTGATAATGCTTTTCAACATCGTGGCCCATTGCGGTGATAGTTCCTGAAGATGGTTTAACTATTCCTGCAAGCATATTTATTAGAGTAGATTTACCAGCCCCGTTTGGTCCTAGTAATCCAAAAAATTCGCCCTTTTCGATAGATAAATTTATACCCTTTACGGCCTGAACTGCGCCATAGGATTTCGTTATGTTTTTAAAAACAATTGCTTTTGACATAAAAAAAGAGAATTAATGGGTTAGAAAGTTTTGCACGCCATACAAGGTGGCTAAATTTATTAAACTTTTCGGAATATTGTTAAATTTAATTATTTGGTTATCCTGCTGAGCTTTTCTTTTAATTTCAAATATTAAACATATTAATGATGTATCAATATTTTTAATATTTGCAAAATCTAGAGTAAGAGTTCCAACAATTTCTATTTTTTCTAAATTTTCGAAAATTAAAGGAGTTTCTTTGAAAGTAAAATTTCCATCGAAGTCCCACTTTTTATTAGTAAAGTTCATCAGTCGCCTTTATTATTTTTTTCAGCTAGTTTTGAAATTAATGAATCGATACCATTATTTTTAATTTCACTCGCAAACTGAGATCGATAGTTTGTCACCAAGCTTACGTTTTCAATGGTAATGTCAAATACTTTCCATGATCCATCCTCAATTTTCGCTAAAGTATAGTCGACTGAAATTGGCTGCGCTCCACTCTGGATGATTGATGTTTTTACTGTAGCTATTGCATCTTCTGGATTCATTCTGAGAGGCTTGTATTCAATTTGTTGATCCTTATACTTTCCTAAAGCAACTGCATAAGTTCTTAAAAGTAGCGTCTTAAATTCGGTTTTAAATTGATTCTTTTGGTTATCATCAACCTTTCTCCATGCTTTACCTAGAACCAATCTTGATACTCTCTCAAAATCAAAATTTGGCAATATTTTCTCTTCTGCCAACTGGTATATTTTTTCTTTATTGTCTTGGATATCTTTGTCTGTTTTTAGGATCAGAAGCACGTCATCAGCCGTTTTTTGAACCAGCTCTTGTGGCGGTAATCCCTCAGCATGGGAGATAAAACTGATAATTAAAAAAATTGTGGTAATGATAAATTTTACGAGTCTCATTTTTCTTCTTCCTCTGAGGCCTTGTTATATAGAAACTGACTGATTAATTTTTCAAGCACTACAGCATCTTGAGTTTGAGTTATTTTATCATTTGCTTGAAGATTTATCGAATCACCCCCTGCCTCAAGGCCGATGTATTGTTCGCCAAGAAGTCCAGCTGTGTATATATTTGCAAAAGTATCTTTGGGGAAAACATATCGTTCGTCAATGCTAAGAGTAACAATTGCTTCATATATAGTGGTATCAAAAACAATCGAATCTACTCTTCCGACTACAACACCAGCCGATTTAACTGGGGCTCGTGGCTTAAGGCCACCAATATTCTCAAAGTTAGCTGTGATCTGGTATGTAGTTTTGATATCATTTGAAGTCAAATTGCCAACTTTCATTGCCAAACCCATTAAGGCAATAAGACCTAATGCCACAAAAATTCCTACCCAAGCATCAAATTTAATTCTATCCATAAAAAAACCTTTTTCCCATTCCTATACCGTAAGCATAAATGAAGTTAAAATAAAATCCAATCCGAGCACAGCTAAGGAGGATGTTACAACCGTCCTGGTTGTGGCCCGACTTACTCCCTCGGCAGTTGGAGGTGCATCATACCCTTCAAATAAAGCAATGATAGTGCAAGCGATTCCAAAAACTAAACTCTTAATAAAACCGTTAACTATATCAAACTGAAAATCAACATTTGCTTGCATTTGTGACCAAAAAGCTCCCTCATCAACACCGATCAAAGGAACCGCTACAACATAACCACCCAGCACGCCAACCATTGAAAAAATAGAAGCCAAAAGTGGCATGGTAATAATCCCAGCCCAGAATCTTGGAGCAACAATTCTGGCGATTGGGCTTACTGCCATCATCTCCATTGCTGAAAGTTGCTCTGTTGCTTTCATTAATCCAATCTCTGCAGTGATTGCTGTTCCAGCTCTTCCAGCAAAAAGTAGCGCTGTAACAACCGGCCCTAGTTCACGAACCAAGGCGAGTGCAACCAACACACCAATGGCCTCAGAAGAGCCATATTTTTGTAGGGTGTAATATCCCTGAAGTCCTAGAACCATTCCAACAAAAAAAGCTGAGACTACGATAATAACAAGCGACAAAACTCCCGTGGCATATATTTCCTTGATAGTTAATCGGAATCGCTTAAAATTTTCAGGGGTATAAGTAAGGATTGAAAAAAATAATCTGGCAGCCGCACCTAATCGAGTAATTTTTTGTCTTAGTGAGAATCCTATCTTTTCAAAAAACAATATCATTGTCTTAGCCCTAAGTCATCGGCATATTTATTGGCTTCCATATGGAAAGGAACTGGCCCATCTTTCTGAGAATGAATAAATTGTTTCACAAAAGGAAGTTTAGATTTTTTTAATTCATCAGGGGAGCCCTGAGCGGCTACAACACCATCGGCTAAAAAATAAATATAGTCTGCAAATGCAAAGGTTTCAGCAACGTCGTGAGTAACAATTATTGATGTGGCACCCAGTGCATCATTGAGGGATCTTATTAGGTCACAAATTACTCCCATTGAAATTGGATCTAATCCTGCAAAAGGTTCGTCATACATAATGATATCTGGATCGAGTGCGATGGCCCTTGCAAGCGCAACTCTTCTTGCCATACCTCCAGAAAGTTCGGTAGGCATTAACTTATAAGCACCTCTCAAACCAACTGCGTTTAATTTCATCAAAACTAAATCTTTAATAACGGATTCATTGAGATTTGTGTGCTCTCGAATTGGAAAAGCTACATTCTCATAGACACTAAGGTCACTGAAAAGAGCTCCGTGCTGAAATAACATACCCATTTTTCTTCTGAGGTCATATATTCCTTTTTGACTTTGTTGATGAACAATCTTACCATCAACCCTAACTTCGCCACCATGAGGTTTAATTTGACCACCTATTAACCTAAGTATGGTGGTTTTACCGCAACCGCTTCCACCCATAATTGCTACAACTTTTCCTCGATGAAAATCCATATTGATGCGTTTATGAATAATGCGATCGGCATAACCAAATGCTAAATTACTAATAGATACAATTGCGTCTTCGTTCATAGTAGTTCAATTCTACATGAAATTTAAACAAAAAAATTAGCTTAAAGTTCACCGTAAGAATGCAGGCCAGACAGGAATAAGTTGACCCCGACAAAGGCAAATGTCGTAATGATAAGGCCCACTAATGACCACCAAGCAAGAACATTGCCTCTCAATCCTTTAACCAATCTTAGATGAAGCCATGCTGCATAATTTAACCAAACTATCAGCGCCCAAGTCTCTTTAGGGTCCCAAGACCAGTATCCGCCCCACGCCTCAGCAGCCCAAACTGCCCCCAAAATAGTTGCGATAGTAAAAAATATAAAGCCAATAGCTATCGATTTGTACATCAGATCTTCCATCACGTGATTACTTGGTAATGATTTTTTAAAGAAGCCGTAATTTTTTAAAATATAAGCTAAGGCAATCATGGCAGAAATTGAAAAAGCTCCATAACCAATAAAATTTGATGGGACATGAATTTTCATCCAGTAAGACTGCAATGCCGGCACTAAAGGTTGAATGGAGTCTGCATTTTTCGAAAAGGTGTACCAGAGAATAAAAGCTACGGCCGCATTAATAATTAGCAATACAAATACGCCTAATGATTTAACGTTAGCTTTTCCTTCGTAGTAGATATAAATTAATCCCGTAATCAAACAGAATAAAACAAAGACTTCATATAAATTACTGATGGGAATATGTCCAACGTCAACACTGATCAAGTAGGATTCATACCATCGAACCATTAATCCTGAAAATCCAGAAACAATAGCAATCAATGAAAAATTTGTGGCAACATTACCACTGAATTGATTATTTTTTATGTTAAAAGTTAAGTAGGATAAAAGACTTAGGGGGAAGAAAAAAGTCATCCACATGATTAGCGACTGGCTCGATAAAAAGTATTTTAAAAAAAAGTCAGCATTCTGGGCTTGCAAGTCATCATTAAATAAAAAGATACTTAACCCGCTAAGCGCCACAACAGATAAAAATATTTTTTTAAAGGTGTGCCAAAAAAACCCTAACCATATAAACCCTATACCACCGAGTACTAATATTCCCATCTCATAATAGTCCATAAATGCAGTGAATCTATATAAGCCTAAAGCTACTATAGAGACAATTGAAATGATAAAACTCAAATTAATAATCATTCGATATTCCCTTATTTTTTTAACTTGTTAACTAAATCGATGCAATAGTTTTCAAAATCAATATGGTCTCTATTGGATGCAAAAGCAATGGCAAATTTGTTTTTTGACTTTTCAATTACCCATAACCTTATTTCTTGGACATAAATCATACAAAAAATTCCCAAAACTAAAAATAATGATCCTAAATAAACCCAAATTTTTCCAGGATCTTTCGTTAACTGCAAGCCACTGGCATAAATCTTTTCATAATCGTTAAGCATCAAAAAGGGACTTGGACCATAAAAAAAACTATCACTGTAAGCATTCAAGGCATCTTGAATAAAGTCTTGAGGAATTAAATTAGCATTCATTAAATCCTGATTCAGAAGCTCTGAAATAAAATAAATAATTTTAATATAGGATTCTGCAATGATTTCTTGCTGATCTTCTGGAACATTATCTTCTATGTATTTTGCAATGCCAGAATACCCTGATTCTAAAAATATTTGGTATATCTCTTTTGTATTATTTTTAAAATTTTCTTTTGATTCTGCATTCACTAAAGATGATGATCTTTTTGTCAGCTCATCAACGGACTTATTAATATTATCTTTTATTCGAATATTAGAAACAAAATTTTTATAGCCATCCATACTTAAATCATTGTCAGCTGGAATTCTTAAAAACCTAAACTCACTTTGAAGATCTTGCCTCATTCCACTCATGAAGAAGAATTTATCATTCTGGGGGATTGGGTTTTGATATGTCTGGTACTCGAGGGCTTGGCCGGAGTTATTTCTAAATTTATAAACCACACTGGGCCCAATGTTTTTTGTTTTTAGTTTATTGCCATCTTCAATCTGAAAAATATTAAATTCTCTGAAGTCGTCAAATTCAAAAACATAATCATTCTTTCCCTCCTTATACTCATTTTGTTTAAATATTTGTGACTGAATCGATATTGGTTTAAATTGATCGAACAAGGAAATAAGGGATAGATTAATTTTTGAGCCCCCGTCTTGAAAATCTGACTGGTAAATTGTTATACCATCCATACTAAATGGTTTATTAACCGAAATAGTCTCTTGATATTTTTTACCATCTTTGGTGATTGTCAAATCGCTTAGAAAAGATTTTGGCTGCCCCGTTGAGTAATGTTCAATATGAAATTTATCTAATTTGATATCGAAAGGGAGGTGTTGAACTAAGTAACCATCTTTTATCCTCACTAAAGCTTTATTATTTTGTTCAGTTTCATTTAATAATAAGGTTGCTCTGTAAGAAAAATTATTCTTATCAAGCTGACTTTTAAGAGGAACTTCACTAAATTTTAAGTTGCGGGTCTCAACTACTTTACTCCCAATTGACTGTTGAAATTTAAAAAACATATTTCCATCCAACAAGCCACCAATGCTTATAACGACTATAGCTAAATGGGTAAAAATATAGCCTAATTTTTGTAGCGATCCTTTTTTTGCAATCAACAAGTCACTTTTAGTGTTTTTTTTAATTTTAAAGCCATTTGCTTCTATCTTTTTGGCTATTGCGGCTAGACTTTTTTTTACTTCTATCTCATGATAATTTTTGAATTTTTTTAAAGACTCTGGCTGTAACCCTCCTTGAAAATTGACAATACTTTTTAAAATTTTAGGGGTATTTCTACTGACACAAAGAGAAGTCGAAACCACTAAAAATAGCAAGATGACTAAAAACCANGATGCCTGATAAATATTGTAAAGATCAAAGCTTTCGAAGATATGAAACCAAAACTGTCCGAATTGAATAAGATAATTATTATAAGGCTCACTTTGTTTAATCACGGTGCCAATTATCGAAGCAATTGCGACGATGCTTAGCATAGCAATTGCAAACTTCATCGTGCTTAATAAGTTAATAAATGATCGTGATTTTTTCACAAAATTTCAGAAATGATTAATGGTTATTTAATTGACCAGATTAAGTATATTTTGTTCTAAAAGATTACTGCAGGCCTTGGATGTAGTCAGCAACCGCCTTCATCTCTTCCTGGGATAGTTTTTGGGCAATGGTTCTCATGACCTTGGCTTCATCATTTGCTCTCTTGCCCTCAGCAAATTGAACCAGTTGTGAATGAATGTAATCCGCATGCTGAGAATTTAATCTGGGGAATTTTGATGGGATTCCATGACCAGCTGGGCCATGACATCCTGCACATGCAGGAACATTTTTCTCAGCAAGCCCCGAACGGAAAATTTTTTCTCCCAGACTGCCCTCACCATTTGTTGACGCTTTCCCTAATTTTAAGACTTGATCCGAGAAGTATACTGACAAAGCTTTCATTTCTTCATCGGAAAGAGCGGAAGCAATACCTGCCATCACAGCATTATCTCGCTTACCTGATTTAAATTCCATTAATTGCTTATACAGGTAAGAATTATGCTGTCCAGCTAATTTAGGATTTGCAGTAATTGGACTATTTCCATCCTTGGCGTGACAGGCTACACAAACATTTTGTACTATGGTTTCTACATTTATGTTTTCCGCAAAGCTTATTTTTGCAAAAACAAGCATAAATAGTAAAAGTAACAATCTTGAGCCCATAGATATCCTTAAAAGAATTTAAAAAATGTTATTTTAAACCAAAAGCTTTCTTTCGAGTAGTTTGTTATCATTCACCTATGTCAATAATTCATAATTTAAAGTACATTCACTCTGCGCATTATATTAAAGACCTTCCTGAGGATGATGGTTTTGAGATTGCATTCGCGGGCAGATCTAATGCGGGAAAATCAAGTGCTATTAATGCACTTGCGAACCACAATCGACTTGCCTATGTTAGTAAACAACCTGGAAGAACACAGCTGATCAATTTTTTTCAAATGAATCATGTCAATAATTACAAGGTTGTAGATCTTCCTGGATATGGGTATGCCAAGGTAAATATCGATATGAAAAAACATTGGGATGAAGTTCTACCTTACTATCTTCAAAACCGAAAGGCATTGATCGGCCTGATCATAGTGATGGATATCAGACATGCACTAACAAAACTCGACGAGCAAATGATAGATTGGTTTATTCCCACCAACAAGCCTATCCATATTCTTTTAACTAAATCAGATAAACTCTCAAGAAATCAAGCGAATAAAGAAATACAAGAATTCCAAAGACGCATAGAAGGATGTCAGTTCGAAGCCGAAATAACATTTCAAACATTTTCAAGCCTAAAAAAATCTGGGCTAGAAGATGTGGAGGAAATTTTTAATGCTTGGTTACCCTCTGGCAGCTAAAATATCCCAGACCTGATGCCCAAGCCTTGTGCCTCGACTTTCATATTTTGTCTCCGGTCTAATAATGGGTCTTATATGAAAGTCCTCATTAAGAAAACTAAAATCTGAACTGCGTTCAATAAGATCTATAATTTCGATAGCATACGGCTCCCAATCGGTGGCAATATGAAGGGTTGATCCGGGTTTAAGCTTTTGTGAGAAAAGTTGTAAAGTATCTTGATTAATCAGCCTTCTCTTATTATGTCTTTTCTTGTGCCAAGGGTCAGGGAAAAAAATATTAATCCCCGCTAAAAAATTATCAGGCATCATCGTCTTCAGAATTTCTGTTGCATCGTGTTGAATAATTTTTATATTTTGTAGTGAGTCCTCGTTACAAAGCTTAATTAAATTTCCAATACCAGGGAGGTGAACATCAGATGCCAAATAATTGAACATCGTATTTTGTTTGATTATTTGATGGGTTGCACCACCCATACCAAATCCAATTTCAAATATGATTTCTTTTTTTTTGTGAAATATCTTATTAAGATCAACTTGGGATGGAGAAAAATCCACAAGGTAATCTTTTCCATAGTTATCGATAGCATTTTTTTGCGATTTTGTAAGGCGTCCTTGCCTTAAAATAAAACTTCTAATTGGTCTTATGGTATCCATCAATTTTTATAGCGTATGCGTTTTATCAAAATCTGAAAATCCCATCAAGTTAGTTGGCATTTGTTTTGAGATAGCCATCACCTTGATAAGATCTCCCATTTCAGAAGGGCTTGTTAGCATATTTACCTGACTGAGATCCTGAAAATGCTTAGCACTTGTTCCTGACTCTACAAAATTGGAAAGTCCTAAATTATTTAAAAAATGAGACTGATTTGTATAACCTAAAATTTCAAAATTTATCATTTCAGTTAAATATGCAAGATGCGTAAAATTCACATTATACGTAATATCCTGAAAACCAACATTATCAAGAACATTTGAAGTTATTTGGTTTTTGTAAAAACTTCTTATAGATCCGTCGCTTCTCTGGCTATGAAATAATTCCTTTTCACTCATTCCATAATCAACAATCAAAACTACGCCCTTTTTTATTTTTTGGAATTGGTTAAATAATTGATTGTATGCTGGTGAGTACTCAAAGATGATTTTAGATTCTGGCAGGGAAATTTTATAATCAAAATTCTCTTCAAAGTCATAATCAATCCAAATAAAACCATCGTCTCGGTGACCTACTTTTCTTTGTTTAATTTTTCCTTTATTGGATAAAAATATATTTGTAGGTAAGGCGTCAAAAACTTCATTTGCAAAGATGATTCCCTCAAAATTTTCGGGTACATTCTTGATCCATTTTATTTTTTTCAATAAATCATTGCCAAGCTTATCAGTAAGAAGCTCCAATTGAGCCTCTTGTAATTTTTTACTTTTTTCAATAATCAAGTAAGAATCTAACTCAATCTCCAACTCGGTCATTCGAACAATTGTATCCAGAGCAAACTTCCCCGTGCCGGCGCCAAATTCAATAATGTTTTTTTCAAGAGTATCAAAACATTCTTGGAACTGATTTCCGATGGTTTTGGAGAAAATATCCCCAAAACTTGACGAAGTATAAAAATCTCCTTCTAATCCAAATTGTTTTGACTGGGACGTGTAATATCCAAAATCTTTATCATAAAGAGCCATCTCCATAAATAATGAAAACGGAATACTTGTGTCACCATGTTGGGCTATTGCCTTTATGATTTTCTCTTTTAATGTCATTTTTATGTCGATCAATGGATATTTATTTTTTGTAGCACTAATGATGATTTATAATAATTTATGGCTAAGAATATCATAAATAAAACCGTGCTAATTACTGGTGGTGCGAAAAGGATTGGNGCACATATCTCTGAGTTTCTTCACGNNACNGGGATGAATGTTATTATCCATTATAGNAACTCCGCATCCTCTGCAAAAAAACTTAAATCGAAACTTAATAAAAAAAGGGTTAATTCAGCCGAAATTCTACAAGCAGATCTTTTGGATAAAGATTCATTGTCACCATTGATTGAAAATTCAGTGAAGATTTTTGGGAGACTAGATTGTTTAATTAACAATGCATCTTCATACTACCCAACCCCCCTTTTAAAGATCAATGAAGATTCTTGGGAGGAATTAATGGGTAGTAATTTAAAAGCTCCTTTATTTTTATCAAAGTTTGCCGCTCCTTATTTAAAGGAGGTCAATGGGTCGATAATCAATATCACCGACACACATATCAAAAGTCCAAAAAAGAGTTATATCATCTATTCCATTGCCAAGTCTGGTTTAGTTACACTGACTCATTCATTGGCCCAAGAGCTAGCGCCTGAAGTTCGAGTAAATGCTGTGGCACCAGGACCCATTCTTTGGCCAGATGATAAAAATGAATTTTCCGATATATATAAAGCTAAGGTCGTTAAAGAAACCCTATTAAAAAAAACAGGGGACCCATCTAATATTTCTGAGGCTGTTTATTTTTTAATCGCTAAAGGGCTTTACACCACAGGGCATGTTCTTGAAGTCGATGGAGGAAGGTCGTTTTCCTTATGAACGCAGATCCATTTTTACCTAATAACGTTAGTAGCAATTTTATTAAACTTCGAAACAAGCTAATCTCTTCAACTGGAAAAGCCATTGGTGACTTTAATATGATTGAAGAAAATGACCGGGTTATGGTTTGCTTAAGCGGAGGAAAGGACTCTTATACACTTTTATCTTTATTATCTGCACTTCAGAAAAGGGCGCCTATTAAATTTGAATTAATTGCTATGAACCTAGATCAGAAGCAACCTGGTTTCCCGGATACAATCTTGCCTGAATACTTAAAGAGCCACAATGTCAGCTATAAAATTATTACTGAAGATACATACAGTATTGTTAAAGATAAAATACCAGAGGGCAAAACCACATGCTCATTGTGTTCACGTCTCAGAAGAGGAATCATTTATCGAGTTGCCAGAGAGTTAGGAGCAAATAAAATAGCACTTGGTCACCACAAGAATGATATTGTTGAAACCTTTTTTATGAATATGTTTTTTGGATCAAAACTAAAAGCAATGCCACCAAAGCTAATCTCAGATGACGGAACTAACATTGTGATAAGGCCACTCTCCTATATAGAGGAAAAAGATATTGTGTCTTTTGCCCGGGTCATGAACTATCCAATCATTCCTTGTAATCTTTGTGGATCACAAGAAAATTTGCAAAGAAAAAAAATCAAAGCCATGATCTTAGGATGGGAAAAAGAGAATAAAGGCAGGATGAATAATATTTTTAAGGCAATAACAAATATTGAACCCTCTCATTTGGCAGATACAAATCTCTATGACTTCAAAAATCTTAAAACACAAAAGAAAATTTTTGACATTATTTCTAATGCAAATTAGCGCATGACTTGTCATTTGCTTTAATTCTATTTATGATGCCCTGACATCTGAAGGATAAATATGAGCAAATTACTTATTGTAGAATCACCCTCAAAAGCAAAAACTATAAATAAATATCTTGGAAGTGATTTCAATGTACTCGCCTCCTATGGTCATGTTAGGGATCTTCTTCCAAAATCTGGAGCAATCGATACCCAATCTTTTGAAATGCAATATGCACTTATTGATCGAAATAAAAAGCACATGGATGCTATCGTTAGCGCAGCAAAGAAATCAAGTGAGATATCTTGCAACCGATCCTGACCGAGAAGGTGAAGCAATTTCTTGGCACATTGTTGAAATTTTAAAATCTAAAAAAATTACTGCTGACCAAAAATTAATCAAGAGGGTTGTATTTGAGGAAATCACAAAGGATGCCATAAAAAACGCCATCACCAATCCACGAGATGTATCGATGGCTCTTGTTAATGCTCAACAAGCCAGAAGGGCCCTTGATTATTTAGTTGGTTTTAATCTTTCTCCTTTGCTTTGGAAAAAAATTAGGAGAGGTCTTTCTGCAGGCAGGGTTCAAAGCCCCGCTCTTCGTCTTATTTGTGAAAGAGAGGCGGAGATAGAAAAATTTATTAGTCAAGAATATTGGACTATCCACCTTGATGCTTCAAAAAATAATATTAATTTTTCATCCAAACTCGTTCAGTTAGATAACAAGAAGGTTGAACAATTTACCGTTACAAGTGAGTCTCAACAAGAAAAGATTGTTGGCGATTTACTATTAAAATCCTCAGGGAAATGCAAAGTGGCAAGGGTCGATAAGAAAAAAAGAACCCGTAATCCAGCCCCACCCTTTACAACTTCAACCCTTCAGCAAGAGGCGGTAAGAAAACTTGGATTTACTACCAGCAGAGCCATGCGAATTGCTCAGCAATTGTATGAAGGTATAACAACCTCAGATGGAACTGTTGGTTTAATTACTTACATGAGAACAGATTCTTTTAGCTTATCCAGAGATGCATTGTCCCAAATAAGAAACTATATCAGTACTAATTTTGATAAAGAGTACCTCCCATCAAACTCAATCGGATATAAAACTAAATCAAAAAATGCTCAAGAAGCCCATGAGGCAATAAGGCCAACAGATATTAAAAGGACCCCTATGTCTTTAAAACAATATCTATCGCCTGAACAATTTAGATTGTATGAAATCATCTGGAAGCGAAGTATCGCGTGTCAAATGACTCCAGCTCAATTTGATGCCGTTAGTATCGATTTAGAAATAGGTAAAGGGGAATCTATTTTTAGAGCAACAGGGGGGGGGGGGGGGGGGGGGAGGATAAAAAAATTCCAGATCTTGAAGTTGGAGAAGATATTAATCTTAAAAAGATATTTGGTAGCCAGCACTTCACAGAACCTCCTCCTCGTTATAGTGAAGCTAGCCTGGTTAAAACTTTAGAAGAGTATGGAATTGGTCGACCGTCAACTTATGCCTCAATTATTTCTACTCTTCAAGATAGAGAGTATGTTCTTCTTGATAAGAAAAGATTTACTCCAACCGACGTTGGTAAGGTAGTAAATAAATTCCTAACCGAACACTTTTATAAATATGTGGATTATGAATTTACCGCAAATCTTGAATCCAACTTGGATGACATTGCTGCTGATTCTAAAGAATGGATACCCGTTTTAAAAACTTTTTGGGAAGACTTCAATCAGCAGGTTGCTGAAAAAGAAAATATTGATAGATCAACTATTACCCAAGAGGATATCAATGAAGCTTGTCCTAAATGTGGTCAGGCTTTATTTTCTAGGCTTGGAAGAAGAGGAAACTTTATTGGATGCTCAGGATATCCTGAATGTGACTACACCAGAAATATTTCAGGTGAGGAAATTCAAATGAGCCAAAAGTTATTTTCCATGACGCTGAATTAGATAAAGATATTTTATTGATGCAAGGTCCTTATGGTCCATACCTCCAGGTTGGGTTACCTGATGAGGAAGACAAAACAAAACCAAAGAGGATTAGTATCCCAACTAATATTCCATTACATTCTGTAAATGAAGACACAGCCAAACAGCTACTAAGTCTTCCAAAAAATATAGGAGATTACCCAGAAACTGGTAAACCTATCATTGCCAATATCGGAAGATTTGGACCTTACGTGAGTCACGATGGTAAATTTAAATCTATTCCTAAAGCAGATAATATTTTCGACTTATCCTTTGAAAGGGCAGTTGAATTAGTTGCCGAACTCATCGAAAAAAATAAGCCACTAAGAGTGATAGGTGATGATCCTGATTCAAATGAAATAATTGAAGTCCTGAAAGGCAGATGGGGACCATTTTTACAACGAGGAAAAGTTAAGGCACCTCTAAGCCATAAATATGATTATGAGACCATCTCTTTAGAAGAGGCTGTTTTACTTATTAATGCTAAGGTTGAGAGAGAGAAAAGTACAAAAAAGAAAAAGAAGAAATAAATCTATAGAGAGGCAATTTCTTCAAGAGACTGTATTTTCTCTAACCATTTTTTTACCCTTTTTGCATCCGCAGTTCTTGTGTATTTACCATATGATTTTAAAAAAACCATAATAATAGGTTTATCCATAACCTTAGTATGCATAACAAGGCATTTTCCAGCCTCTCTTATGTATCCTGTTTTAGAAATATCAATATCCCAAAGTCCCTGCCGAACCAGTAAATTAGTATTTCCATAATTTAACTTAATTTTCTTGTTTTTTATATTTGCCTCATAAAAAGATGAAGTAGATATCTCCCTGATTAAGGGATATTGATAAGCTGCCTGAGTCATCTTAACTAAATCAAAGGCTGTAGAGGTATTATTTTTATCGAGCCCAGTTGGATCAGAGAAGAATGTCTCTGACATATCTAATTGCTTTGCTTTTACATTCATAGCTTTGACAAAAGCCGGCTTACCTCCAGGATATGAATTAGATATAGCAGACGCGGCCCTATTATCTGAGGCTATAAGAGCAATATTTAACAATTCACGTCTAGTCAATTCTGAACCAACCCAAAGCCTAGATTTTGTACCCTTAATGCGGTCCATATCTTTTTTTGAAATTGTTATCATTTCATCTAGATTGAGATTTGAATCTATCAGGACCATTGCAGTCATCAGTTTCGTTAATGATGCAATAGAACTTCTTTCATGAGCCTTCTTCTGATAAATAATTTCACCTGTTTCAGCATCATAAATCAACGCCTTTGGTGACTTGATAGTTAATTGTTTATAGTACTTTGAATAATCAATAGAGTCAGCGGCATTTAGATTAAATTGAATAATTAGAGACCAAACTAATATGAAATATTTCAATTCACTTAACTTTCAATGTTTTTTTAATTAACCTAATGATATACAATAAATTTTTTTTTGTCATAAAATTTATCCATGAAGCCAGAAGAACTTTTATTTAGTAATGATCATTTATGGTTTAAGCCTCTCAATCAAAATATTTATCAAGTTGGCGTAACTGATTACGCACAAGATTTGTTAGGTGATATTGTTTTTATAGAAACATATATGGATAAACTAATAGAAAAAGGTAAGGCATTCGGTATTATTGAATCAGTTAAAACAGCTTCTGATCTTGTTTCACCAGTAAATCTAAAAGTTACGCAAACAAATCTTGATATCTTAGATCAATTAACAGATGTTAATGACAAGCCCTATGATTCATGGATTTGTGAAATTATGCTTGAAGAAGAGTTTAAATTTTTATCATTTAATGACTACAAAAACTTAATTGGCTAATTCTTTATAATCAATAAAATCGATTTCATACCCACTGTCTCTGTAATTCTGCAACCTGAGTCTTGCGCCTACTTTTACTTTTTCATTCATTGTTACAATTTCTATTAAATTAACGAATCGACTAAAGTATGGACATTCTAAAGAGGATGCATTTATTAACAATTCATCAAATGAACTATTAAAGTCATTGCTCAAAGCAACCCTTTCGAGCGTACTTTTTGATGCGTCATGCGAAATTGGATTAATCAAATTTGGAATAAAATAACTATCCATAGACCAAATTTTTTCGGAAAGATTTTTTTCATTACTATCCGAAAAAATTTGGGTCTTCTGATTTTTATAAAAATTCTTAAAGATAAGATGAATCCCATTATGGAATTCATCCACATCGTATAAAAAGTCTATTTTTGTCAACTTATTACTTTTTAAGACGATTCATTAAAAATTTTGTAAGAAGATTCACTGGCCTGCCTGTACCCCCTTTAGCTTTGCCTCCAGAGATCCAGGCTGTACCTGCAATATCAAGATGAGCCCAATTGTATTTTTTTGTAAATCTTGATAAGAAGCATGCTGCAGTAATGCTGCCTGCTGCCCTCCCGCCAATATTAGCCATGTCTGCAAAGTTACTATCTAGGAGTGGCTGGTACTCATCCCAAAGAGGCATATGCCATGCACGATCCTGAGATTGTTCTCCTGCATCAATTAACTCTCTTGCCAAACTTTCTTGGTTAGAAAATACAGCGCTTGCTTCATGACCAAGAGCAATAACGCATGCACCAGTTAATGTAGCAATATCAATCACTGTTGTTGGCTTGTACCTTTCAGCATACGTGAGCGCATCACACAATATTAATCGCCCCTCAGCATCGGTATTTAAAATCTCAATCGTTTGACCGGACATGCTAGTAACAATGTCTCCAGGCTTAACTGCTATCCCATCTGGTAAATTTTCACAAGCTGGGATTAAAGCTACAACATTTAAGGGTAGTTTCATAGTTCCAATCGTTTTCATCACTCCCAGGACTGTTGCTGCACCGCACATGTCATACTTCATCTCATCCATGTTTGCGCCAGGTTTTAAAGAAATTCCGCCTGCATCAAAAGTAATTCCCTTACCAACAAGAACTGTGGGCTTTTCTGAAGTTTTACCTTTCAAATGCTCAAGAATAATGAATTTTGGCTCTTCACGACTTCCTTTAGCCACCGACAAGAAAGATCCCATTTTTAATTTTTCTATTTGGGATTTGCCAAGAACCTTAACTTTCATGCCATTTTCTTTTGCGATTTTTTTCGCCACATCTCCAAGATATGTTGGGGTGCAAACATTAGGAGGAAGATTTCCTAAGTCTTTAGTTAAATTAGCTCCGTGAGCAACAGCCTCCCCAATACTTAAACCTTTTTTTGCTGCTGCTGCATAATCTTTTGCAACATGAATCAATATCTTTGAGAGATTTAATTTGCTCTTATCGTTCTTTAGGGAATTAATTTTATAACAGTTATGAATTACTGACCTTGAAAATAACATAACCACATCCTCTGCTCCTAAAACTTTAGATAAGAAACAAAGGCATATCTGGATAGATTTGGGATTATACTGACTGACTCCTTTAGCAACTTTAGTAAAAAACAGATTCAAGCGACTCGAATCAATATTTTTTACGTCAGCAATTCTAGCTAATAGATATACATTCTTTCCTTCTCCATCATTTATTTTTAATAAACTCCCATCAGCTTCTGACAAATCACCTTTTTTGATGATTGACTTAATCATCTTGTCGTCGGAGGTGTTAAGATTATTAGCATTTAGTAAGTTATTTTTCTCATCAATTGCTAATATGCTAATATCCGATGAGTAATTTATTTTAGTTGAGGAAATTTCAAATTTCATACGCTATCCTTAAGTAATGTTATATCAAAACAAATTAAAGAATGAGTTATTCTTCAATGCAATATCAACTATTTTAATATTGTCTGGTATTGTTATTGCNCAAAGAGGTGTGGTCGTCTTTAGACTTGCCTCTAAAGGTATTATACCGAATGACTCGGTAGTTACCATTCTGATTTTCAGTCTTCTCAAATACTTNCCAATACTTTTGGCTTTAACATTATTTNTAACAATTTTAATTACACTTAGTCGACTTTTTAGAGACAGTGANATGATCATCTGGTTCAGTTCTGGTTTGGGGATACTAAGCTTTATTCGCCCAATATTNACTTTTTGTGTTCCCGTAATTCTATTNATAGGTTTTTTAAGTTTATACGTCAGNCCTTGGGCCGTTAATAAATCCGAAGAGTATAAAGCTGGNTTAAANAATCGTGACGANCTAGCAACAATTTCTCCTGGGGTATTTAGGGAATCTAAGAATAAGGATCGGGTTTTCTACATTGAGGGCTTTAGTGATCTTGGAGAAAAAGTTAAAAATGTTTTTGTACAATCCCTGCAAAATGGCAAATTGGGAGTAATTGTCTCTAATGAAGGAGCTAGATCGCGAACTAAAAATGATGATGAATATGTTGTGCTCAAAAATGGTAAAAGATATGAATTTGATCATGATAGTAACGAATATAGTGAAATACAATTTTCTGATTATGGTTTCTTGGTTGAAAAAAAATTACCTGCTATTGTTGATGTAAGTCAAATTGAAGGTATTCCAACTTTACTTCTTCTAAAAACAAAAACCAATAGAGAAATTGCTGAATTATTTTGGAGATTTTCACTTCCAATCTCTTCGCTTATTCTTATCTTCCTTGCAATTCCACTTAGCTTTATTAATCCAAGATCTGGGCGATCGATGAATATTATTGTTGGTGTGTCAATTTTCGCAATTTATAATAATTTAATGGGCATTTCCCAAAGCTATATTCATATGGGTAAAATTCACCCTCTTATTGGTGGATCAGTAATACATTTCTCAATTATTTTGGTTTCAGCGTACCTCCTCTTAAGAAGAAACCTAAATTTACCTATTCTGCCATCAAGGGTCAGGAACTTTAGGCGAAGAAAATGAAATTAACTCGCTACCTAAATTACGAATTTTTTATCAATATCAGTCTCGTTGCGATAGGCTTGGTTTTCTTATTTGCGTTTTTTGACTTTCTTCAAGAAATTACCAATCTCAATACTGGGAAATATAATTTAAGTAAAATTTTAGTTTTTATAACACTTAGCATGCCTGGTCATCTATATGAGATTATTCCATTAGCGTGCCTCATAGGGTCAATGTTTACTGTTGGTCAATTATCAGGAAATTCTGAAATTATCGTTATGCGAACAAGTGGTATGGCTATTTTTCAGATAGCATCCTCTTTAGTAATAGTTTCAATATTTTTTAGTTTTTTTACTTTTTTTGTGGGCAATTTAATTACCCCAATGAGTGAAAAAAATGCTCAGCAAATTAAAATTAACTCAACTGATGGAACGGTGAGTACTGATTTTAAATCTGGGATATGGATGAAAGATGGATCAAATTTTATAAACATCGAAAATGTATTACCAGATGCCAGTCTCTCTAAAATTCATATCTATGAGTTTGATAATAATTTTAGTTTACGAGTCATAGTCGATGCAGAATCAGGAAGATATACAAATGGTATATGGGAATTAGATAAAATTAAACAATCATTCATCAATGAAGATAATTTTGAGGTTATTAATTTAGAAACCGGAAAATGGAAGTCAATGATCAAACCAGAA
>JGI26086J50260_1000303_pt1 | contig 32846 bp, 31 predicted proteins | sample SaaInl3SG_22_DNA_FD_50260 | JGI IMG/M metagenome (IMG submission 50260)
GGAGAAGGTCCCAAGGGTTGGGCTGTTCGCCCATTAAAGTGGCACGCGAGCTGGGTTCAGAACGTCGTGAGACAGTTCGGTCTCTATCTATTGTGGGCGTTTGAAACTTGAGCGGACCTGACCCTAGTACGAGAGGACCGGGTTGGACATACCTCTGGTGTATCTGTTGTGGCGCCAGCTGCACTGCAGAGTAGCTACGTATGGATGAGATAAGCACTGAAAGCATCTAAGTGCGAAACTCACCGCGAGATGAGGTTTCATTGAGGGTCGTTGTAGACGACAACGTTGATAGGCCGCAGGTGTAAAGGCAGTGATGTCAAAGCCGAGCGGTACTAATTACCCGAAAGCTTATCAGTCTCCAATCTTCTACCAGTATGTCATCCTATTTGTGGATGATTCCAATGAGCGCATTGGTTATTGCCTACATGAACGTTAGGTGTCTATTGCGGTGAGGTCCACCTCTTTCCATTCCGAACAGAGAAGTTAAGCTCATCAGCGCAGATGGTACTGCTACGGCGGGAGAGTATGTCGACGCCATCCTTGGGGCCCTTCGGGGCCCCTTTTTTTTTGCCTGCAATTTTGCGAATTTCGCGCGACCATGAACAATCTCGTTGCCATTGTAGGACGTCCCAACGTCGGGAAGTCCACCCTTTTTAATCGCTTGACCGAGTCACGTGAGGCGATCACGGACGACACAAGTGGGACAACGCGCGATCGGAAATACGGGAGTGTCATTTGGACCAATCACCAATTCAACATCATTGACACGGGAGGCTGGATCACAAAGAGTGACGACAGTTTCGAAGCTGCCATTCGGGGTCAAGTTGAAATCAGTTTAGAAGAGGCGGATTTGATTTTGTTCATGGTGGAGATCGGCGTCGGAGTGACGGATTTGGACTTGGACATAGCCAACTTGCTTCGTAGGACGGGGAAGCCGGTGATGTTGGTGTGCAATAAGGTGGATACATCGGCCCACGATGTCGGGGCGGAGGAATTTTACAGCTTGGGTCTGGCAGATGAAATCCACAGCATTTCGGCCAACAATGGCTACGGAACAGGGGAGTTGTTGGACGCTGTCGTGGCGGCCTTGCCTCCAATGCCAGAGCAAGATGAGTTGGGATTGCCCAAATTGGCCGTCGTGGGAAAGCCGAATGTGGGGAAGAGCACTTTCATCAACACCATTCTAGGCGTCGAAAGGAACATCGTGACGGACATCGCGGGAACCACCAGGGACAGTGTACACACGAGGTACCAGATGTTTGGGTTTGACTTTGAGATTGTCGATACGGCGGGATTGAGGAGGAAGAAACAGATTTCGGATCACTTGGAATTTTACAGCACGGTCAGGACCATCAAAGCCATCGATCAGAGTGACGTGTGTTTGCTCATGTTGGATGGGAGTGACCCCATGGGACGGCAGGACCTGAATATTTTTTGGCAGATTGTCGAGAGCTACCGTGGCGTGGTGATTGTGGTGAACAAATGGGATTTGGTGGAGAAGGAGACAAACACCATGCGAGACATGGAGGAGATGATTCGAGAAAGGACCTCGCCGTTTACGGACATTCCCATTGTATTCACCTCCAACGTGAAAAAGCAGAGGGTGCTTCAGGCGTTGGAAACGGCGCTTGAAGTGCGTCAGGCACGGGCTTCGAAGGTCCCAACGAGCGAGTTGAACGATGTGATGCTGCCCATCATTGAGCACAACCCACCGCCTGCTTGGAAAGGCAAGTATGTGAAAATCAAGTATGTGACTCAAATTCCGTCGCAGACGCCGACGTTTGCGTTCTTNTGCAACCTGCCGCAGTACATCCGAGACCCTTACAAGCGTTTTTTGGAGAATAAGCTCCGTGAACATTATGACTTCACAGGGGTGCCGATTCGCCTGTTTTTCCGAAAGAAGTAAGTTCTCTGTTCTCGGTCGCAACGGGGAACGTGCGGGTGTTACATTTGAGAACAGTCCAATTTCGTAGAACGAGCAAGATGAGCTACTTTTTTACCTCCGAATCAGTTTCAGAAGGACACCCCGACAAGGTGGCGGATGCCATTTCGGATGCCTTGATTGATCACTTCTTGGCCTTTGACGCTTCTTCGAAAGTGGCCTGTGAAACGCTGGTCACCACCGGTCAAGTGATGCTCGCTGGTGAAGTGAAATCGGAAGCGTATTTGGACGTGCAAAAAATTGCACGTGACACGATCGCAGGGATCGGCTACACCAAGAGCGAGTACCAATTCGATTCGGCGTCCTGTGGCGTGTTGAGTGCGATTCACGAGCAAAGTGCCGACATCAATCAGGGTGTAGAACGCACGAATCCGGAGGAACAGGGGGCCGGTGATCAGGGGATGATGTTTGGGTACGCTTGCCGGGAAACCGACAACTACATGCCGCTTGCCCTCGAATTGTCTCATCGGTTGCTCCGGGAGTTGGCTGCGATTCGCAAGGCAGGAAAGGAAATGACCTACTTGCGCCCAGATTCGAAAAGTCAAGTGACGATCGAGTATGAAAACGACGGTTCGCCCAAGCGCATCGAGGCCGTGGTGGTGAGCACGCAGCATGACGAGTTTGGCTCAAGCGATGAGGAGATGCTCGCCCAAATCAAGGCGGATGTGGCCAACATTTTGATCCCTAGGGTCAAGGCATCCATGAGTGAGCGCGTTCAGGCGTTGTTTGCCGGAGACCACAAACTGCATGTGAATCCGACGGGCAAATTCGTCATTGGTGGACCGCATGGTGACACGGGATTGACCGGGCGGAAAATCATCGTAGACACGTACGGCGGAAAGGGTGCCCACGGCGGTGGCGCCTTCAGTGGCAAAGACCCTTCCAAGGTGGATCGGTCCGCGGCCTATGCAACGCGACATGTGGCGAAGAACCTGGTGGCTGCAGGCGTTTGCGACGAAGTGCTTGTCCAAGTGGCCTATGCCATTGGTGTGGCTGAACCCGTAGGGTTGTATGTCAACACGTACGGCACGTCGAAAGTGGATGTCTCTGACGGAGAAATCGCCAATCGCATCGCACGGATCTTCCCCATGCGTCCGTACCACATTGAACAACGATTCAAGCTTCGCACCCCCATCTACACAGAAACGGCGGCCTACGGCCACATGGGGCGTCCATGTGAAACGGTCACAAAGCGTTTTGAAGCCCATGCGGGAGGGCAGGTGAAGGAGGTCACGGTGGAGTTGTTCCCTTGGGAAAAGCTCGACAAGGTGGACGACGTCAAGCAGGCGTTTGGCTTGTGAGCAAGGCTGAGGGGTTAGAAGACGAAGTCGTACCCTTTGAGTTTCATTAGGCTGTAAGCTTCGGCATTGAAGCTGAAGAGAAGGCTGCCTTTGTGTTGGCCGTATCCTGAACCGTCGGATTTTTTCTCGAGATCAATCAAGAGTTTCGACTTGAACAGCTTCTTTCGGAAGTTTCGTTTGTCGAACTTCTTGTCCATCGCCTTCTCGTAGAGGTTTTGGAGTTGGCCAAGGGTGAACTCTTGAGGCAAGAGGTCGAAGCCCACGGGTCGACGGCGGACGCGACGCTTCAGGCGTTCACGCGCGTAGCTCACGATTTCATTGTGATCAAATGCCAGGTCGGGCACCTCAGAAACAGGCACCCAATGCATGCCGTGCTGTTCCCACTTTTCCGTTTGGAAGTCGTCCGTGTGGACCAAAGCGTAGTGAGCAATGTTCACCACACGGCCGCCGGGGTGTCTAAACACTTGACCAAAGGCGCGAAGTTGTTCGACCGTACTGGGGTTTTCGTACCCAAACAAATCGCTGAACATCTTCTTTGCGGACAGGAGAAGCTCCTCATTGACTTTCAAGTATCGGCTGGGAAGAAACAAGGCTCCTTGGAAGGGGGGGCGGGTGCTGCGCGCCAACAGAATTTTGAGTTCAACCCCATCAAAGCCGAAAACGACCAAACTCGTGGAAAGCGCCACTTCAAAGTGTGGTTCCTCCTGCGGAAACTGCAACATTTCTCCCATGCTGCAAAAGTAGAAGTACGGCTCGAGCTGGCCAACGGATTCAGGTTTCGTTGTGCAAAACAGGGGTGAAAACATGTGAACAACGGACGTGAAGCGCGACGTACCTTTCACCTCCATGTTTGAATCTCCCTCTTCCGCCCAATCCGCTTCGCAGGGCCGTCCTCGCGACCTCGTTCGAACAGGACACAGCCTCGTGCCTGGAGCTAAAGTTCAACCCCAAGCCAAGGAATTGGAGGAGGTGGTTCTCGGAGCCATGATGATGGAGAAAGCAGCTGTCAATGCGGTCATTGACGTNTTGCAACCCGAGAGCTTTTACGTGGAGGCGCATGGNGAGGTTTTTCGTGCGATTCAATCGCTCTTCAACAAATCAGAGCCCATTGACTTGCTGACCGTCACAGAGCAATTGAGGAGCGATGGCAAACTCGACATGTTGGGTGGAAGTCATCGTGTGGCCGAATTGACCACTCGCGTTGCGAGCAGTGCCAACGTTGAATTTCACGCGCGGATCATTGCCCAAAAACACATTCAGCGCGAATTGATTCGAGTCTCCAACACCATCATCGAAAAGGCGTACGACGAAACGTCAGATGTGTTCGACTTGCTCGATGAAGCCGAATCGAAGCTCTTTGAAGTCGCTGAAGGCAACATTCGGAAGAGCTACGAGAGCATGGGTGCCGTGATGAAGCAAGCCCTGGAAGACATTGAGGCCGCTCGCAACAACGAAGATGGCGTCAGCGGCGTGCCCTCAGGATTTCACGATCTTGACAAGTTGACAGGAGGCTGGCAGCGATCGGACATGATTGTCCTCGCGGCGCGTCCAGGCATGGGAAAAACGGCATTTGTGCTGTCCATGGCGCGCAACATGGCTGTGGATCATCAAATTCCCGTGGCGGTGTTCAGTCTTGAAATGTCCGCTGTGCAGTTGGTGCAGCGCTTGATTTCTTCTGAAACGGAAATCAGCAGCGACAAATTCAGGAAGGGCAACCTTGAGGAGCACGAGTACCAGCAACTGTACACCCGGGTAGGAAAACTCAGCGATGCGCCGTTGTTCATCGATGACACCCCGGGATTGAACATTTTCGAACTCCGCGCCAAGTGCCGTCGTCTGAAGGCACAGCACGGCATCGACTTGGTTGTCATCGACTATTTGCAGTTGATGAGTGCCGGGTCGGACAAGGGCAACCGAGAGCAAGAGATTTCGAGCATTTCACGATCGATCAAGTCGATTGCGAAGGAGCTTGATGTGCCCATCATTGCGTTGTCCCAATTGAGCCGAAACGTGGAAACGCGGGGAGGCGACAAACGGCCACTTTTGTCAGATTTGCGTGAGTCAGGAGCCATTGAGCAGGACGCAGACATCGTGGCGTTCATCTACCGTGCTGAATACTATGGCATCACCGAGCATCCTGACGGCATTGATACGGCAGGGTTGGGCGAGTTGATTTTGGCCAAACACCGCCACGGCGCTTTGGACACAATCAAAATGAAATTTGTCCAGCGATTGGCCAAGTTCGTCAACTACGACACGTTTGCGGAATCCGCGTTTGGCGGAGCGATGCAGCCCAATGCCGCATTCAATGAGCCCAAGACCATCACCATGGGGTCCAAGATGAACGACGACAACGTGGGGGGCGGGGTGCCCTTTTAACAAGCAGCAAGGTTCTGCATGATGCGAGCCCGGCATCCGGAATGTATCTTGAGCCAACAATGGAAAAGCTTCGAAGAGCAGGGATGTTGGTCGTTGGGATGTTGGCCTTTCAGGTGGTCTGGGGGGCTCGGATTTTGGTCCCGATGGACGACAGCCAAACCAACCACCTCAAGGCGTACGGAGTGGCGTTTTGGGTCCTCGAGAATGGGGTGGAGGTGGAGTGGCTGTTGAATTACCGAGGGGGGAGTTTTTTGATCCCCAACATCCCTGAAATCCAAAACGAATGTGTCATTCGCGGCGTGGCTCATCAGGTCATTGCCGATGTCCAAGCGGGTCAGATTTTGCAGGAAATCGCAGATCCGGAGGTCAACATGGAACGGGTAAAACTGGAGGTGACGCCGAAGATTGCGGTCTACAGTCCGGATGGCAAGCAGCCTTGGGACGACGCCGTGACGTTGGTTCTGACTTATGCTGAGATTCCCTACGACGTGGTGTACGACACCGAAATTTTGAGTGGAGAATTGCTGCAGTACGATTGGCTTCACCTGCACCACGAGGACTTCACGGGACAATACGGGAAATTCTACAAGGCTTACCGAAGTGCTTCCTGGTACCAAGAAGAAGTGGCGCGTCAGAGCGGAACCGCGGGAATCATGGGCTTCCAAAAAGTAAGCGAGATGAAGCGTAACGTTGCCACCACCATCCGTGACTTTGTGATTGGGGGAGGATTCCTGTTCACGATGTGCTCCGGGACGGACAGTTACGACATTGCCCTTGCTGCACAGGAAGTTGACATCTGTGCGCCCATGTTCGACGGAGACCCTGCCGACCCCGCAGCTCAGTCCAAATTGAAGTTTGACGACGGTTTGGCCTTTCAGAACTACCAATTGGAGATGGATCCTCTGGTGTATGAGTTCTCCAGCATCGACGGGACGAAGGATCACACAGACATCAAGCCCATCAACGATTTCTTCACTTTGTTCGATTTCTCGGCAAAGTGGGACATTGTCCCCACCATGTTGACCCAAAGCCACGAAAGGGTCATTGCGGGCTTCATGGGGCAAACGACGTCATTCAAGAAAGAGTACATCCGCCCTGACGTGACGGTCATGGGGGACAACCGAAACCTTCCTACCGCGAAATACATCCACGGGACGCTGGGTCTCGGTCAATGGACGTACTACGGGGGCCATGACCCAGAAGACTACCGGCATTTGGTGAACGACCCGCCCACGGATTTGAACTTGCATCCGAACTCGCCGGGCTACAGGTTGATTCTGAACAACATCCTGTTTCCAGCAGCAAAAAAGAAGGACCGAAAAACCTGAAGAAAGGAAGCTTCAGCGCTTCACTGTGCTGGTCAACGTGACCAATTTGAGCCCGCTTGGATGGGGCTCAATCAGAAATTCGATGGGGCCTTCTGATCGTTTGGCAATGCTGATGAGTCCAAGGCCTGCATTTCCTCGATCCGGATGCTGCTCACCCTGACAGAGAACATCAATGTAGACTTTGCGGAGTTCCGCGTGGGAATGGTTGTTTAGGCGTCCAATGCGTTCGCCCAAATCACTCGCGGCTGCGGCATCCATGAGGTTGCCGCAATGCAATTGAATCCCGAGGGGGGTATGTTCAAGCGTGAGGAAGACCGAGTTGTCTCCGCGTTCGTCAATGTGACCGTGATGAATGACGTTTTGCACGATTTCGATCAACACGCTCATGGCTCGCTTGGTTTCCTTTCTGGAAGTGCCCAACTGGCCGAGCGATCTTTCCGCCAGTTGAACCAGATGAGGAATCATGTCTCCGTCCACGGCGCCTGCGAAGGACAGCACAACACCAAAGGATGATCCCGCGTTGGCCTGCTGCGAAGCAGGCCCATGCAACCGTTGCTGAAGCAACGGGAGGAGGGAGAGGTGTCCTTTGCGTGTCATTTCCATTGAATGGTCGACGAATGACCGATAATGTTCCACTAAGAGAACGTTGCAAGCTACGGGAATGTTGCTCGATCGCCAAACAAACCACCCAATCGGAGGTCATATTTCATCCACCATGCAACGCATTTCATCCACACACATAATTTTTCAGGTGCAGGGACATCGGAAGCGTTACGCGATCTGAAGGTTTGTCAAATGGCCTCAAACGAAACCTCGCATGCAGGTTTCAGGAACCAAAGGGAGTCCTTCAGGAGTGCGGATCATTTGGTAGAAGTGAGGGTGCATGAAGTTCAATGTCCGTTGGAAGGGACGGCTGGAAAAATGACATTTCCACACTTCGAGTGCAATGCGCTTGGTGGTGTTCCAAGCGTAGGGGCTGAAACCGTGAGGGCGTGAGAAACGCTCAACCCACATGCGCGCTTGTGGGAGCGATTGAATCGAACAAGGTGTGGCAACGAGTGCGGGGTTCAAGGGGAGTGCCATAGGGTTGTGTTTGAGGTTCAACGGATTTCTTGAACCAAAGGGACACAGGCACTCCGCAATGGATTTACGGACCAGAAAAAAAAGGAAGGTTAGCCTCGTTTTTGGCGCTCCAAGGCGGACGCAAGTTTCTGGATGACAGACTCCTGGATGTGTTTTGGTGTGAGAACGGTAATCTCGGAGGCGTGAGCTTGCAACCACTGAAGCAACTCAAACGTGGGCATGACGTTGAGCGTGACGACCATGCGGTCGGCTTTCTCGGAAACGCGCTGTGAATGATGAAGCGGTTGTGAGGTCAGGTATTTGGCAAGCAGAGGGTCGCACTCAAATTCCACCACTTCAGGACGGCCATCCCCCAACACAGTGATGCCAAAAGCGTGTTCGAAGTAGTGCTTGGCTTCGAATGTGTGCTGGATTTGGAATCGGTTGGATTCATCGATGGACACCTGTGAAATCCGATCGCAGCCAAAGGTGCGTATGTGTTGTTTGCCGGGGTCCCAGCCGACCAAGTACCAGCGGTTGCGGTATTCTTTGAGCAAGTATGGATGCAGGAGGTACGTCACGGATTCATCCGTTGCGCTTTTGAATTTGGTGTACTTGAGTCCGACGGCGTGGCGCGCGCGAATGGCTTGAAGGAGAGGTGCGAGGTGCTCCGAGCCAGCGGCGTGAGGTGTGCTTTCAAATTGAATGTGCTCGTCGACTCCGTCGCCATCGAGGTTGGGGGATACCGCGAGCCGGTCCGCGATTTTGCCAAGCGCTTGGTCGAACTGTTGGAAAATGGGAAGGTCGCGAAACTGAATGAGGGTGTTGGTGGCGAAGCGAATGGCGTCGAGGTCGTCGTCGTTCAGTTGGACGTCGTTGATGCTGTAGCCCTCTTCCGTGTAGTGGTAGCCGCGTTCGTCGCGGTGGTATTCGATCGGGGCGTAGTAGCCCAAATCCGCCTCGTTCCGCATCGCCCACAAGTCCTTCTCCACCGTGGAGATGCTGATGTGTTCCCCGTCGCTCCCGTACAGCGCTTCTTCGCAGGCCTGACGAAGGTCTTCTTTGGTCGGAAAGGGTTTTCCAGGGTTGGTGAGGCACCGATCAATGATGCGGTACCGGAGCAGGGCGTATTTGTTCGCGGGCATGGCTCACCAATGGATTTGGGCCGTGGGAGGCGCGAATTGTTTCATCATGGACATGCCACGCGGGACGTATTGCGGGTCGTGCGTTCGTGGCAGGCCGGTCTTGGGGTACGGTTGGCCGGTGTTGTGCATGTGGAAGCAATCCTTGAACCGGCCTTGGCGCATGGCGTCGCCGTAGGTTTGGTTGATCCAGTCCGCGCCGTGTTCCACGCCGTTGGGACCACGAATGTCTCGGATGTTGACGTCGAGCAAGATGCACTTGTAGCCCATCAGTTGAAAGGGACCCCATGAGGTGGCGAGGTTGCGGAGTGCGTCGTCCGACGCGTCTGACAAATGGGACGCCGTCACGTTTTCGTAGTTCTTGCGCTTGCCGTCACGGACTTGTTGGAGTCGGTTGAAGACGTGGGGTTCGAAACGAGCTCCCGCGGGTTTTTTCCCCGAGCACTCCAGCATCAGAAGGGACATGAGGTAGCTGTAGTCGAGGTCGTACTTCGCGGCGGCGCGCTGGACTTCCTGGCTGTAATGGTGTTCGGCAGAGCCTTTGCCGGCACGATCTCCTGCCGCATGCCAGGGAGTCACAAAATGGGCCTGATAGTATTTCCAAGCGACGACGAGTCCGGCGAAGACGAGCACGGCCGAGACGAAGTGACTCAGCCGATTCCGGTCGAGTTTGGAGGTTCGTTTTTGGGGCTTGCGCTTCGCCATGACTCAGAAGGGGATCCACTCATGCACCCATCGAACGAGAGGAAGCAAGGCCAGGGCAGGAAGGGTGTCGACCAAGGGCCACTGCGGCAGTCCTTGAGCCTTGACTCCGAGGAGTTGAAAGCCGATGCCAAGCATCAGGATGCCCCCAAGGGCACTGAGTTCAGTGATGAGAGACGGGTCCATGCCTTGGCCTGCGAAGGCGAATGCAAGTGTGAGGGCGCCCTGGAATCCAAGAACGCCGAGGGCTGACCAGAGGACTCCTCGGCCAAGGGTTGCGGCCAAAAAGGCACTTGAAATCAGGTCCATGGTCCCTTTGATGAGGAGCAGGTTGGGTTTGTGCAAGAGGCCATCTTCCATGCAACCGACCAGGGTCATGGAGCCGAGGCAGAACAGCATCATGGCCTCGAAAAAACCTTTTGAGGAAGAGGAAGCGTCCGAGGATTCGGAAGAGTTGGTCCAGCGCGCGAGCTTCGATTGCAGGCCTAGGGTGTGGCCGAGGAGGGTGCCCAAGACGAGAGCGAGGAACAGGTCGATGGGGGCCTTCGTTTCGAGGGCCATCAACGTGCCGATGGTCAGGGTGAAGAGCCCAAGTACGACGAAGACCTTGTCCTTGAGGTCGGAGGACCAGCGCGCGCCGAGGGCGAGACCGGCAGAAGCGCCGATCGCTACAGTGACGGTGTTGAAGAGTGTGCCGACCATGCTGTGAAGTTACCTTTGGGCTTTGAAGGGCTGGACTCGCAACGGGGCCGGTCGTCAACATCGACGCGTTGAAGTTCACACTCGAATCCACAGACTCCGGCTCGAAGGCCCGCGCCGGCTTGCTGTCCACCGATCACGGCGACATCCGAACGCCCATTTTCATGCCCGTGGGCACCATTGGGAGCGTTCGTGCGGTGCCGCAAACGGAACTGAAGGAGGTCGTGAACGCGGACATCATCTTGGGGAACACCTACCATTTGCATTTGCGGCCGGGCACGGAGGTGCTTGAGGAGGTCGGTGGACTGCACAAGTTCATGAATTGGGATCGGCCCATTTTGACGGACAGCGGTGGTTATCAGGTATTCAGCTTGGCGGAGAATCGCAAAATCACGGAAGAGGGAGCGACGTTTCGAAGCCACATTGACGGAAGCAAGCACCTGTTTTCACCGGAGCGCGTCATGGACATCCAGCGGAGCATCGGGGCGGACATCGTCATGGCCTTCGACGAATGCCCGCCTTACCCTTCGACCTACGAGTATGCCAAGAAAAGCATGGAGCTCACCCACCGTTGGCTGCACCGATGCGTGCAACGGATGAAGGAGACCGAACCGCTGTATGGGCACGAGCAAGCGTTGTTCCCCATTGTTCAAGGATCGACCTACCCGGATTTGCGCAGGGCTTCAGCGCACGCCGTGGCGGAAGTGCCGTCCTTGGGATACGCCATTGGCGGATTGAGTGTGGGCGAGCCCCACGAAGACATGTACGCGATGTGCGAAGAGGTGTGCGCCATTTTGCCGGAAGACGCTCCTCGTTACATGATGGGGGTGGGCACGCCTGTGAACATTCTCGAGAACATTGCCTTGGGTGTGGACATGTTTGATTGCGTGATGCCCACGCGAAACGCCCGAACAGGAACGTTTTACACGTGGGACGGAATCATGAACATGAAAAACGCCAAGTGGAAAACGGACACGAGCCCGCTCGACCCCAAGGGAACGGCGCCCGTAGATCACATGTACAGCAAGGCGTATGTGCGCCACTTGTTCCACGCGAACGAATTGCTTGCCTTGTACATCGGTTCGGTGCACAACTTGAGCTTCTACCTCGACCTCGTACGCGAAGCGAGAAAGCAGATTCAGGCCGGAACGTTTCGTGAGTGGAAAGATCGGATGGTGATTCAACTCTCCCAACGCGTGTGATTCGATGAACCGCCTCGACCGCTACATCGTGGGGAAATTCCTCGGCACCTTTGGGTTCATGCTTGGCGTGTTCTGCTTGGTGGTCGTGGTCTTTGATGTGATGGAGCACCTCAGCCGGCTTTTGGATCACCAGGCTCCGTTGGCGGACACGGCGCTTTATTACGTGAACGTGTGCTTTCACTTTGCGTCGCTGTTGATGGGGTTCATCGTGTTTTTGACCATCATTTGGTTCACGAGTCGTTTGGCCCAAAACAGCGAAATCGTGGCCATGCTCGCAGGAGGCATGCCCTTCAAACGCTTGTTCCGGCCGTATTTTCTGGCGTCGGGATTGTTGGTGGCGCTCGCCTTGGTGTTGAGCCATGTGGTGGTGCCGCGCGCCAACGAGCAAAAGCTGGCGTTCGAAGAGAGCTTCGTGAATACCGCCGTTCACGTCAAAGACCGCAACCTCTACAGGGAGGTCGCGCCCGGCACCGTTGTGTACTTCCGAAGCGTCAATTACGGCCGAGGCACGGGCTACAAACTCCAGCTCGAACAGTGGGAGGGAGACTCCCTGAAGCAGCGGATCCTTGCCGCCAAGGCGACCTACATGCCGCAGGACAGCTTGTGGCGGTTGGTCAACGTGGGGGTTCGGGATTTCAAGGCGGGAGGCCGCCAGCATTACCGGTTCATGTCCCGGCTCGACACGGCGCTGACGATGCGGATCGACGACTTTGCGGAGCGGAACGAAGTGGTGGCGACCATGCCCACCCGACAATTGCAGGCCTACATCGGTGCGGTGCAGGAACGGGGGGCGGACACCGCCAACCTCGAATTGACGCTTCACAGCCGCACCGCCAACGCGGCCGCCATCCTCGTGATGACCCTGATTGGCGTGTCGGTCGCAGCTCGACGGATGCGCGGTGGAACCGGTTTGCACCTCTTCTCGGCCGTGCTCATTGGCTTCACCTACGTCTTCGCCTCGAAAGTCATTTCCGTTTGGGCGGCTACGGTCGGATTGCCGTCGTGGTTCCCGATGTCGGAACAGGGAGTGAGGTGGCTGGCGGCCTGGTTGCCCAACGTCTTGTTTGCAGTGCTGGGCGTGTGGCTTTACGTGCGTGCGCCGAAGTGAGTATCTTGACGCAATGACCTCTCTGTGTCTTCGAATGTTCGGTGTTTTGTTCGGTGTTTCTCTCGGTGGCGTGGCCTTGGGGCAGCTGCCGACGTGGGTCGATGACATCGCGCCGATCGTGCATACGCATTGCGCGCGTTGCCACCACAACGGAGGAGCGGGGCCGTTTCCGCTCCTGACCTACGAAGACGTGTTTTTCACAGCGAACATGGACGTTCATGTGATGCAGGACGGAGAAATGCCCCCCTGGCCTGCCGATCCCGATTACCGGCACTTTGTGGGGGAGAACGTGCTAAGCGATCAGGATGTCGCGCTCTTCACGGAGTGGCACGAGACCGGCATGGCCTACGGCGACGAGTCGGTGGTGGTGGAGGTGCCGGAGTTTGGGCCGCAAGGGTCGTTGCTGGAGAGCTTGGACTTTGTGGCGGATTTTCCTGAATACACACTGCAAACCGACAACGAGGAGTACCGGTGGTTCGTGGTGCCGACGGATTTTGAGGAGACCAAATACATCCAGGCGGTCGAGGTGATTCCCGGATTGCCCGGCGCGGTGCACCACGCGGACATTTTCGTGGACAACACGGGCGCTTCGGCGGCCTTGGACGAAGCGGACCCGCTCCCTGGATTCAATGGCAGCACGGGCTGGCCAACCAACACGACGTACATCAACGCTTGGCAGCCCGGCGCGCTCCCGGCCCGGTACCCGGACGGATGGGGCATCGCGGTTCCGCCCGGTGCCGACCTCGTCATCGAGATCCATTACGGACCGGACTTTGGAGGCCAAACCGACGACACCGTCATGAACCTCGAGTGGGTCGACGAGCCTGATTCGGAGATCCGACCGATTTCCGTGGGCTGGAGTTTGGGCAACGGCGCCATGACCGACGGTCCCTTGGTCATCCCCCCCAATCAACTGTCGACCTTCCACCAAGAAGCGGTCCTGTGGAATTCGGACAAGAGCTTGCTTAGCATTTGCCCGCACATGCACTTGCTTGGCAAGTCGTATCAAGTTTGGATGGAAACGCCCGCAGGCGACAGCATTCCACTCATTGACATTCCCCAATGGCATTTCGANTGGCAGTTTTACTACCGGTTCCTGAGTCCGGTTCATGTGCCGGCGGGAACGGTGTTCAAGACAGAGGGGGTGTACGACAACACCGTGTGGAATCCCCTGAACCCTCACGATCCACCAGTCGAAGTCACCTACGGCTCGCTGACGACGGATGAGATGTTTCTGGTGTACCTGATTTGGTCGGATTACCAGGAGGGGGATGAGGACTTGGTGTTGGGGACGGTGGAAGAGGAGGAGGTGAGTGAAGTGGTGCACATTGAAGTCCCGTCCGGTCGACTTGCCGTTGCGCCAAACCCAGCTTCAGTCTCCGCCGCACTTACCTGGAGTGGCGACGACGTGGTGCAGGCTGTGGTGCGGTCGATGGGGGGCGGGGTGGTTTGGACGGGCACCTTGGTTCCTGGCGTTCAAGAGCTTCCGGTTTCGGGTTTTGCCCCTGGCGCGTATGTCGTGACGGTGCAGGGAGATCGAGCCGAGCGAGAGTCGCTGCCCCTTTGGGTCGCTCGTTAAGCTCCGGCCAGCGGTCCGCAGTAATCCGCCTGAATGTCCACAGCGGATGTTCGCGCCTCAGACTCTGAAGTGAAGATTCCAAACACCGTCGACCCACTCCCCGTCATCTGAACGTAAGCCGCGCCCGCTTTCCCGAGCGCATCGAGATGCGCCGCGACTTGCGGATGACGTGCGCACGCGCCTGGCTCGAAATCGTTTTGGATGCGGTTGCCCCATGCGCTTGAGGGCTCGTTGGCCAAGGCGCTCCAGTCGGTGCTTCGGTCATGAGGCGTAAGCCCACCAAATGCTTCGGCCGTGGAGATGTGGATGCTCGGGTTCGCCACAACGACCCACAGCCCGTCCAAGGGGAGCCGGAAGCTGAGTGGCGTGACGTGCTCGCCTCGCCCGGTTACAAGCGCCGGTTGTGCATCCACGAAGAAGGGGCAGTCGCTGCCCAGTTTGGCAGCGAGCTGCATCAACTTTTCCCGAGACAACCCAAGGCCGCAGATCTCGTTGAGGGCGCGCAACATGTACGTGCCGTCGGCGCTGCCGCCTCCGAGACCGCCCCCCATGGGCAAGACCTTATGCAGGTGGGCTGACAGGCCAGGCAATTCGTGCTCGGCTGCAAGCAAGCGATGGGCCTTCACGACAAGGTTGTTCGCAGGGTCGCCGGGNATGTCCAAACCGGTCCANACGGTGTGGAGCTCTCCAGGAGCAGCCGAATCGTCCATGAGCACCTCCAGGATGTCGGTCCACCCTAGGGGGAGGAAAATGCTTTCGAGAGCGTGGTACCCGTCGTCGCGCTTGCCAAGGACGTGGAGTCCAAGATTGATTTTCGCGGGAGGGAAGAGGACCATGCGGAGGGGCGTCGGTTTCCGGGTCAGTCCATGTAACCGAAGCGCTTGAGCTTGCGCTCGTCGTCGCGCCAGTTCTTGTCCACCCGAACGTACAGGTCTAGAAACACCTTTTTGCCGAGGAAGGCCTCGAGGTCCTTCCGTGCATCCATCCCTACGCGCTTGATCATGCGGCCTTGGGCGCCGACGACGATGTGTTTTTGGGATTCGCGGGCCACGTGAATCTCTGCGCGAATGCGCGTGATGTCGGGGGCGTCTTCGTAAGCTTCCACAACAACTTCGCAGCTGTAGGGAATTTCTTGTTTGAAATGCGTGAGGATTTTCTCCCGGACGATTTCGGACACAAAAAAGCGCATCGGCTTGTCTGTCAGCTCGTCTTTGGGGAAGAAGGGCGGGCTTTGCGGGAGCTGGGCGACGATGCGTTCAAGGAGCGTGTCGACGTTGAAGTTGTGGAGCGCGCTGATGGGCACGACCGAGGCCCTCGGCAATTTGGCGGCCCAAGCGTCGAGCTTGGCTTCCACGGCGGTTTGGTCTGTGGCGAGGTCAATCTTGTTGACCAGAACAAACGTCGGCACGTCCATCGCGGCAATTTTTTCCAGCGTCTCCGGATGGGCCATGCCTTCCTCGTTCACCTCCGTCACGACGAGCAGGACGTCGGCATCTTGCAAGGCGGTCTTGACGAACTTCATCATGCCCTCCTGCAACTTGTAGGCGGGGTCGAGGACACCTGGGGTGTCGCTATAGACAATTTGATAAGCGTCGTCGTTGACAATGCCCATGATGCGGTGACGCGTGGTTTGGGCCTTGGCGTTGATGATGCTCAATCGCTCACCCACAAGCCGGTTCATCAGCGTGCTCTTGCCCACATTGGGTGAACCAACGATGTTGACGAATCCTGCGCGGTGGTCGGCGGGAATTTCAGAAGAGGGAAGGGGTTGATTGTCAGTCACCGTGGGTGAGGTTGGAAGCCCAAAGGTACGTGCCCCCTCGTGAAAGCATGCCAAAGAGTTTGCACATCGCATCAACTTGTGTACATTTGCCGTCCGCTGTTGGTCAAGGTCATGTCTTGGTTGTGATGGCAGCGGAACCCACATCGCGGGGTGGAGCAGTTGGTAGCTCGTCGGGCTCATAACCCGAAGGTCGCAGGTTCAAGTCCTGTCCCCGCTACTACAAGCCCGATGCACGAGAGTGCATCGGGCTTTTCATTTGCGCCCGCGGCGAGCACGTGTGCTTGCAAGAAGGCGCACATGAAAAGTCCCCACACGCGCAGCGAGAGATCGGTCTTCGCCTGCAGTTTGACCTGTCGGATTGGACAAGCCCGTGCCGTTTGTTTCGGGCTTGTTTGCCCTACTTTTGGATGTCTTTCTTTCCCTTTTTCCTCTCCCTAATGCATTCACAATGAAAGGCGTTGTCTTCACCGAATTCCTCGAAATGGTCGAACAAAAGTTCGGCATGGACATGGTCAATGACCTGATTGAGCAAAACGAGTTGTCGTCCGGCGGGGTGTACTCCGCGGTGGGGACGTACCACCATTCGGAAATGGTGACGCTGGTGGTCGACTTGAGCAAGCGCAGTGGGGTGGAATTGCCCGATTTGTTGAAGGCGTTTGGAGGCTACTTGTTCAACACCTTCAAATCGGGATACCCTGAGATGTTTGCCTCGGCCACCAACGGGTTTGAGTTTTTGCAGAGCGTCGATCAAGAGATCCACGTGGAAGTGCTCAAGCTTTATCCGGACGCGGAATTGCCTTCGTTCAAAACGACGTTGCTCGAAGATGACGTGTTGCAGATGGATTACCGATCCGACCGAGCCATGGGAGCCTTGGCTTACGGATTGATCGAGGCTTGCGGAAACCACTTCAGCGAAGGGTACGAGATCGATGATCAACCCCAAACCGAAGACGGCAAGTACGTTCGGTTTGTCATCACGAGAAACGGCTGAGAGCCGAACAGGGAATGTCGGAGGACGCCTACAAAAAAGCCTTTGAGCGCGAGCGAAATGCGCGCAAAGAAGCCGAGCGAATCACGGAGCTGAAGAGCCGTGAATTGTTTGAGCTCAACTCCGCATTGAAACTGCTCAACGACGAGCTTGAATTGCGAATCAAGGAGCGGACCTCCGAGTTGGAAACGGCTCGAAACCGGGCCGAAGCCAACACCAAGGCGAAGTCGGAATTTTTGTCCATGATGAGCCACGAGATGCGTTCGCCCTTGAANGTCATCGTGGGGTTGACGGAGCTTCTCGACCAGCGTGAGCTCGAAGANCCAGANGGTGGTTACGTCCGCAACGTGCGGTTCAGCGCGTTGCAGCTGCTCAATTTGATCAACGACATCCTCGATTTGAGTGCCATTGAGGCGGGGAAGATTGTGTTCGAATCCACNCCNTTTGATGTGACCTACGCGGTGGATCAAGTCTTCAAGGCTTTGGAGCAGCGGGCTATTGACAAGGGGTTGACGTGGGCCAAATCGGTGCCTGACAACCTCCCAGTCCCGTTGCAAGGAGATGCGTCGAAACTCAACCAGGTCTTGATCAATTTGCTCGACAACGCGATCAAGTTTACCCGCGACGGTGGAGTGGAATTGTCGCTCGACCAACTCCAAAACAGGGGCAATGAGGGTGAGGTTTGGATAGCCGTTGAAGTGACCGATTCAGGAAAGGGCATCTCTGAAGAAAACATGGATCGCATCTTCGGGAAATTCGAGCAAGAGAACACCTCGACCCGTCGCGTGCATGGCGGTTCAGGATTGGGCCTCGCCATTTCCAAGCAGCTCATCGAATTGCAGGGAGGAAGCATTTCATGCAGCAGCGAAGTGGGGAAGGGGACCACATTCCGGGTGGAATTGCCATTCAGGTATGAAGGACGAGTGTCTGAGGACGTTGGTGCCAGGGATTGGAGCCAGGTCAATCTTGTCGGGTTGCGCCTGCTCGTGGTGGAAGATTTGGAGGTGAATCGGATGCTGTTGCGCCAGATGCTTCGGAACAAGGGCATCGTCATGTTTGAGGCGGAAAACGGCAAAGAATCGCTGGAGGTCCTCAAGGAGCACGATGTGGATCTCATTCTCATGGATTTGCACATGCCGGAGATGGACGGAATCGAGGCCACCCAACGCATTCGCGAGGGCCGAGTCAAGCGTGTGAACGCAGAAATCCCCATTGTCTGCTTGACCGCTGACGTGTTCAAGGAAACCAAGGAGGCGATTTTCTCGGCAGGGATGAATGACTTTGTCACCAAACCCCTTGAGATGCGCCGCCTGTATCAGGTTTTGAGCCATTGGAGGAAACAAATCGACGCCCGCAACGCGGCACTGAGCTGAGTGACCCCGCCCGCGCTACCTTCGTGGCATGCGGAAAAGTGCAGGTTGGTCGGTGGCGATTCTCGCCCTGTTTTGGATCGGTTCCCTCATGACCCCGGCTTCGACGGTGAAGCAGTGTGAGGCCCCGTTAGGCAAATTGGCCCCCAATTTTTGGTTGGAGTGGAAGTGGAGTTACCCCGACGACCGTTGGAATCCCGCCGAGGCGGATGCTGCGGAGCGCGAGGCGCGCCTGCACGCGTCTCAAGGGGAGTCTGCCCGCGTGGTGGAGGGATCTTGGACGCAACACGGGCCGTTGAATTTGAGCGGCCGGCTGAATCTCATTCACGAGGACCAGTCCAGCCTTACCAATCGCCTGTATGCTGGCGCGGCGGGTGGTGGATTGTGGCGCTCATCCAACGGCGGCAATTCTTGGGTTCCGTTGACGGACGAATTGGACCATTTGTCCATTGGCGCCTTGGCGTTTGATTCGGAATCGAGCGACGTGATGTACCTGGGTACCGGCGATCCCCAAATCAGCGGCCATCCGCGCATCGGAGGCGGCATCTACAAATCCACAGATGCCGGTGAGACCTGGACGCACCTCGGGTTGACCGAGACGCGCATTGTGAGTCGCATTGAAGTGGATCCAACCAATCCAAGCGTGGTGTACGCAGCGACGATGGGCAATCCGGGCATTCCCGGTCCTGACCGTGGTTTGTACCGAAGTACGGACGCAGGTTTGACGTGGGAGCAGGTCCTGTTTGTAGGCGATTCTGTGGGCATCAACGACGTGCGCATCTCGACGAACTCAGGCGCCATTTTGGCAACCTCATGGCATCGCATTCGGACGTCCACGGTGAGCGATTTGGTCAGTCCGGACAACCGCGTGTACCGCAGCCTTGATGGCGGAGACACCTGGGAGGTGTTGCCCAACCCGTGGGGAGAGGAAGAGCGCTGCCGCATTGGCATCGAGGAGTCGCAGGGGCGTTTTGTCATCAACCCCGTCGGCGCCAACCTGCAATTCAGCAACCTCTACCGAACGGGCAACGATGGGGATTCTTGGACCGAATTGGTGCCGGAGGGCGCCATGCCGGATGGGATTCTTGGAGGGTTTGGGTGGTATTTCTCCAAAGTGCGGATGAACCCGTGGAACTTTGACGACATCTCGGTGTTGGGTGTGGAACTTTGGAACACGCTCGACGGGGGAGAAACGTGGGAACGCATGGGGCCGGAATGGTGGACGTACGAGGTCCACGCGGACAAGCACGATTTGCAGTGGGTTGGGCCCAGCGAACTTTTGCTTGCCACCGACGGCGGAGCATACCGCAGCACGGANCACGGTGCGACCTGGGAAGACATTGAATTCCTCCCCGTGGGGCAGTTTTACCGGGTCACGCACATCCCTGGGGCTCCTGGCTGGTACACTGCGGGAGCCCAAGACAACGGCACCACAACGGGCAACGCTTCCGTGGCCTACAACTGGTCTCGGGATCGCGGAGGCGACGGGTTCACGGCCTTGTACCATCCGGAGAACGAAGCCCTTCGCGTGGCCACGGTGCAATACGGCAACTTCGCCTNCAGCCTGACGGCTTGGGACGAGGAGCCCAACTGGAATGGAATGACGGATGGCATTGCTTCGGAAGANCGTAACGGGTGGGACTCGCCGATTCTGTTCCATCCCGCAGACCCCAGCGTTGCGTGGTGTGCGACGGAGCGCGTGTACCGGATGTTGGATGCGCCGTTTGGGGTGTGGGAGCCTCGCAGCGAGGACCTGACGCTCGGTTTGGACCCTGGCTTGGGCTTCCGTGTGGTGACGACGCTGTCAGGAAGTCCATTCAATGCGGATTTGATTGCGGCGGGAACGTCGGACGGGCAGGTGTGGTACAGCGCGAACAGCGGGTCGACGTGGGTGTCGATGAGCGAGGGCCTGCCGCAGCGCCAAGTCACGGACGTGGCATTCGATCCGTTCCATCCCGACTCCATCACGGTGACGTTGAATGGCTACAAGGATGCGGTGTACACCCCGCACGTTTTTCGAGCGGCATTGGGAGGGGAGTGGCACGACGTCACGGGCGATTTGCCGGACCATCCCACCAACGATTGGCGCGCCTTGAACGACAGCACGTGGGTGATTGCGACGGACTTTGGAGTGTACCACACGGAAAATTGGGGAGCGCACTGGGAGCGAGTCGGTGACATGCCGTTCATCCCCGTGTTCGAACTCGACGTGGACACCGCGGGCTCGCAACTCGTGGCAGCCACCTTCGCGCGCAGCATCCAAACCTTCCCGCTGGACAGCCTGGTGCCTGCACCTGTCGTCACCGAACCCAAGGACACGACGTCCATTGGCGTGGCAGAGTTGACCGGCTCTGCGCCATGCGCGACGTTGCGCCAGCATCCTTTTGTGGGTCGTGGCGAGGCTCAGGTGGGCCCAGAGTGGCTGGGCAGCGCGTGGTCCGTGTGGAGCACTTCGGGCCAACTGATGACGTCCGGAACCGTCAAGGCGTCACGCCTAGCGTGGGAGATGAGCTCTTGGCCTGCCGGGATGTACGTGCTTCGGCTAGAAGGACAGCAGGGGCAGGCCTGTTCAGAAATTGTGGCAAAAGCGGCGAATCGCTAAAAGGCTCAGTAGGGGCAGGTCGTGCCCATGCCTGAGAGGAGCACCAACAAGTCACNGATGCCGACGGAGCCGTCCGAGTCGAGGTCGGCCTCGCACGCCGCTTGGCACCCAAATCCAGTAAGGAGGGCCAGCAGGTCGTCCACCTCGATCAAGTAATCTTGGTCGAAGTCCCCTTTGCAGGAGGGCTCTGGGTAGAGGGCGCATTGCAAGGGCTGGTTGGTGATTTCGAGCACCCCGCTCGGTGTCAAGGTGCGGCCCGCCAAGGCAGGGTGAGCTGCGGGGTAGCGTTCGGCACGAAACACGCCATTCAGAATGGGGTTGCCGCCCTGTTCTGTGGCCCCAAACGACCCCACGGGGTTGACGTAGTTCCAGACAATCTCCTGGTCCAAGGTGACTTCGCGCATTTCGCCACTGGCGCCCTCGGTGATGAGGATGTTCCCGTTGGGCAACTGTTGAGCTCCAGAGGTGTTTTGGGAAAAGAAGTCCGCATCGAGGATGGACGGGTAGCGCCAGTCCGTTCCTTCTGGGCCCCAAGGCGCGTTGGGGCTAAGGTTGTAACTCCCGTCTTCGTTGAGTGGAGGAGTCAGGACTTCCACCGTGCTGAAGTATCCGTCAGGCCGCTCATTGCCATTGGAAAACACCATCACCTGTCCGTCTTGGATCCAGCGAGCGTCGTGTTGGCTGTGGAGGATGCGGTCTTCTGTTGTCCCTCTTCCGTAAGCTTCTGGATTGCCCCATCGGTACATCAAATGGCCGTCAGGACCTGCCGTCTCTTGGTTGGGGACGCTGTGGTCCAAAATCCAAAACTCGTTGAAGTCCCTCGAGCTGATCATGATTTGGTCGAGCTCAGCGTTGTAGGCAATGGAGTTGGTGTGCAGCCAATCGGGGTCGTTGGGTGAGGCTTGGTAGTTGACGTTGAGTTGACGAGGGTAATCGCTGGGGTTCCCGTAGTTGGGCAATTCCGGATCGAAATCTTGCATCACGTGGTTGATGGCTTCCCATTTCCAAACCACCTGACCTCCCGTCGCTCCGTCGGGCATCACCTCGACCACGCAGGTTCCCCACACCACGTCTGTGGTCAGTTCCGGATTTCGTCCGCGTGCGATCCATTCCTCGGCCGGGTAGGCCTTCCACACCAACGCGAGCACATTGCCGTTCGGCAGCACTGCGATGTCGTGGTGCTGGCATTGGGTCTGCGACGAAATCATGTAGCTCCACTCCAAATTCCCATTCCAGTCGAACTTCTCGATGATCCCGCCCGCCCCACCAGCACCAAACGCTTGGTTGTTGGTCTTCCCGGCGCGCATCAACCCGCCGTCGGGCAACAAGTACGCCATCATCCCTGCTTTGTACTGGCTGACCCACGTGTTCACCACCTCACCGCAGTTGTTGAGGAGGTAGGTGTTGCTCGACGCGGAAACCGGCATCAAGGTGTAGCCGTCGTAGGAACTCTCCGTTTGGAGAAGGACTCCTACCGTGTTCTGTTGAGCGTGGGTCGACAGGACAAGGAGGAACAGCGAGAGCGGTGTCAACAGCAAGCGTGACGATTTCATTCGATGCGTGGTTCTAAGACAAAACCACTGCAGCATGCAAAAGTTGCATCGCGTCACCTTTCTTGACATTCGCTTGACATCGGTCAGCCTTTGTGCAGGCCGCATTCGCGGGAGGACTGCTCCCACCACCAGCGGCCGGCGCGGGGGTTCTCGCCTTCGAGAACGGCACGGGTGCAGGGGGCGCAACCGATCGACGGGAAGCCCTTGCGGTGCAGGGGATTCGTGGGGACGCTGTGGGAGTTCACGTACGTGTCGAGCTCCGCGTCCGTCCAGTCGACGAGCGGGTTGAATTTGAACAGGCCGGTCATGCCGTCCCGTTCGAGGCGAGGGAGGGAAGCGCGGTTGTCGCTTTGGGCCGCACGCAGCCCCGTCACCCAAATGGCAGCCCCGTCCAGCGCGCGNTTGAGCGGGTCGATTTTGCGGATGCGGCAGCAAGTTTTTCGGGCTTCAAGGCTGCGGAAGATGGCCGACATGCCTTGCTCGTTCACAAACTCCTCCAACGACGCAGTGTCAGGAAAATAGGAGGTGAGGTCGAGGTTGCGGTACTTGCTGCGCGTGCGGTCGATCAAGTCGTACGTCTCGGGAAAGAGACGGCCCGTGTCGAGCGTGACGAGCTTCACAGGCAGGTCGTGCCGCGCGATGAGGTCCGTCAACGCCTGGTCCTCGAGGCCCAGGGACGTCGTGAACACGACTTGTTCCGGGAACTGGTCACACAGCTCGCGAAGCGCCGTGACGGCGTCGGTGCTGACAAAGAGGGGCAGGGTCGACATATCTCGAAGATACGTCGAATCATTTAAAACCTACTAATCCGATGGGAAAAAGATTTTCTGGAGAAAGGCCGCCGCTCGAGGGAGGGCGTTCAGTCCTGTCTCACGGGATCGTCAGGATGGACAGCGAGGTCGGCGAGTGTGCGCTTTTCCAAGACGGCGAGGTTGGCGTCGCGCACTTCCGCCATGAGCCGGTTGAGGCCGCACACCGCTTCGTTGCAATCCGTGCAACGCTCGTAGAAGTTCAGGCTCACGCAGGGGAGGGGCGCTATGGGGCCGTCGAGGATGCGAATCACTTGGGCGAGCGGGGTGTCCTCGGGGTGCTTGAGGAGGTAGTAGCCACCGCCTTTGCCTTTCTTCGAACCGAGGATGCCACCTCGCTTCAGGTCGAGGAGGATGGTCTCCAGGAACTTGGTGCTCATCGGATGCGTCTGGACGATCTCCGTGATGGACGTCGGCGTGTCGGACGCGGCAGCGTCGACGTCCGACCCCTCCGAGCGACGCGCGAGGTCCGCCCTGACGAGCGAACCGAGGGCGCGAAAGGCGTATTGCGCTTTTTTGGACAGCATGACCCCAAGGTAGGAAGAGTGCGAGTCATCATCCTACCTCGCACCAGGGTTTGGGCATTTGGAATGCGTCTAAAAATGTCTCGCGCAGCCCCTTTTGTGACCTAGGTCTGAAAACATGCTCGCCAAAAGGCCTTAAATTGGGGGTTCACCTTGCACTTTTCAGATTCAACGAGGCCATCCTCCTTGAAGAATCTCACATGACGACTGACATGAACCCATCTTTCTCTCACGCATTGCGCTTGATTGTGGTCGGGGGCGCCACGTGGCTTGCCGCGTTCTCGGGCCTCGCCCAAAACCACACCGTCGCCCACCAATGGAATGAGCAAGTGCTCGAGGCCATCCGGAACGACTTTGCTCGGCCCACGGTTCACGCACGCAACCTCTACCACGCGAGCATTTTGATGTACGATTGCTGGGCGGCGTATGACACCACGTCGGCCGAGACCGTTTTCTTGGGGAAGACGTTTGACGGGTACACGTGCCCATTTGACGAGGCCTCGTTGGAAATTCCAACGGACCTTGGCGAACGTCGGGACGCCCAAGAGGTAGCCATNAGNTACGCCACGTACCGCTTGATCAAGCACCGNTATGTGGCAAGCCCACAAGCGGAAGCCACCATGGACAACATTTACTTCCAAATGGTGCTCCAGGAGTTGGACACGTTGTTTGAGTCGACCGATTACGCGACGTACGGGGCGCCGGCTTTGGGCAACTACCTCGCGGAGCAGCTGATCGCTTACGGCATGACAGACGGATCGAACGAGGCGAACGACTACGCCAGCACATGCTACGTGCAATCGGAGCCCAACATCTTGCCCGAGGTTCCAGGCACCAGCGGCCAAGTCGACCCCAACCGTTGGCAGGCGGTGGAATTGAGTTTCGCCATTGATCAAAGCGGTGAGTTGCTCACCGAGACCCCACCGTTCCTTGGCCCAGAGTGGGGTGATTTGGCGGGATTTTCGCTGCGCGATTCGAATTTGACGGAACTGGACCGCGACGGATGCACGTACCGCGTTTGGAATGACCCGGGAGCTCCTGTCTACCTCGACACGAATGAATACAGCGACTTCTCGGACCCGTGGAAGTGGAACCACGGCATGGTCCTGAGTTGGTCTGAGCACCTCGATCCTGCGGACGGGGTGATGTGGGACATCAGCCCGGCTTCGCTGAAGTACGACGGAAGCATTCCTGCCACCGAGAACTTCGACCAGTTTTACGCTTGGGAAGAAGGGGGGTTGCTGTCGTGGTACGACGAGGCAGGCAATTTTGGAGGGCAGGGCTACGACGTCAACCCGTTCACGGGGGAGCCGTACGAGCCGGAAATCGTGCCACGTGGGGACTACGGTCGGGTGATCGCGGAGTTTTGGGCGGACGGTCCGGATTCGGAAACGCCTCCTGGACACTGGTTCACGTTGCTCAACGAATTCATCCTGGACGGACAGGAGGGAGAGCACCGCTGGCGCGGGCAGGGCCCCATCATCGACGACCTCGAATTTGACGTGAAGTCCTACCTTGCCCTTGGCGGTGCGATGCACGACTGCGCCATCTCGGCNTGGAGCATCAAGGGNTACTACGATTACGCTCGACCGGTTTCTGCCATTCGTTACATGGCGGAGCACGGCCAAAGCACCGACCCCGGACTGCCCAACTATCACCCCGCCGGATTGCCCTTGATTCCGGGTTTCATCGAAGTGGTGGACGACACCGACCCGTTGGCGTTCTTCGACGGCGAGGATCAAGTTGGCAAGATCAAGGTTCGGTGTTGGAAGGGCCCCGATTACATCGAGGTTCCGCTGATTGACGAGGCGGGTGTGGATTGGATTTTGGCGGACCGCTGGTGGCCTTACCAGCGCCCGAGCTTCGTGACTCCNCCTTTCGCGGGTTACGTCAGTGGTCACAGCACCTATTCACGCGCGGCNGCGGAGCTTTTGGAGCTTTTGACGGGGTCGCCATACTGGCCGGGAGGTTTGGCNGAATGGCCGGCGCCGATGAACCAGTTCCTCGTGTTTGAGGANGGTCCCAGCGTGAGCTTCAACCTGCAGTGGGCGACGTTCATGGACGCGTCGAACGAAAGCGCCTTGAGCCGCATGTGGGGGGGCATCCACCCGCCGATGGACGACGCACCAGGCCGCACGATCGGCAAGCACGTGGGGCGAAACGCCTTCCATTACGCCGAGACCATCGTCTTCCCTCAGTGGGCGATGGAATTCGGTGGGGATGGGTTCTTGCCATCAGACGAATGCCAAGGAGACTTCAATGCCGATGGGGTGTGCGGTTCCGGTGACTTGATCTTGTTCCTAACTGCCTACGGGGCAGGATGGACGGGGCCCTACGACATGGACAACAGCGCGACGGTGGACACCCAAGACTTGCTGGTCTTCTTGACGCGCTTCAACGAGGTTTGTCCTCAATGACAGGGCTGGGGTTTCGGCCAGCTTCATCCGAGCCGTCTTGAACAATGCGTTTGGAACAACTTCAATGTTCTTGTCGATGAGGCGTGTCTGATTGGTGCATCTTTGGATGCGACGGAAACGCCCTCGGGCATGTCGGAAATTTGTTGTCCATGGATACCAAAAACACCCACCTTCTGCTCTTCAGCGCCGCTTTTTTGGTGCTTGGATTCATCCTCGGCCGCGTCACTGGACGTCAAGCCCCTCGGGGAGTCCAAGGCCATGGACCTCAGCACCTTCGTTGGTCTGGTCAAGGTGAAGCGGAGGTTGAGGTGAGGATGATTGCAGATGGCGAATTCGAGGGAGATACTGCGTTTGAGCTGCCTGGAGGAGGACAGGTTCATGTGGTTCGCAACGGTGACGAATATGAAGTCGAGGTGGACATCGATGAAGACAAGGAAGACGCGGGGAAGCCGGTGAGAGTGGAAAGGCGCGTCATTGTGGTGACAGAAGAACAANAAACTAACCCTTGTAATAGCAACTTATGAAAATCAATCGAGCAACGAATTGGCTGACGGTCTTTGCGGCCTGTGCCGTGGTGTTGGCCAGCTGCAGTGGGGCCGAAGAAACCCCCGTTGAAGAGCCCACGGTGTCCTTCCTGGAGTTGGCCATTGAGCAGCGCGGCGAGCCGTGTGCGTGCTTGACAGAAAACAACGAGGCCATGTCCGGTTTGTTGGAGTCGTTGAGAAGCACAGAAAAAGTCTCTGCTCAGGAGCTCAACATCCAGATCGCGCAGATGATGTTGCCCTGCATGAAACCGACTGGCAACGTCGACACCGACATGGCTTATTCACGGGCGATGGGCGAATGCGAGAGATTCAGCGAATTCGTCGAAGTGATGAAACAAGTGAAGACGGAAGTCCAAACACGGGTCACCGAAGAAGCCGCAAGCGACGAAGCTAATGGCTTGGATGGTGCAAAGGGGGCGAGCCAGATTCTCGACAAATTGAAAGGGAACTGACCCCTTCGTGATCTACGACCGCGTTGCGGTCATTCGGAACCTTCGAGGCCGAGTCGTTTGAGCACCGCTTGAACCTCGGCCTCGGTTTTTGTGAGCTTTCCTTGGCAGAAGTCAAGGAGGATGCCGGCGCGTTGCAACTTGGGGGTCAGCATGTCGATGCCGAGTTCCCCAGCTTGGAGCTCGCTCAAGATTTCTTGCAATTCACGGACCGCGTCGTCGTAGTTCAAAGGGGAGTCGGGGGAGTCACTCATCAGGGTCCGAAGTTACGCGGGTCACCGTGACGTCCGCAAGGCCTTTGTGAAAGCGGATTTGGAGGTTGTCTCCCAAGCTCAAATCCGCGGCATCCCTCACCGCCTTGCCGTCCTTCCGTGCAACTGAAAAGCCGCGTTGCAACGTCTTGTCGGGATTCAGGGCATCGACGGTGCTCGACAAATGAGCCATGCGTTGGACGTGCTTTTCCAGGGCCTGCTTCGCCCAGCTGGACACCTGTTCGCGGGCGTGAGAGAGCCTCAACGCTTCCGCGGCAAGCATTTGGCGCGGTTGAAGGCGAAGCGTTTGCATGTCTTGCGCGAACCGTTCCCGTTCCCACGTCAGCCTTTGTTGCACACGCTGGCCCATGGCGAGGCTCCATTCGGCAAGCCGAGATCGTTCGGTGACCATGCGGTCGACGAGGAAATCGGCCACAGCGGTGGGTGTTTTGAACTGGCGATGTGCCACGAGGTCGGCCACACTCAGGTCCGTTTCGTGGCCAATGCCGGTGAGGACCGGGTGGGGACATTGTGCAATGGCAAGGCAGAGCTCAAGGTCATTGAAGGCGTCCAGGTCGAGCGCGGAACCGCCACCTCGAACCACCACTGCGGCGTCGGGACCCCATTCCTTGGCCCGCTCCAGAGCCGCGATGAGTGACGGCGGTGCTTCCTTCCCCTGCACGGTGGCAGGAAAGACCTCGACGTCAAATCCGACACCCCATTCGTTGCGGAGCAGGTGCATCCCAAAATCCCGAAACCCGGATGTCCCAGGAGACCCCACCAAGGCGATGCGTTGCACGAGTTGGGGCAGGGGAATGCCACGGTTCCATTCAAAGGCGCCTCGTGCTTTGAGTTCGGCGATCGTCGCTTGCTTGCGACGTTCCGCTTCCCCGATCATCGCTGAGAGGTCAATCTCCTCAATCACGAGGCTGACTCCGTACACGGGATGGTAATTGACGCGGCCGCTGAACACGATTTCCGTGCCGGCAGACAAAACTTGGTTGGCAGCTTCTCCAAGCGATTCGCGAACCACCGCGTGTTGCGTTTTCCAGAGGGTGCCGCGCATCACGGCCAAACGTGTGCCGTCCACCTCCTCGACCAATTCAAGGTAGACGTGCCCCGAAGGACTCTTGGAGAGTTTGGCGATTTCCGCCTTGAACCAAAGGGCACGGCCCTGAGTCACCTGTTCAAGGGTGCGCTTCAGGCTCTCTCCGAGCTGGGAGAGCGTGTAAATCTTGCGTTCTTCCGTCTCTGCGCTCAACGTGCTCCCAGCTTCCACGACTCCTGAATCCCGTTCTCGCCCACAAAGTTGACAATCTGAATGCCCGAGGTGCTCCATTCGATGCGCTGCTCCGACGCGACATTGGTGGCGTGAATCACGCGACCTGCAAGGTCGGACACCACGAGGCGTCCGCGTACAGGAGCGGTCCAAGTCCAGGTGTCGCCCGAGAGGAAGGACGGGCGAGCCCACCCTTGGCTCAATGTCTCTTCAATCGCCGTGCCGCCCGCTTCAGGGAGGGTGAAGGTGGCTCCGGCGTACGTGTCGCCACCGGTGGTTCCGTTGCCGTTGACCGCGAGTGCGCTCATGTAAAAGTCGGCGTCCCCTGACCCGGCAGCTGGGGCTGTCCACGTGACGTCAAAGCTGTTTGACGAGCTCGGTGCGTTGTGCTCTACGATGTGGCGCCCACCGACGTCATCGAGTTGCGCGTTGGTCGACACCGATCCGAAGGAACCGGCGTTGGAGCCGTCCGTCAGAACCACGGTGCTCTGCATCCCATAATCCATGCTTGCATCGCCACCGACGACGACCATCCGCACGATGTAATCCTGACCAGGCATGTACTCCGTCACCATTTCTTCGGTGTTCCAATCCAAGACCTCAAACGCCGCCGTCACTGACGCACCCGCGCTGTTGTGGCAGCTTGTGCACACGGGATGAGAACCAGGCGCCCCTGTTCGGTCGCGGTTTTGTTCTTCGGCCACGCCATTCGATGAAGCCACCAAGCCGGCCAAACCGGCAATGGCGAAAGGGACGAGGAGGGAGGAATGTTTCATGAGGGGGAATCTACAGCGTTTTGNGCTTTGGAAAAAACCGTATCTTACCCATACGAACAACTCCTTTGGANACCTCTCTTTTCTTTCCAGATTCCACGCTCGAGGAACGCTACCAACAATCGCTGGAGGACATGCAATACGCGCGCTCCATCCAATCGATGATGGCGCCCACAAGCGACCAATTGAATGCCCAATTCCCCGAGTGCATGGTCTACGACCGGCCCATGGATCAGCTCAGCGGCGACTTCATTTTTGTGGCTGACCGAGAGGATTTGTCTTACTTGGCGGTCTGTGACTGCACGGGTCACGGCATGAGCGCGGCCCTGATGACGGTGTTGGCGCGGGAGAAGATTTGGCAGGCGATGCACCGCGCTTCAGGGCCAGCTCATTTGCTGACACGGCTCGACGAGAAATTCAGGGCAGCCATGATGAACGGAGACGTGAATCGGATGCGCGCCATAGGCATGGGATTGGACTTGGCTGTGCTGGCTTACGAGCCCAAACTCAGCCGCATCCGCTTTGCAGGGGCCAAGCGGCCGCTTTGGATCGTTCGTGGCGGAAAATTGCTGGAATTCAAAGGCACGTCCCGGTCGATTGGCGGGGCGTATTGGCGCCAAATCCCGTTCGTGGAAACCACCCTCCAAGNGCGCCCCGGCGACAGCATTTTCATGTTTTCCGACGGCGTTTCGGATCAGTTTGGGGGNCCCAAGGACCAAAAGCTCAAACTCAAAGGCCTGCGAACCTTGGTGCTGATGCTTTCTGAGTTGCCGCCCGCCGACCAGCATGAATTCATCAAAACGTGGCTCACGTCTTGGCAAGGCAAATCGCCATCGACGGACGACCAGTTGCTGATTTCGTTCCAAATTCCGACTTTGGGCGAATGAGACGATTCACCTGGATTTTTGTCGGCGGCTGTTTGATTGCGGCGTACGTCGCAGTGTCCATGTACAACAAGCCGCACAAGGATTACGCCTCCGAGGAAGTGGCCAAATCCTGGGCCGCGGACGAACTCGTCGCGTGGTACACGTCCCATCCCGCTGAGGACCATGCGCAGTGGCAAGAAAAAGTCATTGCCGTCACCGGAGAAGTGACCTCGGCCGACAGTCGCGGTGTGATTCTCGCGCCTGGCGTGGTTGTGTCCTGGGAATCGGGAGCGGCNCCTGAACAAGCCCCAACAGGACAGGTTNCNGTCAAAGGACGCGTGGTGGGGTTCGACGATTTGTTTGGCGAGGTCCGGTTGGATCACGCGCGACTCACGCCCTGAAATTCTTCACGATTTCTTGACCTATGCGAAGGCCCAGGACTCGCTTTGGGGCGTCAACTTTGANCCATGTCTTCTCCNTTGACACGCGNTGGGCTTGCCATGTTGGTGGCCTCCGCCACGTTTTCCTGCTCTTCTCCCGTTTCCATGGATTCCTCGTTGTTGCACCCTAAGCTCGCTGAAGCGGCGAATGAACTTTTGCCAGGCAACCAGGCCATGGATTCCGCGCGTGTCGCGGAGTTGAATGACCTCGCGGCTTGGGTGGGTGAAGAGCTTTCCGCTCAAGGTCATGTGGACCTGACCTTCATCTGCACCCACAACAGCCGACGGAGCCATTTGGCGCAGGTTTGGGCTCAAGTCGCGGCGGACATGGCGGGACTTGAAGGCGTGCGCACGTTCAGCGGAGGCACGGAGGCGACGGCGTGCAACCCACGGACCGTGGCGGCGATGCAGCGCGCGGGGTTTGACGTGGTCGTCGCCGACACCCTGCACGGTGCCACGAACCCGACCTACGAAGTCACGGCNGGTCCCGCCCTCGCGTCCATGCGTTGTTTCAGCAAGACCTACGGCCACGAGTCGAATCCGGGCGAGGGCTTCGGTGCGGTGATGACGTGCAGCAGCGCAGACCGCGGTTGCCCCGTCGTGTACGGTTCAGCCGCACGTTTCTCCACGCCCTACCTCGACCCCAAAGTCAGCGACGGCACCGCGGAAGAGGACAGCACCTACGACGCGCGACTCCGCCAAATCGGCGCGGAAATGCTCTACGTCATGGGCCGGGTGGCCCAGGGGAAGTGAGCAGGCCTTAAGCTCCAGCGAGCCACACCAGGTACACTCCGGTGAACAGGGTCAGGAACGCCAACCCGGCCCATGCCCAAGCCCGCAAGACCGGACCCGGCCGCCCCGCCTCGTCAAAGGCATTTCGCGTGACCAGGCGCAGGTTCCACCATGCGATGACCGGGGCGACCACGAAGGACAGGGTGGTGGCGATGTCGACGAGGAGTTTGATTTGGCCTGCGAACTGAAGCACGATGCCAAGGCCGCCCGCGGCGACCAAGATCAACGCCCACGATTCTGTTCGTCGTGAAGCTTCCGTGCCGCGAGCGGCCGCCCAAGCCCGGCTCAGGCTCCGGCCGTACCCGTCGAGCACCGCGAGGCAGGTTCCAAGCATCGCGCTGAAAGCCGCCAGCCCCATGACAGGGCCACTCCACGCCCCAAACTGCTTGGCGTACAGGCCTACAATCCCCGCCGCAAATCCCGCGCTGCTGTCCGGGAGCGTTTCCCCGGTGCGGTGCATCAAGAGCGCTCCGAGGGTCAAGAACCCAAGGGCCAGCACCGCCGAGACCAGAAAACCAAAGTTGAATTCCCGCAACGTCTCTCGCAACGTGGGGCGATATCCCGAGCTTTGGATCCGCTCCAACGTCCAAATGCTGTTCCACGTGCTCAGGTCCACCGCGGTGGGCATCCAACCCATGAGGGCGATCAAGAACCCGAGGCTGGGTGTGAAGGTGCGCCATTCGTCGAGCCTCGCGGCGAGCACCTCGGGATGGGCCTTGGGCGGTGAAGCCACGGCCATGGAGACGGCCGCCAACGTGCTGACGACCAACAGGGCCGCCAGGATTTTGATGAGCTTGTCCAGCGTGTCAAACTTTCCCCAAAGCAAGAGCAGGGTGGAGGCCACAAACAGGACAGCTGCCACCCACGGAGTCGAGGGCTGTCCGGCCCAAGCGGAAATGCCGAGGAGATGATCGAGGAACGCGGCGGTGACCAAACCGACGGCCGCGGCGACGAAGAAGCA
>JGI26086J50260_1000328_pt1 | contig 31367 bp, 36 predicted proteins | sample SaaInl3SG_22_DNA_FD_50260 | JGI IMG/M metagenome (IMG submission 50260)
CTGGGTGTAACGGTTGCGTCTTGATTTGGGGCGATATTAAAGTAGTAGGGCATTTTGAATTGGAAACCACTTCTTGTGGTTGTTCCCCACGTTGGGGAGAGGAAGCCTGATTTTCTTTCTTGGTTAAATGAAAAATTAACTTTCGGCGAGTAGAGTATGGGGACTCCCTTAAATTCCATTCTTGCATTGGTTGCATCAACAGACTTTGTTTTATTGTCAATCTCAATCTCACTGCCCTTAATAAACCAATCAGTTTTTCCAACCTCGCATGTAGTGATTTCTGCTCCTGATAGCTTTGTTTTGTTTTCACCGTCCATAAATAATTTGGACGCAAAACCTCTTATGGATTGATTTATAGAAGATTTATTTTCTGTGTCGGAATCAAAAGTTGCATTTGGTATCTCTCCCACAGAATTGTCCACGTCAAGAGACAGCTCATCCCCAGTGATTAAAGTTGCACCAGCATTTAGCCGGACATTTCCATTTGCTTTGAGTTTATTTGAAACTTGATCATAAATAATTGTGTCNGCTTGTATCTTCTTTCCTGATTTNATCAGNACTGCATCACCTGTGGCCTTTAATTGTTTGTCAATGGTGTTTTCTAAAATCTCACCTTCAATAATCAAGTCTGTGGAGTTTGGGTTGTCAATGGCAATTGCATTAGACAGCAGAAAAGAAGTTACAATATATGTAACAAAAGGAAAAAATATAAATATTTTAATTTGCTGCATTTATATAAAAATCGTATTCCTTGAGTATCGGGGCATTCATTTTAAATGAATTTTTAATTAAATCAAATGAAATCAACAATTTATATTATATTTTTAATCTTATAAAAGGGATTTTTTTAGCATAAATGACAGTATTGGATGACAACATTTTAGAATTTTTAGGACTTTTTTTTAAATCTCCTTTTTCATATGAAAAAGCTTCCGAAGACGCAAGTTTTAGAAAATACTATCGAATAAGTTCTGATAATCAACAATTTATTTTGATGGTCGCCCCGCCTGAAAAAGAATCCATTAACCAATTTTTATTTCTTGCTGACGAATTAAAAATAAGAGGCGTTAATGTGCCGAAAATCTTCATGAAGGATACTCCCAAAGGGCTGATCATTATGGAGGATTTTGGCAAAAAATCTTTATTAGATTTTTTATACAACCTTGATAAGCAATCAATGGAAGACATTTATAAAACGTTGATTAACTCAATTTTTCATTTGCAAAACAATGCTTTAGATGTTGATATTCCTTTATACTCTAATCAAATTCTACACCAGGAGTTATGTTTATTTCACGATTGGTATTTGAAAGATGTTGAATATAATTCCGAACAAATTCATACAATTTATACTTTTTTGATTAACAGGGCATTGGCCCAGCAGCAAGTATTTGTGCATCGCGATTTTCATTGTAGAAATGTGCTGGCAAAGTCAGTAAGTGATCTAGGGATAATAGACTTTCAAGATGCACTAATTGGCCCAGTTTCTTATGATTTAGTTTCAATTCTTAAGGATGCTTATATTAAATTAGAGCCAGAATTTATATTAGATCAATGTGTAAATTTTTGGCAATTATTAAGATCGAAGTCGCAGGTTTCTGATGATTTTTCTGAATTTTTTGTTGATTTTGAATTAATGGGAGCCCAAAGGCACCTAAAAATATTGGGTATTTTCACTAGACTTTCTTTACGAGATGGAAAACATCAATACTTAAATGATATCCCTCTGGTGGAGGAATACTTGATTGATGTATCCAAGAGATATCCTCAGCTGTCCTATATTGAACAGTTAATTCTTAGCAAAAGGAATAAAGGTTGATGAAGGCCATGGTGTTAGCTGCAGGAAGAGGGGTAAGAATGGGTCATTTAACCTCTCATAAGCCAAAGCCCCTATTAGAAATAAATGGGAAAAAGTTAATTGAAATTCAATTGAATAAATTAATTGATGCAGGATTTAAAGATTTTTTAATTAATGTTTCTTATTTGCATGATCAAATTATTCATTTTGTAGAAACAAGATTTAGTGAGCACGCTAAAATTAATTTTTCTATTGAAAAAGACCCGCTTGAAACTGCTGGTGGAATTTTAAACGCTATAAATTACTTTGACCAAAACCCTTTTTTGGTAACAAATGCTGATATACATACGGATTTTGATTATAAAAACCTTTTTGATTATGAGCTGTCAGATAGAAATGAAAGCCATTTGATTTTGGTCAACAATCCAGAATTTAAGAATGAAGGTGATTTTGGTTTGAAAAATGCCATGGTGGATTTAAATAAAGATTATACTTATTCAGGAATTGGTATTTTTAAAAAAAAGTTTTTCGAAGGTTTTATGGCTGGAGAAAAGATAAAGTTAAAAGACGTTATTGACAAAGGGATATCTAAAAAAACCGTTTCAGGTTCGGTCTACGACGGTTACTGGTCAGATATTGGAACCACTGAGAGGCTCGAACAGGCTAATAAAAGATCGAGTAAAAACTAATGCAAATAAAATTAAAGACATTCAAACAAAGAAGAAAAAACTTAGCTAATCTTATTAAAGGTGGTATCGCCATCATTCGAAGTGGTTCTGAAAAAACTAGGTCAAATGATACCTTTTATCCATATCGATCAAACAGTTACTTCGAGTATTTTTCTGGATTTCCAGAGCCTGACTCTATTCTTGTCATTATGGCAAAACCATTAAAATCTATTATTTTTTCAAAAACCAAAAATCCAGAGAAAGAAATATGGGATGGTTACATTTATGGGCCTGAAAAAGCATGTATCGATTTTAATCTAGATGAAGGATTACCCATCCAGGAATTTGATAAATTTTTAAAAGATATACTGATCACCGAAGAAAATATTTATCTCTTGGATGAAGACGTCGAGCTGAGGTCAAAATTGTCTCACATAGCCCTTTCTATAAAGGGATCTGCAAGATCGCGATTACAAAAAAAGAATCAGATTTCCTCACTGAACTATTATGCTGACCAGCTCAGAATAATTAAATCAAAAGAAGAAATTGATTGTATAAGAAAAGCTTGTAGTATTTCTTCAAGCGCTCATAGGTATGTGATGGAGAATATTCATAATGACTCTAATGAGTTTCAGATAGATGCAAGATTAAATTTTATTTTTTCTATGCAGGGAGCTCAAGCAGAGGCTTATAAGTCAATTGTCGCCTCAGGTAGTAATGCATGCACATTACATTACATTAAAAATAACTCGAAATTAAATAAAGGGGATCTTGTTTTAATTGATGCGGGTTGTGAATACAATCACTATGCTTCAGATATCACAAGAACTTTTCCGATTGATGGTAGTTTCTCGGCCCCACAAAGGGATGTTTATGAGATTGTTTTGGCGGCACAAAAAAAAGCGATTGATCAAGTTAAGAAGAATAATCGTTTTGACGACCCCCACAAGTCAGCTGTTGAAGTACTTTCTCAGGGTTTGATAGATCTTAAAGTATTGAAGAAATCAATTTCTGAAATTGTAGAAAAAAAACTTTATGCTAAATTTTTTATGCACCGAACCTCACACTGGATGGGCATGGATGTTCATGACGTTGGTAATTACTTTACTGCCAATTCCGGGTCTGCAGTTTTGTCAGATGGTCAAGTTTTAACTATCGAGCCGGGACTCTATTTTGCAGATAATGCCTCAGTACCAAAGGCTTTTAGAGGAATTGGTATTCGCATAGAGGATGACGTTCTTGTATCAGGAAAAGAAGCAGAAATTTTAACTTCTGATTGCCCAAAAGAAATTTCTGCACTAGAGAGTATTATTGGAAAAGGTTAAAAAAATTGATGTGATTGGTGGAGGCCCTGTAGGACTGTTGTTTGCTCTATTTAATGCTTCAAAAAATCTTTCCATTTCCATTCATGAGCGATTGAGTAAGAACGATCTTACAATTCAAAATAAGGCTTTGGCTTTATCCCATTCAACAATAGATGTATTGAATAAGTTTGATATAAAGCCAAATCAGGCAACTGGATTTATTCCGATCAGTAAAATTCACACCAGTCAAAAAGGCTCTTTTGGAAGAGCTATTTTGTCATTAAACGAAAATACGCCAATAGGGTTTGTCATTAAATATGGTGATCTTGTTAGCGTACTGCTAGAGAAGGTCTGTAAAAATAGCTTTATAGAGCTAAGTTTTTCTAAAGAAATAAAGAAAGTAAATTTTAGTAGTAATAATTTTGAGGACAATGACGGCCATAAAAATAATTATGATTTCATAGTTTTTTCAGATGGAATAGGTAATTTGTTAACTGATAAATTTACCTTTCATACGCACGATGATTTTGATAATCTCTTTGGACTAGTCGCCGAGGTTGATTCTGAACTTAATCATAATAACGTAGCGTATGAGCGATTTACCCCAGATGGGCCAATGGCTTTATTGCCGATCGATGATTACAGAAAATCAACTCTTATCTGGACAGGTGAAAAGAAAAAAGTTGACCGACTTTTGGCTTTGGGCGACACTGAATTTAAATATATGTTCTTGAAGAATTTTGGCGAAAGGCTGGGATCTCTTAAGCTTGTAAATCATAAAAAAATATTTCCTCTAAGGCATCAGTATTTGAATTCGACAGCGCTTGAAAATATTTTGGTCTTAGGGAATGCGGCTCATTCTATGCACCCTGTTGCTGGGCAAGGGTTTAATCTAACCGTAAGGGATTTAAATAGTTTCAATATGATCTTAGAAGGTAATAAATCATTATTGGATGATCAAGTCTTAAATTTATACCAAGATGCGCGAAGAAAAGAAATGATTTCTTTGATGCAGATCACATCAGGCTTAGTTAAAGGCTTCTCTAATAATTATTTTGGAATCAATAAATTAAGGAGTATTGGGCTTAATCTATTGGATAACAACGCGTTCTTAAAGAAAGAATTTATCAGTAGATTTAGCTATGGAAAAGACTAGTATTGTAATTCTTGGGGATAATATAGTTTCCAACATCTTGAAATTGCTCCTCAAGAAGGCTGGTGTCAACTTCATAAATGTTGCTTTACCGGGTAAGCCACACAGTAAAAGATATTTTGCTATTAAACCTTCATTTATTGATTGGTTTTCCAAGACGCTTGATTTTAAATTAGCCGAAAGCTATCTTATAAAAAAAATTAAAATTTTTTTTAATGAAGAATTGATTGAGTTAGATCAGAAACAATCCCCATTCAGATCTTTATTCCATATCGTTTGCAGTGATTCAATCTTTAAAACTATTCATGAAAAATTAGACTCAAGCTTAATAAGGGTTGATAACATAAAGGATGTAGAGTTTGAGAGTGAATGCAAAAAAATGACCCTTCCTGACAAAGAGGTTGATTATGAATTAATAATCAACACAGATTTTAATTTTAACCCACTCTTTACCATTGAGGAGAGAAATACTGATTTTAAAGAGCATGCAATTGTAGCTTCTTTTTCTTCAGAGGCTGATATGTCAAATGAGGCACGGCAATATTTTTTTGACGAAAAGATTTTGGCTGTGTTACCGAATTCATCTAATGAATTTTCAATTGTCTTTTCATGCAAAGAGGTTGAATTTATAAAATTTATGAATTTCTCTGATCAAGAATTCACTATGTATGTATCAAGTAAAACTTGCTTAGAAAAAATAAAACTTTTAGATAAAAGAAACTCTTACCCACTTAAAGCAAGTCAGGCTAAATCTAGTTATGGAGATAGATTTATTCTTATTGGTGATGCTGCGCATAAAATCCACCCACTTGCCGGGCAAGGATTAAATCTAGGTCTTGATGACGTCAAAGAATTTTATGAAGCAATTGTAGATGGAAATTACCGTGACTATGGCCAGAGAAATTTTATCCGTGATTATTCAATTAAGAGAAAACATAGGGTAGCTTTTATTTATAAGTTAACAAAATTAATTGATGGTATGATGGTTCAAAGTAAGTTCTTTTCTCCTTTAGTTAGATTTTGCTCTAAATTTGTAAATCGACTAAATTTTTTAAAACAACTAATAGTTAGGACTGTGATTTAATGAAATACTATCTTATTCTGTTAATTACTTTTTTTTCAATAAATGTTTCAGCTAACGAGCAAGCGTTAAAAAACATTATCGAAAAACAGTACCCTGAAATTAAAGTGCAAAGCATTAAGAGAACTAATTTTAATGATCTTTATGAGGTCTATCTCGGTGGGCAAATAATTTATACGGACAAGGATTTTAAGTTCCTCATAGTTGATGGGAGGCTTGTTGATCCTAAAACTAAGGTTGATATGACAGCGGAAAGTCTTGCTGAATTTGAGAAGATCCCTTTTGACGACTTACCTCTTGATCTTGCAATTAAGATAAAAAAAGGCAATGGCAAGAATAGGGTAGCCATTTTTTCAGATTTAGATTGCCCCTACTGTAGGAAATTAGAAAAAGAAGTTTTAGCAAAGATTGAGGATGTTGAGATTTATACTTTTATTTTTCCTCTTGCAATTCATCCAGAGGCAGAGGAAAAGTCCATGAAAATTTGGTGTTCTAATGATCCATCAGCTAATTGGATTAAGTTCATGGTCGAAGCTGAATTGCCTAAAAATAATGGTGATTGTAAGTCACCAGTCCCTAAAATTCAGAAATTTGCCAAGGAAATGGGCATACAGTCAACCCCAACTATCATTTTCGGAAATGGTAAACGTATTTCAGGGGCAATTCCTCTTAAGGACTTCATTTCTTTAATGTAACAAATTCTTGACTTTGGTCAAATTTTTACGTAACCTCATGAACTCAAGGTGTTTGTATTAATTGATATTGTTTTGACTTAGTTTTTTTAAAGCACAACAGCATTTGATTCAAATTTTTTAGGGGCGCCTCCCCAAACTAATGTAGGAAGTTTTATGGCTGAAGGAACAGTAAAGTGGTTTAACGACGCAAAAGGTTTTGGATTCATCACACCTGATGATGGTTCTGAGGATTTGTTTGCACATTTTTCATCTATTACAGGTGACGGATATAAAAGTTTGAAAGAAGGACAACGTGTAACTTTTGAAGTTACTGATGGTCCTAAAGGTAAGCAAGCTTCAAATATAGCAAAAGCTTAACTTTTTTCGATATTCTCAATTAATGCTCGGGCAAAGTCACTCGTTGACAGGGCTTCAACTCCCATATAGCTCGAAAAATCTGCAGTAACTTTCTTTTCAAGTAAAGTTTTTCTGAAGGCATTATCAAGCACATCTGCTGCATCAAGCCATTTTAGGTGAGTTAGCATCATATGTGCTGAGAGTATTAGAGAACTTGGATTGGCAATGTCCTTTCCTGCTATATCTGGTGCAGTCCCATGTGTAGCCTCAAATATCGCTAACTTGCTTGACAGATTTGCCCCTGGGGAAATTCCTATTCCACCAACTTGTGCAGCAAGCGCATCCGATACGTAATCGCCATTTAAATTTAGAGTAGCCACAACGTCATATCTTTCAGGCCTCAATAATATTTCTTGTAAAAATGCATCGGCAATGCAGTCTTTGATGATTATCTTTTCGTTAACTACCATTTGTCCCTGTTCGTTAATTTTTGCACCAAATTCTTCTTTAGCAACCTCATAGCCCCATTCCTTAAACCCACCCTCAGTAAATTTCATAATATTTCCCTTATGAACCAATGTTACCGAGTCTCTATTGTTATCAATTGCATAATGTATAGCCTTGCTTATTAATCGTTTGGAGCCCTCTGATGATACTGGCTTGATGCCTATGGCCGAAGAACTGGGAAATCGAATTTTAGCTCCAACTCCAAGGTCATTTAAAAGGCCGATAATTTTTTTAACCTCCTGTGAATCTTTTGCCCACTCAATTCCAGCATAAATATCCTCCGTATTTTCTCGAAAAATTACCATATTGGTATTTTCAGGATTTTTTAAAGGACTAGGGACTCCTTGGTAATATTGAATCGGCCTTAGGCAAACATATAGGTCTAGCCTCTGTCTCATTGCCACATTTAGTGAACGAATTCCACCTCCGACTGGTGTAGCAAGCGGCCCTTTAATTGAGACTATATATTTTTCTAATGATTCGAGTGTTTCCTCGGGAAGCCATTCATTTTCACCATACACTTTGGTTGCTTTTTCTCCGGCATATACTTCAAGCCATTTTATTTTTTTCCTGGNTCCATATGCTTTGTTCACAGTCTTATCTATAACCGAAATCATGGCTGGTGAAATATCAACCCCAATACCATCTCCCTCTATAAATGGAATTATGGGATTTTCTGGTATATTAAGGTCACCGGCTGATGAGATGCTTATTAATTCTCCGTCAGGATTCTGTGTTATAAATTTTTTCATTAACTTCTTTCTTTAATTATGATTATTTTGTTCAATAAACCTTATGGGGTAATTAGNCAGTTTTCGGAGCATCCCATTCACCCTACACTTAAAAATTACATCAACATTCCCAATGTATACCCTGCTGGAAGATTAGATACTGATAGTGAAGGACTAATTCTTCTTACAGATCAGGGAAAAATTCAACATGAGATTTCCACTCCCAAGTACGATAAGTATAAAGGATATTGGGTTCAAGTTGAAGGAGATGTCTCAGATTTGGCAATCAAAAATTTAGAAGAGGGTGTTATTTTTAAAGATTACAAAACAAAAAAGGCTGTTGTTAAAAAAATTGCAGAACCGAAGCTTTGGGAGAGATCAAAGCCAATAAGATTTCGAAGAAATATACCTACAAGTTGGATTGATATTCAGATTGCAGAGGGTAAAAATCGACAAGTAAGAAAAATGACGGCTCATGTTGGTTTTCCAACTTTAAGAATTGTCAGGTATAAGATCGATATATTTGAATTGAATAATTTAAAACCAGGGCAGTATGAAATTATTAAGTAAATTAACAACAATGATATAATTGAACTATTAAAAGGGGTTAAAATTGTCAGGCAATACATTAGGAAAAATTTTTACACTCACTACATTTGGTGAGTCTCACGGTCATGCTATCGGCGGTATTATTGATGGCTGTCCTCCAGGGCTAGAGTTGTCTGAAAAAGATATTCAAATTGACTTGGATAGAAGAAAGCCTGGAACCTCAAAATTTGTAACCCAAAGAAAAGAAAGCGACACCGTTAAAATACTTTCGGGTATTTTTGAAGGGAAAACTACAGGTACGCCGATTGGTTTAATTATTTATAATGAAGATCAACGATCAAAAGATTATTCTGAAATAAAAGATACTTTTAGGCCAGGGCATGCTGATATTACCTACCAGCAAAAATACGGTATCCGAGATTACAGGGGAGGTGGGAGGTCTAGCGCTAGAGAGACTGCTGTAAGAGTCGCAGCTGGAGCAATAGCAAAAAAATGGTTATTTAAAAATCATAAAATAACAATTCAAGCTTGTTTACAAAAAATTGGCAGTATTGAAATTCCTTTCAAGTCCTGGAATCAGGTTAATAAAAATTCTTTTTTCTCTCCCAATGAGAAAGTTATTCCTGATCTAGAAGAATATCTAAATAAGATTAGATCTGAAAAAGACTCAATCGGAGCGCTTATTCATGTGGAAGCTAAAAATGTTCCCTCTAGCTTAGGTGAGCCAATATTTGATCGCATGGATGCCGATATTGCTCATGCAATGATGAGTATTAATGCGGTTAAGGGAGTTGAAATTGGTTCAGGTTTTGATTCAGTTGAACAAAGAGGCTCTCAGCATAGTGATGAAATTACTCCTGAAGGATATAGCACAAACAATGCTGGTGGTATACTCGGAGGAATAACAACTGGCCAGAATATAAAGGCAAATATAGCCTTTAAGCCAACCTCAAGCATCCCGCAAGATAGAAACTCAGTGGATAAAAAAAATAAACCTATCTTGATGAAAACAAAAGGAAGACATGACCCTTGTGTCGCTATAAGGGCGGTTCCTATAGTTGAAGCAATGCTAGCACTTGTCTTAATGGATCATTTATTAAGAGATAAGGGTCAAAACTATTTGGTAAAAAGAAGTTAATTTTTTTGGCTCATAAGCTCCATTTTAATTTATCCAAATTCTATTTTATTTATTACTTCTTTGTGGGGTTGTTTGTTCCTTACTGGGGTCTTTTTCTTACTTACAAGTCATTTACTCCTATTGAAATTGGTTTTTTACTATCTTTTTTTCAGTTAAGTCGAATTATTTCTCCAAATTTTTGGGGTTGGGTGGCAGATCATACTGAAAAAAGATCATTTTGGATTAGGCTAACTTCTTTTTTTGGGTTTTTAGGCTTCATTGGAGTGTTTTGGGCAGATAGCTTCTCTTTCATTTTCTTCATAATGATGGCAATGAGTATATTCACTAGTTCTACATTACCTTTAGCAGAATCATTAACTTTATCTCATTTGGCAACAACAAATGGTCATTACAGTAAAATAAGAGCATGGGGTTCTTTTGGTTTTATTATCGCCTCATTTGGTTTTGGGTTTATTTTTGACTCAATAGGTATTAAACATTTGTTAATTACATTATTGCTCACTCAGTTGTTAATTTTTATTTTTAGTTTTGGAATACCGGAAAAAGAATACAGCAAAGATAAGGGGGTTATTCCATCGGTACTTAAAATTGTTTGTAAAAAAGAGGTAGCTAGTTTATTAATTGCATGTGCCATGATGGTAACTTCCCACGGTCTTCTTTATAACTTTTTTTCAATCTACCTAAGCGAAGAAGGTTACAGTAACTCATTAATTGGTTTTCTATGGGCACTAGGAGTGTGTTGTGAAATCATTGTTTTTTTAAACATGCCCAAAATTTTAAGATTTTTGAATATAAGGCAAATTCTACTTTTTAGCTTGGCTGTGGCTATCGCACGATTTTTTTTAATTGGTAATTATACTGAGTATTTGTATCTAATAATTTTAGCCCAAACTTTACATGCGTTTACTTTTGGATCATTTCATGTTGCTTCGATTGAGTTAGTTAATAAATTTTTTACAGGAAAAAATCATGCAAGAGGACAAGCAATTTATAATAGTATTACGTATGGTTTAGGAGGGACTGTGGGAGGTTTAGGTGGTGGATATATTATTGAATATTATTCGTCATCAACTGCTTTTACTCTGGCAGCGATATTTCCATTAATGGGATTCGTAATTATTTACTTAGGTTTGAAAAGAAATAAGATAAGTAAGTCGTTATTTGATTAATGGCTTCTGATCATCGCGTAAGCTGAATGATTATGAATGGATTCAAAATTTTCTGACTCTACTTCGAAATAACTAATTCGACTATCTTTTTTAAGATCAGTAGCAATATCTCTCACCATATCTTCAACAAACTTTGGATTATCGTATGCTTNTTCAGTTACATATTTCTCATCAGGCCTTTTGAGAAGTCCGTAAAGTTCAGATGATGCATTTTGCTCAACAAGTTTAATAATATCCTCTATCCAAACAAATTCATTAGTTTCAACAGTGACGGTTACATGCGATCTTTGGTTATGTGCCCCGTAATCAGATATTTTCTTTGAACATGGGCAAAGGCTGGTAACAGGAACCACGACCTTGATTTGATTGACAAATTGATCGTTTTTAATTTTTCCTATAAATGTTACCTCATAATCTAGAAGACTTTGCACTTTAGAGACTGGAGCAATTTTGTTAATAAAGTAGGGAAATTTCATCTCGACATCACATGCCTCTGATTCAAGTCTAATTAACATATCCCTTAGAATTTTTTCAAAATTCTTTACACTAATTGTCTTTTCGTTTTCATTCAGAATCTCAACAAAACGCGACATGTGCGTACCCTTGAAATTATGAGGAAGGTGGACATACATATCAAACATAGCAATTGTGGACTGATCCCCACCTGTTTTATCTTTTACTGAAATTGGATGCCTAATTGATTTAATTCCAACCTTGTCAATATCTAAATGTCGCTTGTCTGGGGTGTTTTGTACGTCTTCGATTTTATCAGCAATTTTATTCATAGTTTAAGTTTATCATTTGCTCATAAAGTTAACAATTCTCTTTTTGATATAAAACTCATTTAACTGTATTTTTTCATAGATTTCATCCTGACTTCCATGTTCAGGAAAGCTGTCTGGATAACCCAAGAGTAAAGTCTTTAAATAGATATTATTTTTTGATAATACTTCTAGAACAGCCGTCCCACTTCCTCCGGAAACTGTATTATCTTCAATTGTGACAAGGTGAGTGTGTTCTTTAGCTAATTTCGTTATTAAATTTTCATCCAAAGGTTTTGAAAAGCGCATGTTGATAATAGTAAAGTCAAACTCTTGAGAGAGCTGTTCTATTTTTGAGATTAATGGCCCAAAACATAAGATGGCTAACTTTTTACCTTTCCTATGAAGTTTTGCTTTTCCTAACTTTATTGTAATCTTTTTATTTCGTGACTTCGGAGCATATCCTCTAGGATATCTGATAAAACATATTTTATTACTTCTAAAACCGAAACTAAGCATTGATTTAAGTTCATCTTCGTTAATTGGGTTCATTATTACAGTATTCGGAATGCAGCGTATGAAAGAAATATCAAAATTTCCTGTATGTGTGGCCCCGTCAGCACCAACAATTCCTGCACGATCAACGGCAAAAAGCATGGGTATTTTTTGTAATGCTACATCATGAATGATTTGATCATAGGCTCTTTGCATGAATGTTGAATATATTGCCACAACCGGCTTTAGTCCTTTTAGTCTCAAGCCGGCAGCAAATGTTACGGCATGCTGTTCAGCAATACCAACATCAAAAAATCGTTTAGGATACTTTTTAGCAAATGAATTTAGCCCACTTCCATCTGACATTGCAGGTGTTATGGCGCAAAGTAGTTTGTTAATTTTAGCTTCTTCAATAATCCATTCTTCAAAAATTTGTGTAAAAGTTTTTTGTTGCAAAATTTTTGTACTTGATTTAGAAATTCCATGGAACTTATTTGGATCTTTTTCCGCAGGTAAAAACCCATTTCCTTTTTTGGTTACAATGTGCAGAAATTGAGGACCATTTAAATTTTTTATGTTATCAAGCATCTCGACTAATACTTCGACATTATGCCCATCAACGGGACCAATATAATTAAAGCCAAATTCTTCAAATAATGTTCCTGGTGTAACCATGCCCTTTACATGTTCCTCAGTTTTTTTTGCAAACTCAAGGATAGAGGGGACTTTTTCAAAGATCTGTTTGCTGGTGGATTTAAATCCACCATAAATCTTTCCTGAAAGAAGTTTTGCAAGGTAGTTATTTAATGCGCCGACATTTTTTGATATGGACATATCATTATCATTGAGGATGACAAGTATATTACTTTTGCTATTTCCAGCGTTGTTTAGTGCTTCAAATGCCATTCCTGCGGTCATTGCACCGTCTCCAATTATGGCAATACTTTTTGCTGATTTTTTATTTATTTTAAGCGCCTCAGCCATGCCGAGTGCTGCTGATATCGAAGTGCTTGAATGACCAGTCCCAAAATGGTCGTGTTCACTTTCCTCGATTTTGGGGAATCCTGAAATTCCTCCTAATTGCCTTAGTGTGTTTAATTTATTTTTTCTGCCGGTAAGTATTTTGTGGGTATAGGTCTGGTGACCAACGTCCCAGACAATGTTGTCTGTTGGAGAATCAAAAACGTAGTGAAGAGCGATTGATAATTCTACAACACCAAGATTTGATGAAAGATGACCTCCAGTTTCTTGTACCGAATCGACAAGGACTGATCGTATTTCTTTTGATAGATCTTTTAACTCACTTTTCTTGAGTTTTTTTAAATCTTCAGGGTAGCTAATTTTATTTAATAATTTATTTTTATACTCTTCCATATATTTTCTCTATTAGCTCACTAAATTCAACAGGAAGTTTTAAGATTCTAGATTTTACATAAATTTGTTCATAAGAGTCAGTTATTATTTTTTTAGTTTTAACTAAGCCAAATAAATTACAGTATGTAATTTTCCCGGAGGTTTTATCTTTACCTGGAACTTTTCCAAGTAATTTTTTGGTTGATGTTGCATCCATATAGTCATCAATTACCTGATACATTAGGCCGAGTAATTCTGCTAATTCATTAAATTCATTTAAGCATGCTTCACTTTGATTGGATATAACTGCTGGGATCATCATACTGGCTTTAATTAACTTGCCTGTTTTATTTTTATGAATTGACTCTAAAACTTTTTTTGTCGGTTTTTTGTTCTCAGATGCAATATCAATAGATTGACCATAAATCATTCCATCCATCCCAATAGATTCTGCTAAAATTTTTATACAAGCTACTTTATTTTCATTATTTATTTGTAATTCTTTTGAACTCAGTATTTCAAATGCAAAAGTTTGCAGGGCGTCTCCAATTAAAAGACCTTGGGCCTCACCATATTTTTTATGAGTAGATAATTTTCCACGTCTTAAATCATCATTATCCATACAAGGCATGTCATCATGAACAAGCGAGTATGCATGAATCGATTCAATTGACGAGGCTAAGTAAAATAAATCNTTTTTTGGAATTTTAAAGTGACTACCAATTAAAAATAATAGGTAAGCTCTAAACCTTTTACCCCCGTTAATTAGAGCATAACGTGCCCCTGTCGAAATTAGATTGCTTGATTTTGGGATAAGTTTTTCTAGAAAAGAATTAAAATCTTTAACAAATATTTGGTAACTATCAACTTTCTTCATCAAAATCTTCTAATTCATTTTTTTCATTTAGAATTTGAATTTTCTTTTCAAAAGATTTCAAACTTATTTGGGCCTCTTTTATAAGATTGATTCCTCGTTCGTAGGAATGAATTGTTTCTTCAAGTTTTAGATTTCCATCATCCATAGCCTCAACAATAACCTCTAATTCCCTCAGAATTTCGTCAAATCCTTTTTTTTCCTTAGTCATTATTCACCTCCATAAATTCAATTAGGTCAAAAGCTTGTTTATTGATTACATTATGTTTCATATTGTAACTTTTTGAAGTCAAATTCGTTAACTTTAAATTAATAAAAGAGTTTTTTGACAACTCGATGGGTATAACATCGTCATCTGTTCCATGGATGGCTAAGGTTGGTAATAATTTATTTATATTGGGGTAGTCAAATAAAGGCGCAAAACCGGAAAAACATATTATTCCATTAGCTTTCACCTTCATTTTTAATCCAAGATAAACTGACAATGCTGCCCCTTGAGAAAAACCACCAATAAATAACTTCTGTTTTTTGTCCCAATATTGGTTAATAACTGAAATTATTTGATCTGCTGATTCTCTAAAATCATTTTCATTTAATTTGCTAAATTTTAAATCATGAATATCAAACCACGATGGCATTTCAATACCATTATTTAACGTAACTTTTTTTATTGGGGCATTTGGTAAAATAATTTCATAATCATGAAAGATTTTTTGTGAAAAGAATGGATAGAAGTCTTGACCATCTGCACCAAGGCCATGCATCCATATGAGCAATGCCTTGGTTTCAGATTTTTGGTTGATATGAATCATCTTGGGGATGATTCATTTATTTCGATTCTATTAGTTTTTTCAATGCTGGAAGGCCAGCGTCAAATGCCTCGTTGATTGCATTTTTAGCTGATTCGTCATCCTGACCTTCAGGTATTGGAGGATTTAATTTATAAACTCTGTAGAATCTTCCAGTCCATTCAACTTCAGATTCATTATCGTTACTACCTTTTTTTACTGTTATGTAGCCATTAAAGTCAGCAACAGGGATATCGCCTTCAACAATTTCATATTTAATCTTCATTAAATCATCATCAATACCCTTGAGTCTTTCAAGAATCTTTCCACCACTTTTTAAAGTAAGTGTTCTAAATTTATCTTCACCTTTTGTTTCTAATTTAATTCCAGTTACAAATGGTAACCATTTGTTACCGTTATCAAAATCCTTTACCACCGCCCAAACTTTGTCAGGACTTGCAGCAATTGTTACAGTTTTTTGAACTTTTTGAGGTGTGGGGCCATGTGCGACCGCTAGGATACTGAACGTTAATGCAAATAATACTACTAATAATTTTTTCATCTATTAATCCTTAATATTTAAATCAAAATCTACTCCACATATTACTATATTTAAATTATTTTTCATCTTTTTGGCCAAATAAAATTACCAAAGGATCGACTTTCACTGCCTGTTTCAAGATTTTTGATATGCTCATAGGTATCAATATTGAAGATACTTACTGAATTTGACCCCCAGTTTGTCACAACAAGTAACTTTTTATCTTCATTGATATCAAGATTTTCCGGTACCTCTTCTGTTAATAATTGTTGAATGATTTTTTTAGTCATTAGGTCAACAATACTCACCGAGTCATCTTGTGTGTTCGTGACAAAGATTTTATTTTTATAAACTATTGCATTATAGGGATGACTACCAACTTTAAAATTATTTTTTGTATAGTCAAGTAAATTTACTTCTGTAACATCATCCGAATATACATTGACAGAGTAGGCAAAATCTCCGCTACTTGTTATTCCAAATGGATGCTGACCAACGCTAACAGTTTTTATAACGGCATCATCTTTAATAATTTGCATTAGATTTTCATCACGACTTACACAAATAATTAAATTATGTTTTTTATTAAATGTAATACCTGACGGAGTAGAGTTAACATTAATTTGACCTTTTTCTTGCCATGAGTTTGTATCAAAAATATAAATTTTACTTTCATACCAAGATGTAACATAAAGAGCATTTTTTTTCGCAACGAACGCCATACCCAATGGAGTAAAGTTAGTATTTATTTTTTTTTCAAATTCAAAATTTTTAAGATTTAATATTTCCAGCGACTTTCCATCTGTGCTCGCAATTACTGCTTTTGAGTTTCCAATCATTTCAACACTTAGGGGTTTATTTGCAGTTTCAATTGAATTTATAACTTTTAGAGTTTTTAAATCAATAATGGATAAAGAGTCCTCACCTTGGTTCGTGATTAAGGCATAATTTTTCTCGGTGCATGCTGAGATAATCGTTAAAAGAAAAATAATAGGAAAAATTTTTATAAATTTATTTATCAATGTTAAGTTTTATGGAAAAATTAAGTAAGTAGAACACTAAGGATTGTAACAATGATTGACTTGGATGGATATAGACCAAATGTTGCTTCAGTAATTTTAAACTATAAAGATGAAGTGTTGTGGGCCAAAAGAACAAATGAAGAAAATTGGCAATTCCCCCAGGGTGGAATCCAAGATGGCGAAACTCCGGAAGAGGCAATGTATCGTGAAATTTATGAAGAGGTCGGTCTTAAACCAAATAATATTGAAATTCTCGGCAGCTCAAATGACTGGTTAAAGTACGATGTTCCGGAAAAATTTATACGACAGTATTGGCAAGGAAAATATAGGGGCAGAAACAGAAGTGGTTCTTATTGAGACTTATTGGAGAAGACGCTCTAATCAACCTAAATACACACGATAAACCTGAATTTGATGATTGGCGATGGGAGAGTTTTTGGAAGCCTATTCAGGAAGTAGTTGATTTTAAAAAAGAGGTATACGAACAGGCGTTAAAGGAATTATCAAGTTTTATGAAGACTTAAAAGCTAAATCTCTGCAATTATACTTTCTACATTTTTTACTTTTTGTCCAAGCTTTACTTTTACTTGTGCATTTGCAGGAAGGTAATGATCAACTCTTGATCCAAAACGAATAAAACCATAGCGATCTCCAATATTCAGAGACTCTCCTTCATAGACATAGCATAGTATTCTTCGTGCAATTAGCCCAGCAATTTGAACTGAAGTAACAATTTTCTTATTTTTGGTTTGTATAGTAATTGCACACAACTCATTTTCAGAGGATGCTTTATCAAGTGCTGCATTAAAAAATCTTCCGGGGCGGTATGCTTTATTTATTATTTTTCCTGAAACAGGAGCTTTGTTAGAATGAACATTAAACACATTCATAAATACACTGACTTTAATTGAGTCCCTGTTGTTGTTAAAGGGATCCTTTATTTTTTCAATCGCAATTACTCGACCGTCCGCTGCTGATACAACCTCATTATCTTTAGTTAGGATTTTCCGGTTTGGGTCGCGAAAAAATTGAATAACAAAAATAAGAATTAAAAAGCAAAACGCTGCAACAGTATTGTTAATAAAATAAGTAGATAAAATGAAAATAAGAAGAGCGAGGGCTATAAATGGCCAGCCCTCACGCGCTAAAAGTGGAAAATTAGTTTTCATTAGTTTTTAGATTGATCTACTAATTTATTTTTAGCGATCCATGGCATCATTGATCGAAGTTGTGATCCAACTTTTTCAATTGCATGCTCACTGTTTTCTTTTCTGTGAATCGTCATTTCGGGATATCCATCATTACCTTCATCAATGAATCTTTTTGCATAGACGCCATTCTGAATATTTTCTAAAGCCTTCTTCATAGCCTTTTTAGATTCAGCATTAATTACTTCCTTACCAGTAACATACTCACCAAATTCAGCATTATTGGAAATTGAGTAATTCATATTAGCTATCCCACCTTCATACATCAGGTCGACTATTAACTTTAGCTCATGAAGGCATTCAAAGTAAGCCATTTCAGGTGCATAACCAGCTTCAGTCAAGGTTTCAAATCCAGCCTTAACCAGTTCAACAGCGCCGCCGCATAAAACAGCCTGCTCTCCAAATAAATCAGTTTCTGTTTCTTCTCTAAAGTCTGTTTCTATTACTCCACCCTTTGTTCCACCATTAGCCATTGCATATGAGAGTGCTTTGTCTTTGGCTTGACCCGATTTATTTTGGTAAACCGCTATTAAGGTTGGTACACCGCCACCTTTAAGATATTCCGACCTTACTGTGTGGCCTGGTCCTTTTGGTGCAATCATTATCACATCAAGACCTTCTTTGGGTTCGATGAAGTTATAGTGAACATTAAATCCATGAGCAAAAGCTAAGGTCGCATTATCTTTTAAGTTAGGCTCTATTTGCTCTTTGTATATTTTTGCCATTGTTTCGTCAGGAATTAGTAGCATTACGATGTCTGCATCACTGACTGAGTCAGCTACTTCTTTTACATTATGTCCAGCATTTACAGCTTTATCCCATGAGGAGCCATCTTTTCTTAAGCCGATAGTTACATTCACCCCAGAATCTTTAAGATTCGCTGCATGAGCATGTCCTTGAGACCCATAACCAACAATGGTTACATTTAAATTTTTTATAATGTTTAAATCTGCATCTTGATCGTAATAAACTTTCATTATTTTTTCATCCTAAATTAAATTTTTAGTATTCTATCACCTCTACCAATACCTGAAGCACCTGTTCTAACTGTCTCAATAATTGCTAATTTATCAAGACTGTCAATATAAGCATCAAGTTTTGTAGATGACCCAGTGATCTCAATTGTGAAAGTATTATCAGATACATCAATAATTCTTCCTCTAAAGATGTCACTTATTCTTTTCATTTCATCTCTGTATTGATGGTTTGCTTTAACTTTTACTAGCATTAATTCTCTCTCGATATGTTTTCCATCATTTAAGTCCAAAACTTTAACTACATCTATTAGCTTGTTAAGCTGTTTAATTATTTGCTCAATAATGGCATCTGATCCAGATGTAATAATCGTCATTCTTGAGAGTGATGGATCTTCTGTAGGAGCTACTGTTAATGATTCAATGTTATAACCTCTGGCAGAGAAAAGCCCTGATACTCTTGAAAGAGCTCCAGCTTCATTTTCCATTAAAAGAGAAATAATATGACGCATTATAAATCCTCAGACAAAATCATTTGCGATAGACCTTTGCCGTTGGGTACCATTGGATAAACATTTTCTGTTTGGTCTGTTAAGAAGTCCAAAAAAACTAACCTTTCTTTATTTTTTGGTGAAAATGCCTCTTCTAATGCACCTGTTACGTCTGATGGTTTTTCAATTTGCATTCCAATATGGCCATATGACTCCGCTAATTTGACAAAGTCTGGTAAGGCGTCCATATAAGATTCAGCATACCTATTACCGTAAAAGAATTCCTGCCATTGTCGAACCATTCCCATATATCTATTATTTAAATTAATTATTTTAATAGGTAGGTGGAATTGCTTGCACGTAGAAAGTTCTTGAATACACATTTGAATTGATGCCTCACCTGTGACGCAAGCCACTTGTGAATCGGGGTGAGCCAATTGAGCACCCATTGCATAAGGTAAGCCCACTCCCATTGTGCCAAGTCCTCCAGAATTCAACCATCTTCTTGGTTTGTTAAACGGATAATATTGAGCAGCCCACATCTGGTGCTGACCTACATCACTTGTTACAAATGCGTCACCCTTTGTTACTCTGTGGAGTTCTTGAACAACATATTGAGGTTTGATGACCTCTTTACTATTCTTGAAAGATAAAGATTTTTTTGATTTCCACTCTTCGATTTGCTTCATCCAATCTTTTTGGATGTCTTTATTATGTTTATCTTTTATGGTTTCGTATATTGCTAGCATATCTTCTAGGACAAATTTTACATTTCCAACAATTGGTACATCAATCTTTACCCTTTTAGAAATTGAAGCGGGGTCAATGTCAATATGAATGATTTTTCGAGGTTTGGATAGAAAATGATCTGGATTACCGATTACTCGATCATCAAATCGAGAGCCCACTGCTATTAAAACATCACATTCTTGCATTGCCATATTAGCTTCATATGTACCATGCATACCAAGCATACCTAAAAATTGTGGCTCACTTGCAGGGAATCCTCCAAGCCCCATCAAGGTGCTTGTAACTGGAAAACCAGTCTTTTTCATAAGTTTGGTAAGTGGATCTGATCCGTCACCAAGAACTACACCGCCCCCAGTGTAAACCATAGGTTTTTTTGAAGTTATTAATAACTCTAGCGCCTTAGTAATTTGGCCCTGGTGTCCTTTTTCAATAGGATTATAAGACCTAATTTCTATACTGTCTGGGTAATTGAATTCTGTCTCTTCAGCTGTTATATCCTTAGGGATGTCAACGAGAACTGGACCTGGTCGCCCGGTTTTAGCAATATGAAATGCTTTTTTGATTGTAGGAGCAATGTCCTCTATTCTCTTAACAAGAAAATTGTGTTTTACACAAGGCCTTGTAATGCCAACCGTATCACATTCTTGGAATGCATCTTCCCCAATCGCATATGTTGGTACCTGACCAGAAATAACAACCATAGGAACGGAATCCATATATGCAGTAGCAATTCCAGTAACAGCATTTGTTGCTCCTGGACCTGATGTCACAAGCGCAACACCAACTTTTCCTGTAGATCTTGCGAACGCGTCTGCTGCGTGAACAGCGGCTTGTTCGTGTCTAACAAGAACATGCTTAAATTTCTTTAATTGGAATATGGCATCATATATATTAAGAACTGCGCCACCGGGATATCCAAAAACAAATTCTGTATTTTCTTTATGAAGGGAGTGAATGACAATCTCAGCCCCAGTTAACAATTTTGTTTTCATTTATATGTGTAATAACTAAACCGCTAAAATAACCTATTTATAGGGGTTAGGTCAAGTATTATGGGCATTTTTACTATTAATTAACATTGAAAAATCAATAGCTTGTATGTTTTTTGTTAAAGCGCCGATTGAAATTCTTAATTCCCCTAAGGATGCATACTTTAGAATATTCTTTGGTGTTATATTTCCAGACACTTCTAAAGTTGCTTTATGGCTGTTGATAGCTACTGCTTGCTTGACCTGACTAACCGTAAAATTATCCAATAATATGTTTTTTACCTGGTATTGAAGGGCAATTTTTAATTGTTTAATATTTTCAACTTCAATTTGATATGGATTTTTGAAATTTTCTTTTTTTAACTTGTTTAATAAAATTTCCAAATTACCATTAGCAGAGATATGATTTTCTTTAAATAGAGCTTTATCAAAAAGGCCAATTCGTTGATTCTCCCCGCCACCAATATAGACTGCATATTTCTGAGCTAGCCTCAACCCCGGAATTGTTTTTCTTGTGTCATAAATCTTAGATTTAGTATGTTTGATTAAATTTACGTAAAAATTTGTAATAGTTGATGTAGCAGATAAAATTTGTAAATAATTAAGGATCAACCTTTCAGTAGATAGAATTTCGTTTAATTTTCCACTGATTAAACAGATGATCTGACCCTTATTAATTTTTTCGCCATCTTTCACAAACCACTTAATTTTAAAATTTTTTTTACTTTTAATTAATTCGTTTACAACAATTTTCCCACAAAAAATAGCTTCTTCTTTGCAGGTTACTGATGCTGATCCATTTGAATTTTTTGGAATCATTGTAGAGGTAAGATCTCCTGATTTTAGATCTTCGTTATAAGAGAAATCAATGTGCGACCGAATTTCACTGAGAAAATGTTTTTTATTTACTAATTTAAAAAAATCCATATTATGCAAAACTATTGAAGGCAGATTTAATTATGCCTCCACCTAAACAAACATTACTTTCGTAAAAAACAACGTATTGACCTGGGGTAATCGCCCACTGTTTCTGACCGAAATGAGTTTTAAGGGTACCATCATTAATTTCATCAATCTGACAAGCAGCATCCGGCTGTCGGTATCTTGTTTTTGCACCTATGACTTTTTTAATAGGATAGTCATTGCCTATGATATGAAGATTGTTTGCAATTAGGCTATCACTTAATAAGAGTGGGTGGTCATGACCCTGAACTGCTAAAAGTGTATTAGCTTCAATATTTTTTTTTGCAACAAACCATGGCTTACCATTGCTATTCGCTGTTCCACCTATACCCAGTCCTTGACGTTGTCCNATTGTATAAAACATCAAGCCGTCATGAGTTCCAATAACTTTNCCNGNGTCATTGACAATGTCTCCCGGATTTTTTTTGATAAACTGATTTAAGAATTCAGCAAACGGTCTTTCTCCAATAAAACAAATACCTGTGGAGTCTTTTCTTTCATGGTTGTGAAGGTTGTTTAATTTTGCAATTTCCCTAACTTCCTTTTTTAGTAATTTACCTAATGGGAAAATAGATTTAGAAAGTTGTTTTTGGTTAAGTTTGTGAAGAAAATAACTTTGATCTTTTGAGGAGTCATCCCCCTTGCTTAGATAAAAATTGCCATTTATTTCCTTTACGTTTGCGTAATGACCTGTTGCAATTTTATCGGCACCTAGCTCCATGGCATGATTTAAAAATGCTTCAAATTTAATTTCAGAATTACATAAAATATCTGGATTAGGAGTTAAGCCCAAATTAATATCATGCAGGAATAAATTAAAGACTTTTTCTTTATATTCCTTAGCAAAATTAACAACTTCTATATCGATGCCTATTTTTTCAGCAACACTGATTGCATCAATAAGATCTTGTTTGCTGGAACAATATTCATCGTCATCATCTGCCTCCCAATTTTTCATAAAGAGGCCTGTAACGTTATGACCTTGTTCCTTAAGAATTTNAGCCGTGACAGCAGAATCAACTCCGCCTGANAGGCCTACAACAATATTTTGTTTTAACATGTTTTAATTATCTCATCTGAGNAGTNTANCCCACTCTCAAAGTCTGCAATTGATTTTAGAATAATTGGACTTCTCAATTTTTCAGCGGCTGAATNAATTTCTTCGCTAGAGAGCCAATGAGTTCTAATTATANCTTTATCGAGTTTTGCTTTATCANCAAAATTAATTATTTCAGCAAAAAATGTAAATCTTATGAAATANCTTTTTGTCATTTTCCATGTATAGATTCCAATTAATGAATTTAGCTCAACTAAATAGCCGGTCTCCTCATAAGTTTCTCTTATGGCTGCATTTTGAATAGTTTCATTTTGTTCTAGATGTCCAGCAGGTTGGTTGAGTTTAATTTTTTCATTAATTTTTTCTTCAACCATTAAATATTTATCATTTTTTTTTACGATTGTTGCTACGGTGACTTCGGGTTTAAACATTTTTCAAATCATCATCAATTTCTTTTGCTCTTTTTGTTGCAGCATTAATTGCTTTTGATATCGTATTTGCTAGATCATTATCCTTCATTATGTTTATAGCAGCTTCCGTAGTGCCTCCTTTTGATGAAACATTTTTTACTAAATCATTTAATTGATTAATATTTTTTTTGGCAACAAAATATGACCCTTCAAATGTTTTTAAAACTAACTCTTTTGCTTCGCTATCTGACAACCCTATATTTTTTGCAGATTCAATTAGCAATTGAGTGAAGTAGAAAAAATAGGCAGGACCGCTTCCAGAAATTGCTGTAGATAAGTCGATAAATTTTTCTTCTTTAAAAAAAATATTTGATCCTATGTTTTTAAAGATATCGTCAATTATTTTGACTGAATTTTCAGTGACACAATTATTTGGATAAATAGCATTTGTACTAAGCCCTTCAAACGCACATAAGTTGGGCATTACTCTTACAAGATTCTTGTAACCTTTTAAATAAACTGAAATAGTGTTTAATGAAACCCCTGCCGCAATGCTTACTATTACTGAGTTTTTTGGATCTAAATTTTCACATATACCTGCTATATCTTTTGGCTTTGCTGACAAAATGATTATGTCAGACTGAATTTCATTTATAGATTCTAGAATTTTGATCTTTGATTTATGTTTAAAATTTTCAAATACAGAGACATTAATGTCATATGCAAAAATTTCATAGTTATCTTTTGAGGAGAATAGTCCAGAAATTATTGCTTGAGCCATGTTTCCGCAGCCAATAAAAGAAATATTTAGACTCATAGTCGTTCCCCGAAAATTTTTGTTCCAATCCTTACCATTGTTGAGCCATTATCAATTGCAATTTGATAGTCATTAGACATTCCCATTGATAGCGTATCTATGGTCTGATATTTTGCTCGAAGTTCATTAAAGACTGATTGCATTAATGTAAATTCTGAAGTTAATATATTTTTATCGTTCGTATTAGTTGGTAAAGCCATTATCCCACGTAAGATCATTCCTGTACTATTTGTATCAAGTTGATTAATAAAGTCATCTAAATCATCAAGTGATAACCCACTTTTACTTTCTTCTTTACTTATATTTATTTGAATAAGATAATTAATTTTTTTATTTAACTCAAAAGAACACTTTTCAATTTTGTTAAAAATTTTGACTCTGTCTATACTATGTATCCAGTCAAAATTTTTGGCAATCAATTGACACTTATTACTTTGTATAGGTCCAATGAAGTGCCATGTAATATCCTTGTCTTTAAAGTATTCAATTTTTTCTATGGCTTCTTGAACGTAATTTTCTCCAAAATCTTTTTGACCTAAATCATATAATTTCTTAATTTTTTCTACGCCATGTTTTTTACTTACAGCCACTAATCTAAGATTACTTATTTGATTATTTTCTTGATGGAGGTCGAGAGAGTTTTTTATATTTTTAAAATAATCTAAATTCATTTTTAGAAAAAAAAACCAAGCAAAAGCCTGGTTTTTTTATGGATATGTTAGAGCAAATAGTTATTTTTTCTTAGCGGCTGGTTTCTTAGCAGCTGGTTTCTTAGCAGCTGGTTTCTTAGCAGCTGGTTTCTTAGCAGCTGGTTTCTTAGCAGCTGGTTTCTTAGCTTTTTGTGTATCTCTTCCTAATAATGCATTAATCAACTTTTCCAACATATCCAAATCTCCCTATATAAAATTATGTGAGTGTTGATTATTATATTATCTTTAATTTATCTTGCAATACATATATTTATGTTTAAATTTAAATTTTTCTTCTGTAAATTTCAGCCCCATCCACAAAAGTATTTGTCACACATCCCTCAAGTTCCCAATCAAAAGGAATATTTTTTCCTGAACTTTTAAGTTGTTCATTTACTGGTAACCAAGTTATTGATGTGTCAAACAGGCAAAAATCTAAATTTTTATTTTTAAATAAATCATAATCTTCACCATAAATAATTTTATAGGGTTGGTAGCTAATTTTTGATAACAGCTTTTCTATTTCAATATTTTTTATTTTAGAAATTTTAAAAATTAATGATAAATAAGTTTCAAATGCAGACGCTCCAGCTTCTGAGTTTTCAAAGGGCTGCATTTTTCTATCTGGATTAACTGGATGATGGTCGGAACATATTGCGTCAACAATATTTTTTCTTATGCCTTCAGAAATTTTGTTTTGGTCTGCCTGACTTCTCAGGGGGGGCGTTAAATGAAAGTTGGTATTGTAATGATCAATATCTAACTCATTAAATAAAATCTGATTTATAGAAACATCACATGTAACATTTATATTTTCATTTTTGGCTCTTTCTATAATCTCAATGGATTCTCCACAAGATATTTTAGATAGATGTATTTTCGTTTTTGTGGTCTTTGCAATTGCCAAATATTTTAAAACTTCAATAATTTCCGAATTTTTATTTAAACCTTTGATTCCAAGCCTTGTAGCAATTGATCCCTGATTGGCAAATGTACTATCACTTAAAAATTGATCGTTAGGTCTTAGGAATAAAGTGAAGCCATATGTTGCCGCATATTCAAAAGCCCTAATAAGTACATTCGTATTGATTATTGATTTTTCAGCTTGAGAAAATCCAGTCGCCCCAGCATCATGAAGCTCTATCATTTCAGTAATTAGATGCCCCTCTAGATTTTTTGTAATTGCTCCATAAGGATTAATATTGATTGGAAAAATTTTATTTGCTTTACTAATTAAATCTTTAATCAAGCTTGGTTCATCTAAAACAGGGTCTGTATCTGGATGACAAGAAATATTTGTTATTCCCCCTGCAATTGCTGCTGTTATCTCTTTATTAAGTATTGATTGATATTCTTGTCCTGGTGATTTTAAATTAGCGTATAAATCAGTAACCGAAGGGATTAAAATTTTATTTAAACAATCAATCTCTTCATAATCTTTTTCAATTTTTATTTCGTCATGATTAACAATCTTTATTTTTCCATAACTGATAACTAGATCCAGAGGTTCAGTAATGGTATTGTTACCTTGAAATAATTTTACTTTTTTTAGGAGATATTTCATTAGTCTTCCAAGAGAATTGCCATTACAGCCATTCTAATTGCGATACCAAAGCTTACTTGAGAGAGAATTACTGCTTGTTTAGAGTCTGCCACAGCTGACTCAATTTCCACTCCACGATTCATTGGGCCTGGGTGCATAACAATTGCATTTTTATTAGCTAAAAGCATTCTTTCTTTTGTTAAACCATATGCCTTGAAATATTCTTCCTGAGACGGAATCAAGGCATTATCCATCCTTTCTTTTTGAAGACGTAGCATCATAATAACGTCTACATCTTTAATACCATCGTTCATATTTGAGTAAGGAATTACACCTAAATCTTCAATACCAGATGGAATAAGAGTATTGGGTCCAACAACTCGAATTTCTGGAACACCAAGTAAATTCAGAGCATTTATATCCGATCTAGCTACTCTTGAGTGCTTTATATCTCCAATAATGGCAATTTTAAGGTTATGAAATTCTTTTTTAAAATGTCTGATTGTGTAAGCATCAAGCAATCCCTGAGTAGGATGTGCATGATTGCCATCACCTGCATTAATTACTTTGATTCTTGAATCAATATTTTTAGCTATGAAATACGGTGCACCTGATTGACCATGTCGAATAACAAACATGTCGGCATGCATGGCAATCAAATTATTAATAGTATCAAGTATTGATTCACCTTTTGATTGAGATGATGTGTCAACATTCAGATTAATAACATCGGCAGAAAGTTTTTTTGCTGCAATTTCAAAGGTAGTTCTGGTTCTTGTACTATTTTCAAAAAATAAATTGAATATGGTTTTCCCATTTAATAGATCTACTTTTTTTACATTATTATTATTAGAATCGAGGAATGAGTCTGCTTTTAGGAAAATATCTTCTATGATCTTTTTTGATAGACCTTCAATACTTAAAAGGTGGTTAAGTTTCCCATCACTTGTTAATTGAATATTTTCCATGTTAAACCTTTGCCTTTTGCTCTTCCAAATGTGATTGCAGAATAATATCAGCTGCTATTTGATCGACGAGATCGTTATTTTTTCTTACATCCAATTCTAGATTATTTTTTATAAAATTTTCGGATGCTGTAGATGAGAAGTTTTCATTTACATAGATGACAGACAGTGAGAGCTTATTTTCTATTTCTTTGCCAATATTAAGAGAGAATTTTGACATCTCATTCATTGATCCATCTTTATTTGATGGGTAGCCTAAAATAATATAAATTGGCTTCCACTCGTCAATAATATTTTTTATTTTATTAAATCGCTCTTTTTTATTGGAAGCATACAGAGTCTTTAAATTTTCAGATGTATTTAAAAGATTATTTCCAACAGCAACACCAATTTTTTTCTTGCCCAAATCAAATGCAATGACCACTCCTTTTTTCTTAAGGAACTCATTGTTTTCTTTATGACTATTTGGATCCATTTANAACCAAAAAAAAGGGGNGGNATGATTCANAGAATCTTAAGATAAATGTATGATTTAATTCAATTATTTTCAACGAAAAAATTATACCATAATTTTATTTTTCAATAAATTCTTTTACTTCTAAGCCAAATCCTATCATGCTAGGCATTTTTCTTGGTGATGCTAATAGCTTCATATTTTTAACTCCCAAGTCGACCAATATCTGGGATCCAATCCCGTAATTTCTTAGGTCATTTTCTTTATTTTTTGGTTGCTGATCTAAGTCATTTATTTTTTCAAGTTTATTAAATGATCCATAATTTAGGAAAAGCATTATCCCAGTCTTTTCTCTTGAAATTTTTTCAAAGGCTTCGTTTGGAGCCCATGAATGTTTATCATTTTGATTAAAAAATCTAAGACAGAGAGAGGCTCATGAACTCGCACCATAACTGTTTCATCATGGTCAACTTTACCTTTAACAAAAGCCAGGTGAATGTACTTTGAAATAATATCTTTATAAGTAATAAGCTTAAAATCACCAAAATGAGTTGATATTGTCTCCTCACTAGTTCTGGTAATTAAATTTTCTTTTTTTCTTCTGTATTCTATCAGTTCGGCTATTGAACCAATTCTTATGGAATGCTCTTGAGAAAACTTTTTTAAATCATCTAATCTTGCCATAGACCCATCATCATTTAGTATTTCACAAATAACAGAATAGGGTTGATATCCTGCGATTTGTGCTAAATCACACCCGGCTTCGGTATGACCAGCACGATATAAAACACCTCCAGAATGGGCAATTAAAGGAAAAATATGTCCGGGACGCACAATACTTTTTTCATCAGCATTAGGATTTATTGCTGCTTTTACTGTTTGAGATCTGTCACTCGCAGATATACCTGTTGTTACTCCCTCAGCCGCCTCAATTGAAACCGTAAAATTGGTACCTAGCTTTGCTTCATTTTCTTGAACCATTAAAGGCAATTTTAATTTTTTTGCTTTTTCTTCTGTAAGTTAAACAAATTAAACCTCTCCCAAACTTGGCCATGAAATTAATAGTTTCTGGAGAAATATTATCAGCCGGTATAACTAAATCGCCTTCGTTTTCACGATCTTCATCGTCAACAAGAATAACCATTTTTCCTTGTTTAAGGTCTTCAATTATGTTTTCAATATTATCTAACATTTTTTAATTTCTATTAAGGATATATCTAGCAAGTAAATCAACCTCAAAATTCAATTTATCTCCCGGTTTTCTATACTTAAAATTGGTATTATTAATTGTATGTGGAATTAAATTCACCGTAAAAGAGTTTTCATAGACCTGATTAACTGTAAGACTTACCCCATTTAATGCTATTGAGCCTTTGGGAGCTATAAATCTTTTAAAATCTTTATTTAAAGATAAAGACCATATTTCACAAGCACTTTCTTTGTGAATTTCTAGTATTTCTAGCATTCCATCAACATGTCCGGAAACGAAATGCCCGCCAAGCTTATCACCAACTCGAAGAGAGTCTTCAATATTTATTTTCTCTCCAATGGTTAACCCTGTAATTTTTGATAGTGTTTCTTTGGATAAATGAAAAATAACTTTATTTTCAAGGAGCTTGGAAATGGTGAGGCAAGCTCCATTCACGCAGATACTGTCTCCTAATTCAAGATTGTCGATACCAGAAAAATCAATACTAATTTCTATATCATTTTGGATATTTTTTATAGAATTTATTTCGCCGACAGTTTTAATTATTCCAGTAAACATGCCATAATTCTATCAGATCAAATCATCTATTATTAAAATGATTCATAAATTAAAAGCTATATATCTAGACTTATGGATATCAAAAAAAATTCTGACAAAGGGACAAAGAAGTAAGTTTATTTCTTTTATTGGGCTATCCAGTATTCTTGGAATTTCAATTGGTGTTATGGCTTTAATTGTTGTGATGTCTGTTATGAACGGTTTTCATTATGAGCTCAAAAAGAGAATTCTAGATGCTACTGCGCATATAGAAATTATTGGCGATATTGATGATCAAGAGAAGGCTGAAATAATAACTAACCAGATTTCAGATTTGGAAAATGTTTATGGTTTAGCTCCATATATCAGTGGGGAAGCTCTTTTATCAAAGGGGAAAAATAACCTTGGTGTGATTGTAAGAGGGGTTGATGAAAATAAAGAGCGGAATGTAAATAATCTCTTCAATAAAATTACTATAGGATCAAATCATTTATCAAATGATAAATATGAAATGATTATTGGACTTGATTTGGCTAGGAATTTAAGTGTAACTGTGGGAGATTCGGTTACCTTGCTAATTCCGCAGTTAACTTTTACTCCTGTTGGTAACTTTCCTGTTATGAAAAAATTTGTAATATCTGGAATCTTTGATGCGGGCGTATATGAATACGACAATGGTTTGGTTCTCATTAACGATAATAATGCTCGAAAAATTTTTTTTAAAAACAAAATTTCTTTTTATTCAGGATTTAAAGTCCAATTAAATGACCCAGAGAAAACAGTGGATACTGAACTAAAAATAAAGGAAATTTTATTAAATGCTAATCTATATCCCTATGTAACAAATTGGACCAAAAAAAATCAAAACTTTTTTTCTGCTATTCAGATGGAGAAAAAAGTTATGGCCATAATTTTAACTTTAATTATTGCTGTCGCCGCATTTAACTTAATTGCGTCACTTACCATGAGTGTTAATGAGAGAAAGAAGGATATTGCTATCCTTAAAACAATAGGATTTTCGAAATTACAAATTACAAGAATTTTTATATTTCAAGGTTTTCTTGTTGGATTGATTGGATCATTATTTGGATTGCTCTTAGGAATAATTATTTCAGTAAATATTAATACAATCGTTCCATTCATCGAAAACTTATTCAACACCCATTTCTTATCTAAGGACGTTTACTACATAGACGAACTTCCTTCTTTAATATTAATTTCAGATTTATATTTTGTGGTTGGTATTTCGATTGTTTTATCTTTATTAGCTACGCTATACCCAAGCTACATGGCGGCATCTTACAACCCTGCAGAAATTTTAAAAAATGAATAATTGTGTTGAAGTTA
>JGI26086J50260_1000331_pt1 | contig 31127 bp, 32 predicted proteins | sample SaaInl3SG_22_DNA_FD_50260 | JGI IMG/M metagenome (IMG submission 50260)
CTGGCGCAATGGTTTCTGCATCGACGAGCGCCTCGATAGGGTGCGCCGCCTGCGGAAGTGGCCCTTCTGCGAGTTATCAGACGCGCTGCGTTGTTGATTATCAGTTTTGCCCCAGCCCACTGGCCTGTTCAACCGCTTTGATCATCTGGTGCGCCGTGAAGGTGGGTGAAAAGTCTCGGTGGGTGATCGGTCTAGCCAGCTGTGCAGACTTGGCCTTGACAATGGGCGATGCGAGGGCGCTTGCATTGATGACTTCCCACATCGCCTCCCAGTCGAGTCCTCCTTTGCGTCCCAAGGTCAGGGACTCTGCGAGCATGGCACTGGTTTGGGCAATCATTAAGTTCAAGACCAGCTTCATGAGGCGAGCATGGTCAACTGCGCGGCCTCGGCCATATGGTTGTTACCTGAAACGGTGACACGCAAGTAACGTAGTGCCTGATGGGCGCAAATTGCGGCGACCTCGGCGGACGCGGTGATGGAGACGGTGCTGGTATCCATCCATATCGCATGGCGTGGCGCGGTATGGCAGAGTTGCGTGGCAACCGTGCGCAGCGCGTTGTCGTCTGGCAGGGAGGAGATGATTACATCGGCATGGGCGAGAGCAATGTCAATNTCCTCGCTGATCGTTAGTCCCGCTTGGGTGGCTTGAGATAAGCGTGTGGGATCAGGGTCATGCGCGGTCAGGGAGAAGCCAGCCTCGTGTAGGTGCCTAGCGAGTGGTTGCCCCATTTTCCCGNTGCCCAAAAACACGATATTCAAAGCGATCTCCGGTTGTGATCAACAGAGCAACGGCCNCATTGGTGTACCTACGCCATGGTCAATAACAGGGCGGCCAATTCCGTTGGGCGGTTGATGGGGAGCATGTGATTAGANGCGATCTCGTGATAAGACCAANCGCTAGANGCCTCGGCGTGGGCCGCTGCTTTTGCAAACTGCTGGTCGTTATCTTGGCTGTGGTCATCGGCCGTTGCCCGAATGTAGGTTCGACGGAATGGATAGGACTCCAGCGGTTGCGCTAAATGNACGGGTTGCGAGAAGGTAGCGACGGGTTGCGCAACGCGGCGGGGGTTTTGAAACTCAGACTCTGCCGGGTCTTCATAGTCACGCGCCGCTGGTGGCATGAATGCCGAAGCGCCTAACCCAGTGGCNGGACGCCGCGAGCGGGCCATGTCGATAACGGCCTGACCATCTTGCGGTACGAAGGCGTCTAGAAAAACCAAATGCTTCACGCGCNCAGCAATATGAGCCAGAGACCCTGTGATGACCATGCCGCCNTAGGAAAAGCCCAACAACACGATGTCTTGGAGGTCCTCGTANAGCACGTGATTCACGAGGTCTTGAATATGCGTGTTTAAGCCGACTTGGGGGCTGGCTAGGTGCACGCGCTCACCAATGCCTGTGAGCGCTGGTGTGAACACCTCATGTCCTGCCGCCAACAGAGGCGGTCTGACCTTGCGGAATGCATGTGCGCCAGACCATGCCCCATGNACCAANACAAATGTGGTCACAATNAAAAATCCTCAACCAAATATTTGCAGCGCGANCAACGCGATGCTGGGGAAAAATATGAGCAAGCCAATACGCACCACGTCCGAGAGCAGAAACGGCAAGATGGATTTAAAGATATCTTTCATTTGTACGTTTTTCGCCATGGCGCTGATGATGAAGACATTCATGCCCACAGGTGGGGTGATGAGACCAACCTCGACCACCATCAAGGCCAAGATACCAAACCATATCGCTTTGTATTCGGCGCTGAGGCCCCATAGATCGATGCCCATGATGATGGGAAAGAAAATCGGTATCGTCAGCAAAATCATGGACAGGCTGTCCATGATGCACCCCAAGACCAGATAAATAAGAATCACGACCATGAGAACAGCGAGCGGGGGTAACGCCAANCCAATGACCCAGGTCGCTAGCTCGGTGTGTACTTGGGTGAGCGCCAAGAACACGTTCAGGATGTCGGCGCCAAGCAAAATTAAGAAGATCATGCCCGTTGCGCCTGCCGCACCGTACATACAGTCTAGGAAGCCTTGGCCTTTGAGGCCGCCAGAGGTCCAGGCAACGATGCCGGTTGCCAAGGTGCCAATGGAGGCCGCCTCGGTTGGCGTGAAAATNCCGCCATAGATACCGCCAATGACGGTCACGAAAATCAGGATTACTGGCCACGTTTCCGACAAGGCTTTTAGGCGTTGCGCTACGGTGAATTTTTTACCAGCGGGCGCGTCTTGTGGGCTAATGCGGGCGACGATGCCGATGACCACCATGTAGCCCACGGCAGCGAGTAGCCCGGGCACGAAAGCCGCTAGAAACATCTTTGCAATGTTCTGCTCGGTAATGATGGCGTAAATGACCAAGGGCACAGACGGGGGAATCAGAATACCCAAGGTGCCACCGGCTGCGATGGCTGCGGCGGAGAGCCTTTCTGAATAGCCGTGTGCCTTGAGTTCGGGAAGGGCGACTTGCCCCATGGTCGCAGCGGTCGCTAACGAGGAGCCGCAGATCGCGCCGAAACCAGCGCAGGCGCCAACAGCGCCCATCGCCATACCACCGCGCCAGTGCCCAATCATCGCGTTGCCTGCCTTGAACAGGCTTCGGGAGAGTCCCCCGTGGGTCGCAAACTGCCCCATTAACAAGAACAGGGGTACAACGGAAAGGTCGTACACCGAGTAGCGGGCGTAGGCCGCTCCCTTGAAGTAATTCAGCAAGGGGTCGATACCCGCCACTAAGGTGTAGCCGATGGAACCCGTGAGCAGCATGGCGATACCAATATGAATACGCAGTGCCAGCATGACCAGCAATACGGCGAACATACAGGCGCCTAGTTCAATACCGGTTAGCCCCATCATCTTTTGATTCTCCTGATGTCAGCCACGCAGGTGTACAAGGCAACCAGGCCGAGCAATGCGAAGGAGGGAACCATGGGCGCGTAGCCCCACCAAGTAGGAATATTGAGCATCAGCGAGGCATCCCAGCCACCAATTAAATCCAGCAAACCAATCGTGATGCGCCACGTAAATATGAACGCCACAATAGCCAGCAAGGCCGAGGCGATGGCGTCAAGAACCAATACCTTGTTGGGGCTGGACTTGGCCGTAAAGAAGTCAACAATGACGTGGCTGCGTGCCCACTGTGTATAGGGTAGGGCCAAGCTGACGGCCATGCCACTGGCGATTTCAACGAGCTCGTAGTCGCCAATAATGGCGCTCGCGAACAGCGAGCGGCCAATAATGCTGGCTAAGGACATCAATGCCATGGCGACCAAGGTGATGCCTGATAAAAAGGCGAATACCTTACAGGTCGCGCCGAGCGTGCGGCCATACCATTCGGTTGGCTCCTGCGCACGGGCAGCAGGGCTTAGAACATCAGCCAAAATTGTCTCCCAAAAAACGACGCGTACATCAACCTGATTTGGTCACAAAAAAGGCGGAGTTTCCTCCGCCTTTTCAGACCCGATAGGTCAAACGGTGCAATTACTTGGTGAATTGTTTCACAAGATCACGAGCCGCTTGGAGCATTTCCGCGCCGTTGAAGCCACGCTTGTTCATTTGTGCAACCCACGCTTCGTCCAATTTCTCGGTCGCTTTTTGTAGCTTGACCATCTCACCCTTGGGGATTGTTGAGATGGTATGGCCAGCCGTTGCTTGGAAGATTTTCTTTGCGCCAACGTCCGCACCAGATTGCGTCTTGCCCAAGAAGGCTGAGTACTCTAGGCCTGAGTTCTTGTCGATAACGGCTTTCAAGTCTGCGGGCAACGAGTCGTACTTGGCCTTGTTCATAGGCATCACGAAAACCGTTGTGTACAAGGCGTTGAAGCTGGGATCAGGCTCGGAGGTGAACTTGGTTAATTCGTTCACCTTCAGACCGGGCGCGACCTCGTAAGGAATCACCGCGCCGTCAATCACGCCCTTGGATAAGGCCTCGGGTACCGCAGGTACCGGCATACCAACAGGGGTGGCACCCAGATCTTTCAAGAGATCAGTCACCTGCTTGGTTGGACCACGCAGTTTTTTACCCTTGAAGTCTTCCAGTTTGAGGATAGGGGCATCACGCGTGAAAATTTGCCCTGGGCCGTGCACGTGTACGGCCAGCATCTTCACGTCCTTGAATTCTTCTTGAGCGTATTTCTCTGCGTACGTCCACAGCGCGCGGCTGGTCGCCTCGGCATTGGTCATCATGAAGGGGAGCTCAAAGACTTGTAGGCGTGCGAAACGGGTGCCTGAATAGCCTGCAACGGTCCAGCCCACATCCGCGATGCCGTCCTTCACTTGGTCGAACAGTTGAGGCGGCTTGCCGCCCAATTGCATGGAGGGATAGATTTGGCAGTTCAAACGGCCTTTTGAGTCGCGGTCGATGTTGCGACACCACTGGCCCAACATGGTGGTGTGTTGAATCGTCTGTGGTCCCAAAAAGTGCTCGACTTTNAGGGTGATGGTTTCGGCTTGTACGCTGGCGCTGGCAGCGAGCAACGAACCGGCCAATAAGGCCATTTTTGTACGCAAAATCATTTGTATTTTCTCCAAGAGTCACAAGTGCAAGCAGGTTACTAGAAATACAGGGCGGTGTCGCCTAGTGGAAACCATATATTTAGGGCTTATCTGGCCTGAGGGACCTATTTTAGGTTGGCGAGAACCGCGGTGCTGGCCTGAATCGCGCNGCGGCGGTGGTANAAGTTGAGGGCACGNAGGCCGCCGAGCTCTTCGCCGCCGCCAGCACGACCGGGGCCGCCATGCAACGACTGTGGCATCACGTTGCCGTGACCGGTGTGCAGCGCGGCGACATCGGGTGAGACCACATGCAGTCGACCATGGCTGTCGCTGAGTTCGGGGATGACGCGGGCTAAGGCGCTTGCATCGCTGCCATAAAGCGACGTGACCAAGGAGCCTTGTCCGCGCCGAATGAGCGCCAACGCGTGGTCGATGTCGCCGTTGCGGTAAGGGACTAGCGTGGCGACGGGACCAAAAACCTCTTCGTCATGGACGCGATCAGCCGCGTCGCTACCTGCCGCATCCCGCGTGCCAAGTAATGTCGGACCGACACAACATGCGATGAGGGGGTCGGCGTCAACCAATGCGTGGCTTTGGCCGTCGTGCAGTCTCTCGGTTTGGGGTTGTAGGTAGGCCAACCCGTCGCTCACGCTGTTAAATTGCACTCGGTTTACCAAGGCGCCCATACGTACGCTCTCGTTGCGNGGGTTGCCGACGGTGGTTTTAGCTAANCGCGCAGATAAGGCCTGCGCGACCNCGTCATAAAGTGATTCGGGTATCAGTACCCGGCGGATGGCCGTGCATTTCTGGCCCGACTTCACGGTCATTTCNCGGGCGACCTCTTTGACCAGTAGCGCCACGGCCTCGCTATCACGCGTTTCGGTCGGCAGCAACAGTGCCGAGTTCAGGCTATCCGCCTCGATGTTTACGCGCACGGACTTGTGCGTAACGGCTGGGTGTGAGCGAATGAGCGCGGCGGTTTGCGCAGAGCCCGTAAAAGAGACCACGTCAAACGGCTCGAGTTGGTCCATGAGGCCATCGGCGCTACCGCAAATAATGGACAGAGCGCCTACGGGCAATATGCCCGCATCCACCACATCTTTGACCATGCGTTGTGTGAGCCAAGCGGTCGCGGTCGCGGGCTTGATGATGACCGGCACGCCAGAGAGCAGGGCGGGCGCCGCTTTTTCCCACAAACCCCAAGATGGGAAGTTGAAGGCGTTGATGAACAGGGCTACGCCGCGCGTGGGGGTGTAGACGTGTTGGGTTTGAAACAAGGGGTCTTTTCCTAGCCGTGTGGCATCGCCATCGTGCATGAAGTGAACGTCGCCTAGGGCCTCACCCAACTTGGCGTAGGTACCTAGGGTGTAAATGCCCCCATCGACGTCAACCGCCGTGTCGTTTTTGACCGTGCCACAGTTGGCTGTCGATATCTCGTAATACGCGTCGCGATTGGCTTGTAACACCTTGCCCACGGCGCCTAACATCGCCGCCCGCTGGGCATAGGTGAGGGCCCGCAGGGCTGCGCCGCCGTTATGCCTAGCGAACGCAAAGGCGGCCGCTAAATCAAGACCCTCTGCGTTCACACGCACCAGCTCAGTACCCAGTACGGGGTCATGCAGGGCGGTGCCAGTGCCTTTGCCAGAGAGCCATTGGCCGGCCACGTAGTTGGGAAGAAGTTCAGTCATAAATACCTTTTAGCGTCTGCATGGTGAATGCACCTGTCGTGCGCACTCAATATAAGTCATCCGGACAGATGGCGTCTGCAAAGACGTGGGTGCGCCAAGGCCTTAGCTGGGAATACGTACCTTGGCTTTGCCCTTGAGCTTGAGGATTTGTCGTGCCTCATCCGGTGTGGCCACCGATAGACCCAGCCCTTCAATCATTTTTCTAACCGCGCGGACTTGGTCGGCATTACTCACCGCCAACTGGCCACGGCCCAGCCANAGCGAGTCNTCTAGGCCGACACGGACGTTGCCGCCCATGGACAGCGACTGGGCAGCGATGGGCAACTGATTTTTGCCTGCGCCCAAAACGCTCCAGCGGTAGTCGTTACCGAACAAGCGGTCAGCGGTGCGCTTCATGTGGCTCACGTCTTCAGGGTGAACGCCGATGCCGCCCAAAATACCAAATACCGACTGAATGAAGTAAGGCGGTTTGATGAGGCCCTCGGATGCGAAATACGATAGCGTGTAAAGGTGGCCAATGTCGTAGCACTCCACTTCAAAGCGGGTATCGTTCTCGCGGCAGGTTTCTAAGATGTTTTTAATATCTTTGAACGTGTTTTTAAAAATACGCTCGTCAGAGCCCTCTAAGTAAGGCTGCTCCCAGTCGTGTTGAAACGTTTTGAAGCGCTTGAGCATGGGAAAGAGGCCGAAGTTCATTGACCCCATATTGAGCGATGCAATTTCTGGTGCGAAGGTGGCGCACGGCCGCAGGCGNTCCTCAACAGACATGGTTGGCGCACCGCCCGTGGTGATGTTTATGACTACATTCGATTGCGTGTGTATGGGTTGCAAAAACGGGATGAAGGCCTCGGGGCTCTGATCGGGTTGTCCNGTTTGTGGGTTACGCGCATGCAGGTGAACGATGGCAGCGCCAGCCTCAGCGGCGCCTAAGGCCGCTTCCGTAATCTCTTCCGGTGTGACCGGCAGGTGGGGTGACATGGAGGGCGTGTGAATCGCACCGGTGACGGCGCAGGTGATGATCACTTTTCCTTGCAGATCGCTATGTGGTGTGGGCGTGCTCATGTTGTTTTCCTTGTGTCNGGGTTNAGCGCAGGATCTGGCGCCGTTGAAGGTCGTTTGGTTCTGGAATATAGCCAGATACAGATGGTGAGGTTCAGTAGGTTCCACGCGATGCCATTCCAAAAGGCAGCGGCATAGGTGCCCGTGAGGTCAAATAATTTACCGGACATCCAGCCACCAAACGCCATACCGATGAGGGTGCCGAAGATAACGGTTCCAATACGCCCGCCGACTTTTTCAATGGGGAAGTAGGCTCTGATCACGATGGCGTAGGCGGGTACGATACCGCCCTGAAAGAGGCCAAACAAACCGGCAATCACGTAAAGCGCGACCACGCCGTCAAAGGGTAAAAACAGCGCCAATGCCAAGCCTTGGAGTCCCGAACTAACGATTAAGGTCTTTAAGCCGCCAATGCGGTCGGATATCCAGCCAAAGAGCAGGCGACTCACCACGCCAAGCCCGAGCATCAACGACAGCATGTTGGCCCCTTGGAGTGGGGTGAGCCCCAGTTGCATGCAGTAGGCGACCAAGTGCACTTGCGGCATGGCCATGGCAACACAGCAGCCGATGCCCGCGACGAAGAGGGCCCATTGCGCCACATTGGGAGGCAGACCAAAGGGCCTCGTGCGGTCGATTGCCTTGCCAAAGTGGGTGTCGGCTTCGGGCGCAAGCGCGGGCGGTGGCTGTCTGATGAAGCGGTTAAGCAGCCACATACCGATGCCGCAGAATATGCCGATACAAATATAGGTGGTACGCCAACCCACCGTATTGATGCCATATTGAATGATGGGTGGCCAGACCGTGCCCGCTAGATAGTTGCCGCTGGCACAGATCGCGACGGCGATGCCGCGGTACTTATTCCACCACCGTGAGGTGTCGGCCATCAGCGGTACAAAGCCGCTGGCAATACCGAGGAAGCCAATCAGCAGACCGTGGGCGAGGCAAAACAGCCAAATATTGGGTGACAAGGCGGACAAAATGAAGCCACTGCTCACGCCAAGCGCGCCAATGTGCACCACGCGGTTGATGCCCCAGCGATCGGCGACGCGCCCAAGGTAAATACCGCCGATACCAAAGGCCAGCATCGTGACGGTGTAGGGCAGCGAGGCCTGAGCGCGCGTGACGTCAAACTCGTGTTGTATGACGGGGAGTACCACAGATAGCACCCACATGCCGCAGTTGCCCAGAATGGAAATGCCCAAAATGATCATTAGGCGCCGCGCTGCGACCCGTGAGTCGATCAGAGCGGTTTCATCGTGTGGACGTTCTGTGGATGCCATAGGCGGACGGGCCTGCGTGATGGAGTGGGCCGTGCGTGCGCTTTAGCGCATCTCAAAACCACGGTAGTTGTCTGCGGCAACGGCATCACAGGCGTCGCGATAACGCTTGAGACCACCGGCATAAGGCATGAACATACGGGGCTTGCCTGGCACGTTGGCGCCCAGGTACCAAGAGTGCTTGACGCCAGCGAGCAGGGTGGCATTCGCGGCGCGGTTAACTTCCGCGCCCCAGGTGTCTGCGGCTTCNTCGGTGGCNTCTATGGTGCGCACCTTGTGTTGGCGCATGTGTGCAATGCAGTCGGTTATCCAATCNACGTGTTGTTCGATTTGTGGTGGTAAGTTGGTCAGTACCGAGGGGCTGCCCGGGCCCGTGATCGTAAACAAGTTGGGGAAGCCGGGTATTTGTAAGCCCAGGTAGGTTTTGGGCCCGGCATGCCACGTGTCTTTTAGTTGNCGCCCGTCGCGGCCGNTGAATTCAATTTTATTGAATGCGCCTGTCATGGCATCGAACCCCGTGGCGAACACAATGATGTCGCAGGCGTGCAGAGCGGATTCAGTTTGAATACCGTCAGCTGTGATTTGCTGGATCGGGTCCTTGCGCAGGTTTACCAGATGGACATGGGGNAGGTTGTAGGTCTCAAAGTACTGGCTGTCGATTGGCGGCCTTTTTGCCGCGAACGGGTGATCGAAGTCGGTGAGGTCAGCGGCCTTTTGCGGGTCGGTNACGACGTCNAAGATGCGCGCCTTNATAAAGCCTGCNGCGGTGTCATTGGACGCTTCACTGGTCAAGAGATCTTTAAAGGTGGCGCGAAATTGCAGGCCGCCTCTNTCCCATGCCGCTTGNTATTTTGCTTGCCTCTCTGCGTCTGTGACATCAAACACATTGACGTCATCTATCCAAAAAGCATGGCCATTGGTGTTGTGCGTCATCACGTGGCGAAACTCGTCGGCGTGGGCCTTGGCGTATTGCTTTTCGTCGTTGGTTAGCGGTGCGTTACGCGCCGGAATGCTGTANTTGGCCGTTCGCTGGAAGACGGTGACCTGCGCGGCTTGTTGGGCAATCACGGGGATGGCTTGAATACCGGTTGAACCCGTGCCGATCACAGCGACGCGCTTACCTGTGAAGTCCACGCCCTCGTGTGGCCATTGTCCCGTGTGATACCAGTCTCCGCCGAAGGTNTCGCGACCCGCAATATCGGGNACGTTGGCCGATGACAGGCAGCCAATGGCGGTGATNAAGTAGGTGCATTGGNGTTGCTCACCCGTGTCGGTGGTGACAGTCCAGCGCTGTGCTGACTCGTCGTAACGGGCGCTCTGCACGCGGGTATTGCACTGTATGTTGGGGCGCAATCCGAGCTGATCGGTCACGAAGTTGAGGTAGCGTTGAATCTCTGCCTGTTGGGGGTAACGTTCTGACCACTCCCACGCGTTGATAATTTCCTTGGAGAAGTAATACATGTATGCATTGCTCTCTGTGTCACAGCGCGCGCCGGGGTAGCGGTTCCAGTACCACGTGCCGCCCACGCCATCGCCGGCTTCCAAGACAAGGCAATCTAGATGCAAGCTGTCGCGCAGACGATGCGCCTGATATAGGCCAGAAAAACCCGCGCCAATGACGATGGCGTCGTGTACGGCTGGGGTGGTCAGTGTCGGGGAGGGAGCGTTCATTCCGCCATATTAGTGAGCCCTCAGCAGGCTAAATGTCACCGGGGGCACATACGGCACTGCTATCGCCGTTCCCGCAGGCCGAACCCTGGGTTTACCCTAGATTCCCAGTGCATTATTTGATACATAATTTAAGAAATTATTTTATTTGTGTAACATAAANTGCANTCAATGCACCCAAAAAGCCAAAGTCCCTTAGGGACTCCGGGCGTTTTGGTTCACGAGGGAGCCGCCACTATGTCCGATGAACTCGTCCAACTGCACGTGGANAACGGGGTCGCGCAGGTCGTTTTGAACCGCCCTGAGAAGATGAATAGTTTCACCGGAGAGATGCACATCTTGCTGCGCGAGACCTTGGCGCGTGTTGAGGCAAACACCGCTATTCGTGCGTTGGTGCTGACGGGTGCTGGTCGCGGTTTTTGCGCGGGNCAAGACTTAGCGGACGAGGCGGTGCGNTTCACGCCAGGGGAGGCGCCGCCAGACCTTGGTGACGTGGTGCGCACCTACTACGCGCCGTTGGTCATGCAGCTAAGTCGTATGCGTGTGCCCACCATCGCGGCGGTGAACGGTGTGGCCGCTGGTGCCGGTGCGAGTTTGGCGATGGCGTGCGATTTGGTTGTGGCGAGTGAGACCGCGTCTTTTGTGATTCCATTTGCAAAAATTGGTCTCATTCCCGATACCGGCGCATCGTGGCACTTGCCGCGCGCCGTGGGGCAGGCGCGCGCGCTGGGTCTTGCCATGACCGGCGGCAAGTTGGGTGCTAAGCAGGCGGCTGACTGGGGTCTCATTTGGGAGGCCGTTAGCCCCGACAACTTTGAGGCTCACGTGAGCGCGCTGGCGCAGACATTGGCGCTGATGCCAACGCAGGCGCTGGTCAAGACGCGAGAGGCCATACGGGCATCCGCGACCCAACCCCTTGAGGCGCATCTGGGGCTAGAGGCTGAGATGATGTCAGAGCTGGGTCGCAGCGCCGATTATGTGGAAGGCGTGCGTGCATTTATGGAAAAACGTCCACCACAATTTGGAGCTGCGACATGACGCCTACCCCATCAGAAACAGACGAGGCGCTGGCAACCGCGCTTGCACAAGATGCCGTCAACGCGATGTGGTCCAGAGACCAGGCTGCCCAGGCTTTGGGCATGGAGATACGCCAAGTCCTCGCGGGCTCCGCGACTTTGCGTATGCCGGTGCGCAAAGACATGGTGAATGGGCACCAAATATGCCATGGTGGATTGATCTTTACGTTGGCAGATACCGCCTTCGCCTATGCCTGTAACAGTTACAACCAAAATACCGTCGCCTCAGCCTGCCACATCGATTTCTTGGCACCAGGCCGTGAAGGCGACGTGCTGGAGGCCGTGGCTATTGAGCGCTCGAGCGCAGGACGCACAGGCGTTTATGACGTGGAGGTGCGGGTGGTAGACGGTCATGCGGTGGCGCTATTCAGGGGTAAGAGTCACCGTATAAAAGGTGAGGTGATCGCCAGTTTTGAGCCGCCCTTAACAAGCGCTTGATGTGACAACAGCGGGGTACCGAGATGCGTAAATACCAAAGTCCAAATGAAGCTATNCTTGAGCCGATTGAGAAGGCGAGCCGTGACGAATTGCAGGCGTTACAGCTACAGCGTTTGAAATGGTCGATCGGTCACACGTATGCCAATGTGGCGCCGTTTCGAGAGAAGTGCCTGGCGAGCGGGGTGACGCCTGATGACCTAAAGCAGTTGGCGGATCTCGCAAAGTTTCCGTTCATGACCAAAGCGGACTTGCGCGACCATTATCCGTTTGGCCTTTTTGCGGTGCCGCGCACGGATATCCGGCGTCTGCATGCATCGAGTGGGACCACGGGAAAATCGGTTGTGGTTGGTTACACGGCGAACGACTTAGCGGTATGGAGCGAATTGGTTGCACGCTCTTTGCGGGCGGCAGGTGTGAAGCCAGGAGACATGGTGCACAACGCTTATGGCTATGGCATGTTCACCGGGGGGCTTGGCGCACATTACGGCATTGAGCAGTACGGCTGTACGGTGGTTCCCGTGTCTGGCGGACAGACCGCAAAGCAAGTACAGCAAATCATTGACTTCCGCCCCGATGCCATTATGGTCACGCCGTCGTTTTCTCTGGTGATTGCGGAGGAGTTTGAGCGCCAAGGTATCAAGCCCCATGAGATTTCTCTGAAGACGGGTATTTTTGGTGCGGAGGCGTGGGGTGAGGGCATGCGTGCCGAGATTGAGGCGCGACTGGGCATACATGCCATCGATATCTACGGCTTGACGGAGGTCATGGGGCCGGGTGTCGCGTCTGAGTGCATAGAAACCAAGGACGGCCCGGTGATCTGGGAGGATCACTTTTACCCAGAAATCATTGATCCGGAGACGGGCGAGGTGTTGCCAGACGGGGCGGAGGGTGAGCTGGTCTTTACCTCCCTGACCAAAGAGGCATCGCCGGTGATTCGCTATCGCACACGTGATTTGACGGCGCTATTGCCGCCAACGTCACGCGCCTTTAGGCGGATGAAAAAGATAACCGGGCGCACCGATGACATGCTGATCATTCGTGGTGTCAACGTGTTTCCCAGCCAAATCGAAGAGCAAATCATGGCGGATGCCGCGCTCGCAGCAATTTATGAAATTCACGTCACCCGCGAGGGGCACCTTGATGCGCTTGCCGTGCATTGCGAGGTGAAGCCAGAGACAGGCGCGGTCAGCCCGGCGGACTTAGCGGCCATGGGTGAACAGTTAAAACAGCGNATCAAAGCACTGATCGGCATATCCACTGCCGTGACTGTTCTCCCGGCGGATAGCCTAAAACGCATTGAGGTTGGAAAAGCCAAGCGTGTGTACGACACACGGACGCAGCAAAGTTAAAAGCGAGGAATACAGATGTACACATCACCCACCATGACCACACCCGCCGCGAGTGCGCAGGCTGGCGCCAACATCGCACCGATAGAGCCACCGGAGAAGATGCAAGCCTTTGACCGTGTCATTGATGCGGACGGTCGCATCGAGCCACAGGACTGGATGCCGCAGGCCTATAGAAAAACCTTGGTGCGTCAAATTAGTCAGCACGCGCACAGCGAAATCGTTGGTATGTTGCCCGAGGGTAATTGGATTAGTCGTGCGCCCAGCCTCAAGCGCAAGGCGATTTTGCTCGCCAAGGTTCAAGATGAAGCGGGTCACGGTTTGTATCTATACAGTGCCGCCGAGACATTGGGGGTGAGCCGTGACAGTATGTTGGATGCCCTGCACACGGGGCGTGCCAAGTACAGCTCCATCTTCAACTACCCCACGCTCACATGGGCCGATGTTGGCGTGATTGGTTGGTTGGTAGATGGCGCCGCGATCATGAACCAAACCCCGCTGTGTCGTTGCTCGTACGGGCCGTATGCGCGGGCCATGATTCGGGTGTGTAAAGAGGAGAGTTTCCATCAGCGGCAGGGCTATGAGTCCCTGTTGGTGATGATGAAAGAGGGGACGCAGGCACAGCAGGACATGGTTCAGGATGCGGTTAACCGTTGGTGGTGGAAGTGCTTGGCCATGTTTGGCCCACCCGATTCAGAGAGTCCAAATAGCGAGCAGGGTATGCGATGGGGGATCAAACGCATCAGCAACGATGACCTGCGTCAGCGGTTTGTGGATGCCACTATTCCCCAAGCAGCGGTGCTGGGTGTTAGCGTGCCAGATGAGGACCTCAAATGGAATGAGGAGCGAGGGCACTACGATTTTGGACCGATTGATTGGGACGAGTTTTGGGCCACCGTGAATGGCAACGGCCCCTGTAACAAAGAGCGGCTGGCTACACGGGTGCAGGCGTGGCGCGATGGTCAGTGGGTGCGAGACGCCGCAATGGCAAGCGCGCAAAAAAAGCGCGAAAAGGAGCAAGCGGCATGACACAAAAAACGGAATCAGCGCCGCCGCTGTCTGAGTGGCCGCTCTGGGAAATTTTTGTGCGAAGTCGACAAGGGCTAGAGCACAAGCACTGCGGCAGCTTGCACGCCAGCGATGCCGAGCATGCACTGCAGATGGCGCGTGACGTGTATACCCGACGCCAAGAAGGTGTGAGCATTTGGGTGATCCCGTCGCGCAGCATCACAGCAAGTTCGCCAGATGACAAGGGCGAGCTGTTTGATCCTGCGAATGACAAGGTATACCGTCATCCCACGTTCTACACCATCCCTGATGAAGTGGGGCACATGTAATGTCGACCAGCGATTACGTCTTGCACCTGGCTGATAACGCACTGGTTTTAGGACAGCGGAACGCCGAGTGGTGTGGTCACGGCCCGATTCTTGAAGAAGATATCGCGATGGCCAATAACAGCCTCGATCTGGTTGGTCAGGCGCGCATGTTGTATCACTATGCGGCCACGCTAAAAGGGGCGGGCGCTACTGAGGATTCACTGGCGTACTTCAGAGACCCACCCGCGTTTAAAAACTTTACCTTGGTGGAGTTGCCTCACCACGGTCCGTTGGTCGGCTATGCGGTTGATCGGCGTGACTATGCCGTAACGATTGTGCGTAATTTTTTATACAGTGCCCTGATGGGGTTGGTATGGGAAAAGCTACAGGACGGAAGCGATCCCGACCTCGCAGCGATCGCCGCGAAGGCGTTGAAGGAGACGCGGTATCACCTGCGCCACGCAAGCGACTGGTTAATCCGTTTCGGCACTGGAACAGGTGAGTCCGCGCGTCGTGCGCAAGAAGCGCTCAACCACCTGCTGCCGTATACACAAGAGTTTTGGTTGCTTGCCGACTATGAAGAACAGGCGGTTTCTGAGGCGGTCGCGGTTGACCCACGCACGGTGGAGGCGTCATGGCACGAGATCGTTGCACACGTGGTGGGTGAAGCGGGGTTGCGCTTACCTGACAGCGGGGGGCACCGCTCTACCGGCAAATGCGGGGTGCACTCCGAGCACCTTAGTTATTTATTGGCGGACATGCAGAGCTTGGCGCGCGCGCACCCAGAGGGGGTCTGGTGAGCGCGGATACCGCGACAAGCCTGGCGGACACGGAAGCCGAGGCTTGGGCGCTGTTGGCAACGGTGACCGATCCAGAAATCCCCGTAGTCACGCTACAAGAAATGGGCATTATTCGTGACCTGCAACTAAACGATGCGCACGAAATTACGGTGGTGATCACGCCCACCTACAGTGGGTGCCCGGCCATGGATCAAATACGCGTCGACATTGCTGATGGCTTACGCCCTTTAAATAGACGGGTGGTTGTCCAGACGCAGTTGTCACCCGCTTGGACAACGGATTGGATGACCGCCGCCGCAAAAGAAAAATTGCGAGGCTATGGTATCGCGCCGCCTAATCGCCGGTGCGGATCTGAGACCGAGCCCGTCTCTATCCTGCGCTTCATGCGCGAGGCCGCGGTTACTAGCGATGAGGTGAGTTGTCCGCAATGCGGATCCATAGACACCGTTGAGTCGTCACACTTTGGGTCAACGCCTTGTAAAGCGCTGTACAAGTGCCTTGCTTGCACGGAGCCCTTTGACTACTTTAAGCCTTTTTAAAATGGGATCAGCAAGTATGCGTGCAGTCGGTTTTCAGGACTTATACGTCAAGCGGGTGACGCCAGAGGCGGCGGGTGCCGTTGCGCTCACGTTTGATGTGCCAGCGGCATTGCAAGATAGCTTTCAATTTGAGCCTGGGCAGTTCATTACCTTGCGTACCGCCCTGAATGGTGTGGACGTGCGTCGAAGCTATTCCATCTGCAGCTCACGAAAACAATTGCTCCGGCATGCGGAGATAGCGGTTGGCGTGCGGCCCATTGTGGATGGCCTTTTCTCAAACTGGGTTGCCAAGGACGTGCGGCAGGGGGATGTCATCAGCGTCATGCCACCCGATGGTCGCTTCGTTATCAAGCGACCACAGGCCATTCATCGCGTGGCCTTCGCTGCTGGCTCGGGTATCACACCGATACTGTCGATTATTGCCACCACCCTAGAGGAGCAGGCCAACGCGAAGTTCACCTTGATCTACGGTAACCGGCGACTGTCTAGCGTGATGTTTAATGAGGCGTTGCAGGATCTAAAAGACCGCTACCCGGATCGCTTTACCCTGTTGCATATTTTGTCGCAACAGATGCAGGAGGTTGACCTCTTGCAAGGTCGCATTGATGCGGAAAAAGTCAAGCGCCTGACCGCCTCCTTGTTACCGGTAGCCAGTATGGATGAGGTCTTTGTGTGTGGTCCCGAGGCCATGATTGAATCGGTGACAAAGACGCTAGTCGAGTGCGGCCTCTCTGAAAAACGTATCCACAGTGAGCGCTTTTACGCGCAGGGCTCTGCGGCGGAGTTGACTGCACGCAAGGCCGCGACGGTCGATAAGCACACCACCACCACGGCGTCCACAGCGAAAAAAACCAATCTGTCGTTGATGGTTGATGGTAAGACCCATGAGCTGACGATTGGCCGGGGAAGCTTGGTCTTGGACAGTGCGCTAGATGCGGGCTTAGATGTGCCGTTTTCTTGTAAGGCGGGTGTGTGTAGCACGTGTCGTTGCTTGGTCATGGCGGGCACAGTGGCCATGGATAAAAACTTTACCTTGGACCAAGACGAGATAGACCGTGGCTATGTTTTGAGCTGCCAGGCCCGCGCGACCAGTGAGGCGGTGACGCTTGACTTTGATCAGCGCTGATCGCTGAGCGCAACGGGCAACGACTAGACTCCGACACACGCGTTTGCCGCAATCTGCCCCTATGNCCCAAGCCATCGGCGATGCCCTAGCCCAACGCGTCGACGCGTTTCTATTGAAAAAGGACACCAAGGCGGGTTCCTTGATCGTGTCCATCTTTGGGGATGCCATTCTGCCGCGTGGCGGCGTGGTCTGGTTGGGTAGCTTGATTTCCTTGCTAGCGCCTTTTGGCGTCAACGAGCGACTGACTCGGACGGCGGCTTTTCGCCTGGTGAAAGACGATTGGTTGGTACAGCAACCCGACGGGCGGCGCTCGAATTATGCGCTCTCACCGATTGGTCGCCTGCGCTTTGAAAAGGCCGCTCACCGGATTTACGCCGCCAATACGCCGCCATGGGATGGCCAGTGGCGTTTGTTGAGCCTGTCGCCCCATACCGCGACGTCCCTGCGCGATGCCTTGAGGCGATCCCTTTTTTGGCAGGGGTTTGGTCAGTTAAGCGGTTACCTGTTCGTGCATCCAAGTGCGGCGTTCCCGGCGGTTNTTGCAGCGCTTGAGGGGGATGGCTTGCAGTTGGCTTTACCCCATTTGATGCCTTTCGCGGCAAGGAATCCTGGCTTGCCTGGGTTGGGCTCAGATCGGGACGTNGTGGCGAGCGCTTGGGACTTAGAAAAGTTGGGCCAAGACTATGCGGCCTTCTGCACACGCTATCGTTCCATACACCGCGCCGTGCAGGCGTTGAACGGTGACGAGCAGGGGAACGTTCCCGATGAGGCGCTTGCGTTTAAGGTGCGGGCGATGCTCATCCATGACTTTCGGCGGCTGCTGCTACGTGACCCCGAACTCCCGGATACACTGCTGCCACAACAATGGCCGGGACTAGAGGCGCGGGCCTTAACGCGCGCGGTGTACCGCTTTTTATTGCCAGCGTCTGAGCGGTTTTTGTCGGCTACGTTGTGCCTCGCCAACGGGAGCCCTCTAAAACAGGGCAGGCGCATTGAACAGCGCTTTCTGCCATCCACTAATTAAGCGGGTGGCGTCGCGTTACGCGGCGTAGACACATTATTCCAGCAGGCTGGGTAACCAGAGAGAGATCGCGGGAAATGCGCACAGTATCACCAGCCGTAGCAAGTCAACAGAAATAAAGGGAAGCGTGCCTTTGTATATCCGCGTCAATGGCACATCGCGAGCAATTGAGTTGATAACGAAAACGTTCATCCCCACAGGCGGGCTAATCAAGCCTAGCGTGACCGCCATGACCAAAATGACACCGAACCAAACCGGATCAAAGCCAAGTGCCATGATGGCCGGTACCACGATAGGCACGGTAAGTAGCAGCATAGCCAGTTCATCCATTACCGCACCGAGTACGATGTAGCAGAGCATGATGAGCGCTAACACCCCATAGGCACCGATGGGCAAGTCAACTAAAAAGTCAACGGCATGCTGTGTAAATTGTGTGATTGTTAGGAAGTAACCAAACAAGTAAGCGCCGATAACGATCAGCATAATGGCCGAGGACACACGCAAGGCCTGAATCAAGGCGCCCCGAATTTCGGCCAACCCGAGCTTGCGACGCACGATACCAATGCCAAGGGCGCCGATTGCACCGACACCAGCGGCCTCCTGAACAGTGAAAATGCCGCTGTAGATACCGCCTAAAACCATCAGGAACAAGGCAAATATTGCCCACAGGCCGCGTACCGATGCCCAGCGCTCAGTCCAACTGTGCTTGGTGCCGCGTGGCAATAAATGGGGATATTTATACGATAGAAAAACAATGATCAGGCTGTAAAACGCGACGGCTATCAGGCCGGGGAAAACGCCAGCGGCGAACAACTGCGTGATGTCGATCTCCGTCATGATCCCGTACAGCACAAAAATGACCGATGGTGGAATCATGATGCCTAGCGTCCCACCGGCTGCAATCATGCCCGCCGATAAGCCGGCATCGTAGCCGCCTCGGCGCATTTCTGGCAAGGCGATTTGTGTCATGGTCGCCGTGGTCGCCACAGAGGATCCATTGATCGCCGCAAAACCAGCGCAGGAGAAAATAGAGGCGAGGGCCAAGCCACCGCGGAAGTGTCCCAGCCAGGTGCGCCCTGCGTTGTAGAGTTCTCGACTCATGCCTCCGTAGGATGCGAATGCCCCCATCAGGACAAACATGGGAATGACACTGAGGTTGTAATCAGTGATGACAGAAAGCGGAACATTGGCCAGCAAGTTGATCGCGGGCGACCAGCCTGAGACCGCGGCAAAACCGAAGATGCCGGTGACGCCCATCGCAATCCCGACAGGGACGCGCAGCGCCATCAGGCCGAACATGCCGGCAAAGCCCAGCAGGACCATGAACTCACGTTCCATTTAAGATATTTCCTCAGGTGCCAAATCGTCAACTTCCCCGCGCCACACCTTGAGCAATCGCACAGCGCACAGGACAGCACCCACGGACATACCGAAGGAGGCAGGAATAAAAAACCAGTCCAGCGGAATCAGGAGATCCATCGTCGTTTGTCCGCCGACACCCAGTGACTTGACCCACATCATCCACGCCATGGCGATTGAAAACACCAGGGTCACGAAGGTTGCGATTAAGTCAATACGCCGCTTAGATCGCACGTTACTGAATTCCCAAAACACATCGACACAAATGTGACTGCCGTAGTAGGTTGCCAGCGCAAAGCCCCACGACAGCGTGACCGCTTGAATCATGCTCGCGCCGTCAAACCAGTCAGGTATTTGAAAATTAAAGACATACCTAACAAAAACGTTGCTCGCAGTTAGGAGCGCAATCAGCAGCAAAAATATAGCAGCCGTCACCTCAGTTGCTGCAAGCAAACGTTTCATTAGGTCGATCCTTTGTGGTCGTTAAGTCGCAGCTTACTCTTTGAGGTCAGCGAGCATTTTCTTGCCGTCAAGACCCAGCTTCTGCATGCTGGCTTCCCACTGGCCATAGACCGGCTGCGTCGCAACTTTCCATGCGTTGACCTGTGCATCTGACAGGGAAACGATGGTGTGGCCCTTCATTGCCGTAATCTTTTGCTGACCAGCATCTTCGTAATCACCCCAGTCAGCGCCAATCTTCGCGGCCCACTTGTTGTTGCAATGGTCATCCATTACCGCCTTTTGGTTGGCGCTCAGCTTGTTATACCAAGCCTTGTTGATCGGCCAAACAAAAGCGGCCGCATACAAGCGCATATCGGTGTGGTACTTGGTCACTGAATCAATTTTGAAGCTAGCAATCGACTGCCATGGGAAGGTGATGGCGTCTGCAACACCCTTGGAGAGCGCATCGCGTGACTCAGGTGCGGAGACCTGAACCGCAGAGCCGCCCAAGAGGTTAACCATCTGGGCAACGGTTCCATTCGCTGGACGAATTTTCATCCCACGGATTTGGTCTGGCGACGTGATGGCCTTCTTTGAGTGAATGGTGCCGATGTGCAGGTGAGCCAAGCAGACCTTGACGTCTTTCATTTCGGTGGGCGCGTACTGGCTATACCAGCGATCGACTGCCGCAGAAGCAGGGCCGGGCTTTTGAAACATGAAAGGCAGCTCTGCCGCGCCAAAAATAGGGAAGCGTCCGGCTTGATAGCCTGGGTTTACAAACGCCATGTCGGCAATACCATCGCGAACCATATCGTAGTGGTCGGGTGCTTTGCCCAATTGCTGCGACGGGAATATGCTGACTTTGATTGAGCCGTTGGAGGCCGCTTCAATTGACTTTGCCCAAGGAATAATACCCAGCGTCGCCAAGGCGTGTTTCGCGGGTACCCAGTGTGCAAACTTTAATTCAACCTGCTTGTCCGCGGCTTGGACCGCAAACGTGGTGGTGAGCGCAAGGCCGGCAAATAAAGCCGTCCGTGTCAAAGTTGTCATTTTTTTATTCATGATGTGTCTCCTTTAGTAGCACGTTAAAAAACCGTCTGTGTATCAGCGAAAAAGGCCGTTGATAGCACGTGTGAAAACGTTAGAAACGTAGTCGTTTATTANATAGATTTATTGATGNATTTGCAGCGGGGATTACCCTCCATTTGTAGTCTTGGGGACAGCGATACTGCCTCACGTGGGTACCTTCGCAAACCACTTGATTGGATGTGCTTTCAAGGGGAGGTTTAAGTGACCATCCGGATCTTCTAGCGTGGCCTTAATTGCTTGGTCCAGTTGCGTTGCAGCGACGTGCAAGTCAAGCTGCGCGCTAAGCGCCGGGGCAACGCAGGTATTCCACAGGCGCTCGTAATTCGCCCGACCGCGTTTTTGGGTGTCGCCNTAGCCTTTTAATACCTGTGGCAGTTCTGCCAATGCGCGTCCCATGTCGGGTGACTTGGGGGTCAACGCTTGCATGGCCGCCCACCAAGCCGTCATGGCTTGACTCTCTTGTTTAAAGCGCAGGCTGCTGCGGCGTAAACCGCGCATGCGTGCGAGCGAACGGAGCATCAGATAGCCCCATAGGCTGGTTGAGCGTATGTGTAAACCCACGTGCCATTGGCTNCGCTGATTTTTAGATGCCCATGAAAGCAGGCGTTGGCCCAGCGTATGCGGCAACACGGAGGCGACCTCTTCAAGACCTGGCTTGAAGTGCTCGGTGACGTAGACCAACTGCTCAGGNGTGGCCTGCGCCTCGTTGCGTACGCGTGTCAGTCTGTCGGGTTTGGTTTTCAAGTCCGCAACGCGAATCAAGTCTTCGTAACACATCCATAAGGCAAGGTGACGCGCACCGGCTGTCCACGCATCGATGGTGGCGACATCGGTCAGATCTGTGGGGATTGCTTGCGTGAGATACGCGCGGTACTGGGCGGCGTATGACGCGTCTTGGTAGTCGAGACAACGGGCTTCGCCTAGCTGGATAATTTCTGCCAGCTTGACGGTGCGTGCTGAGGTGTCAACCGCTGTAGAGGGGCGATTTTCGTTGGAGGCCGCAAGCAGCCGTGCGGCATGGAAGCCAGCCAAGCTGGCCTGTACGCCTTTACCTGAAGCCTTGATCACGGCTTCGCATGCCTCAATAGACCATCCAAGCACGTCGGCCCCGCACAGGGCGCCAAACATCACGGCGGATACCGCTGTTTTGTGTTCTTGTCGCAGGGCTTCCATATCCATCAGAATGGATTTTTTTGCCAACGTTTTGGTGAGGGTGTTGATCAGGTCATCGTCAAACCGGCCGTCTTCCATGTGCATTTTTTCGGCCGTGGTGTAGACCCGGCTGGTCGATGCAATCAAACACGTTTTCTCTGGGGTAACAAACCCGCGCTCCATCATGCGCGCCGCCTCTAGTCCCTCACTCGCAATGACCACATCGACGCGTGCAGGCACCGGTGACAGCGCAAAGGTTGGCGCCGTTTGGTCGCTGCCAATAGGGGTTTCCGTCCACTCTAAGTAGTAGCTGGTGGCACCGGTCCTTTGTGCAACGCCGGGCACAGAGGTCGCCTGAACGGCTCGCCCGGAGTTGCGTGCACAGGCCACCAACCAGTTGGCGAGTACGCCGCCGCCTTCGCCGCCAAGTGCGGCGATTAGAACGGTTTTAATTGGGCGTGTGCTCATGACTGCCCCTGCAATTGGCGAATGGTCCATTGGTTAAAGCGCGCGATAAAACGCTCCCACCAGCTTGGGTTGGTGACGATCTCAATTTTGTGAAATGACGGACACAGCACCGCGGCGTCGGCGACTTCACCGCATAGACCGCAGCCCACGCAGTCATTGTTGACGTGGGCGACGGGCGCTGACTTGAGCGGATCGGTGGCATCCTTGATCGTGAGGGTGGGGCACCCCGACAAGCGAATACACGAGTGGTCCCCCGTACACGTGTCTTCGTCGATACCGTAACGCGTTCGCAGCATGCGCAACCCTTGCTTTAGGCGCATGGCTTGAATCGGTTTCAGGCGCCGCTGCCGCTCAAGCTGGCATTCGCCCTCCGCCACAATCACCTTCAGCCCCTTAAACGGGGAGGACAACGCCTCACGCAGCGTGTCTTGCACCTTAGACACTTTGTAGTTATGAACGGTGCGCAACCATTTCACGCCCATCCCCTCTAGCGTGCGCTCGATCGTCATTTCAGTACTTGTGGCGCTATGGCCTTGCGCGATCAGCTTGCTTGCCGAGTCGGGTGAAGAGACTGTTTCTTGGGTGCCTGTCGCAGAGGTGTAGCCGTTTTTCATGATCACCAACACGCCATCGCCTTGGTTCAATAAGGTGGATGACACGCCAGACAACAGGCCGTTGTGCCAAAACCCACCATCACCCATGATGGCGATGGGGCGTGGGCTGAAAAATTCTTAACAGCGGCACTCGAGGCCATGCTCATGCCATAGCCCAAAATGGAATGGCCAAAAGAAAACGGCGCAAAGGTAGCCAAGGCATGACAGCCGATGTCGGCTGCGATGTGCAACTTGCCGACCTCCCGCTCTACGAGCTTGAGGGCGGAAAACACAGGCCGCTCAGGACAGCCCGTGCAGAAGTTGGGTGGACGCGCGGGCAAGGGCTGCTTCAGTATCTGCGTTGCCGTTTGGCGTGTTTCGTCTAAGCGGGGTAGGTAGCTAGGGACAACAGCGGGAACCACGTTCGCTGGATAGGTGTCTGTAAACGCCTGAATACCGCGTATCAAGATCTCAGCCGTGTATTCGCCGCCCATGCTGAGAAAGTCTTTTCCGTGCAACGCGGTGCGCGACTGGCTTCTTTGTAGGTGCGTGGCAACCTCTTGCTCGATGAACTCAGGTTGGCCTTCCTCTATGATCATGACGCCCTGTTTGTCTTTGCAAAATGTCGTGATTTGCTCGGGCACTAACGGATAAACAACGTTTAACACCAAGAGGGGAATACGCGATTCACCCGCCTCGTTGGTCAGTCCCAGGACATCGAGCGCTCTAATCAGCGTGTTGTACAAGCCACCCTGAACAATGAGGCCGACGCCCGTTGGCTCACCAGCCCATTGCTCGTTGAGCGCNGCGTCCACAATGAAGCGGCGCGCCGCGGGCATGCGTGACTCGTATTTCAGCTTCTCTTGTGCGTAGGTGGCGGGTGGATGCGCGAGCTTTGCATAGCTGAATTCGGGTGCGCTTTGTTGCAAGTGCACGCTGGAGATTTTGGGTGCAATATTGGCTTTGGTTTGGAAGCTACCCTGCACATGACAGGTACGAATTCGCAGCTCCATCATGACGGGGGTGTTAGACGCCTCAGACAGCTCGAAGGCTTTCTCTACGAGATTGACAATGCTGGTTAGGTTGGGGCGTGGGTCAAGCAACCAAATAGTCGACTTCAAGGCGAACGCATGGGTGCGTTCTTGGATGACGCTAGCGCCCTCGCCGTAATCCTCTCCCACGACAATAATGGCGCCGCCCATCACCCCGGGCGATGCGAGGTTGGATAGCGCATCAGAGGCCACGTTGGTGCCGACAATCGACTTCCAAGTCACGGCCCCACGTACGGGGTACATGATGGACGCACCCAGCATGGCCGCTGCCGAGGACTCATTGGTGCAGGCCTCCACGTGCACGCCCAACTCGTCGAGATAGGGGCGTGCCTGCACCATGACATCAAGCAAGTGCGATATGGGCGAGCCTTGGTAGCCGCCAACGTAGGTCACGCCAGATTGCAGCAAGGCCTTGGTAACCGCCAATATGCCCTCCCCATGGAAGGTCTGCCCATCGCCGAGTTTGAGATTTTCGATCTCTCTGCTGAAGGACACTTCCACTGCGATCTCCCTTTTTTGTTTACGGCTTTAATTTAGGTTGCTTCAGGGCACATGGCAAATGCACGTTTTGAATTATTATTATTCGATATGCGAATAATGGCTAATTTTCCGTATGCGAAAAATAAATGAAATTTAACCAGCTGGATCTCAACTTACTGCGCGTGCTCGTTGCGCTGCACCGCACGGGGTCTGTCACGCTTGCCGGGCAGTCGCTGTCGTTGTCCCAGCCAGCNACCAGCCACGCACTGGCTAAGTTGCGGTATGCGCTTGACGACGAACTGTTTGTGCGCAGTGCAAAGGGGCTCAAGCCCACCAAGTTATGCGAGCGTATTGCGCCGCGTTTAGTGGCCCAACTGGCGCANTTGGAGTCCACGTTAGGAACGGCTAAAGCCTTTGACCCCAAAACCAGCGAAAGCCACTGGCGGGTTTCTTTGTCTGATCTTGGCGAAATGATGTTCCTCCCCGCGCTCGCCAAAGCGCTGCGAGAAGAGGCCCCCATGGCGCACGTATCAAACGTCGCTGTCGGCGTGGAGGAGGTGTCTCGCGCCCTGATGGCGAGGGAGATTGATTTTTCTATCGGCATTTTGCCGAGCAAGCATCCAAGCGTTCGGTCTGAGAAACTATTTGAAGAGCGCTATGTTGCCGTGACGTCCCAGCAGTGGCGACCGAGCAAGGCGGTGACTAAAAGCAAGCTCCAAATAGAGCAACTGCAGCGTGCGAAGTTGGTGGTGGCGGCGCCAACGGCGACGTTTCATGGTGGCGTAGAAAAAATTCTCCAAACCCATAATCTCACGCGTCAGGTCGTATTGCGAACACGCCATTTTGGTGCGATTCCTGAATTGACCTTACACACCGACTTGCTCGCTATCGTGCCAGCGATGTATGCACACAATATGGCACGCACGCACCAGCTGCGGGTTTGGGAATTACCCAGTAACTCGGTGAAATATGCCGTTAATCTGCTGTGGCATGCCAGTACAGACTCTGAAACTGAGCAAGTGTATGTGCGAGACAAGGTGAGGGCGCTGTTCGCTCGCGCCAGCTGATGGGGTTCGATGGCCNGCGTGACCTCGTTACAAAGGCTCACCTATGTATTGCAGCGCAAGCGCGCGTTGTGCATCTTCGTTTCGACGCAAGTAGGCCAGCTCGCTTTCCTGCAATCGCTGATCGATCGGTGTTTGATCTGGAAAACGGTGCAGTAAATTAGTCAGCCACCAAGAAAGCCGGGTGGCACTCCAGACTCTACGCAAGGCGGTTTGTCCGTAATCATTTAACAGCGCTTCGCTGTCCTGCTTGTAATACGCCGTGAGGCCACGCGAGAGGTAGTGCACATCTGAGAATGCTAAATTCAGCCCCTTGGCACCTGTTGGGGGCACGATATGCGCCGCATCACCAAGCAAAAATAAACGCCCCCAACGCATAGGCTCTGCGACGAAGCTACGAAGGGGTGCAATTGATTTTTCTATGGAGGGCCCCGTCTCAATTTGTGCGGCAATCCGGGGGCCCATGCGTATCTTCAACTCGTCCCAAAATCGCTGGTCACTCCAATCGGCCAAGCCATCTGTTAGGGGGCACTGCACGTAATAGCGGCTCAACATGGGGTTGCGCTGCGAGCACATGGCGAAGCCATGTTCGTGGTTGGCGTAGATGATCTCTTTTATGGGCGGCGTGCGCGAGAGGATACCGAGCCAGCCAAATGGGTAAATTTTCTCAAATGTCTTGAGGGTTGCCGCAGGAATGGTCGACCGACTTACGCCGTGATAGCCATCGCATCCCGCGATAAAGTCACCTTCTATNCGGTGGTGGANNCCATCTTTTTGATAGGTGACAGACGGTGTTGTGCTGTCGACGTCGTGCAGCCTCACGTCCTCTGCGAGATCNATTGGCGCCGTGCCTGCCGCATCGTGGGCGGCATATAGGTCTTCGGTGATCGCTGTCTGGCCGTAAGCCATCATGGTTCGACCCGTATGCTTTTTGACGTCAATAAAAAACTGCTCATCGCCAGACCACACAATACCCGTGCCGTTGTGTACGCTGCCCTCTGCATTCAGTCGATCGNCGAGACCATAAGCCCTGAGCATGTTAACGGTGCTGTCTTCTAGTACGCCTGCGCGTATGCGTTGCAAGACATGTTGGCGTGAAGCGCGCTCCACAACGACGCTGGCGATGCCTTCTTTGCGTANGACGTGCGAGAGCATCAGGCCTGCAGGTCCGCCACCAACGATGATGACTTGGGTTTTAATCGTGTGCATGGTCTGTGCGCCCTTAGTGTCTGATGGTGAGAGTCAGCGATGGTCCCTGTGGTTTTACCAGATGTCGTCGTTTAAGACACCGGTGACGCTCGCCTTGGCCTTGGCCCNGGACTTAGCGGGGGCGCAGCGGAGGGTTGTCTGCGGCCATCTTCATCATAATGAGATTTCGGGCTACACTTTTGAGTCACCCATGGAGTACAACGGAGCGACATGAAACCTGAGATCAATGAGCGTCTCACCCGCATCGGGCCACAGGCACCGTGTGGCGCACTCATGCGTCACTACTGGCAGCCGGTCGCCTTATTGGCGGAGTTTGATCCCGCACTTGATCCGCGCATGCGTGATCGCCCGGTAAAGGCGGTGCGCGTGTTAGGGCAAGATTTCGTGCTTTTTAAGAATGCGGCAGGCATCTTTGGGTTACTGGATCGTGACTGCGCGCACCGAGGTGCCGATTTGGCATTTGGGCGTAACGAGGGTGACGGCTTGCGATGTCCCTTTCACGGGTGGAAGTTTGATGTGAGCGGCCAATGTATTGAGACGCCTGCTGAGCCTGAGGGAAGCCGGCTGTGTAGCCGTATTAAGCAGCGCAGCTACCCCCTCATGGAAAGAAGCGGTGTGCTATTTGCTTGGTTGGGTGAGGCCGGTAGCTCGCCACCCCCCTTCCCAGAACTGGACTGCTTTACGGCGCCCGACACCCATACCTTTGCCTTTAAAGGGCTGTGGCAATGCAATTGGCTGCAAGCCTTTGAGGTGGGCGTTGACCCGGCGCATGCATCGTTCTTACATCGCTTTTTTGTTGATGAGTCAATGGAAGACAGCTACGGCAAGCAATTTAGAGGTGCCAGTGCGGGCGACGTAGACGGCGAGCAGTGGCCTATGACGAAAGTCATGCGTGAATTTGATCAACCCAAGATATCGGTGGCGTCTATGCCTTACGGCATGCAACTCACGGCCTTGCGCGCCATGAATGCGTCGCTCACACACGTGCGCGTGACCCATTCAATTTTCCCGCATACCTTCGTCATTCCGCTTTCAGAGACCATGACGATTACTCAAATGCACGTACCCGTCGATGACACCAACACCTATTGGTATGCGGTCTTCACCAGCTTTGATGGACCTGTCGACAAAGAGGCCATGCGTGCACAACGTCTGCAGGGGATCAGCTTGCCGGATTACATCCCCAAGACGGGGCGGCACAACCACTGGGGCTTCAATGAGGAGGAGCAGTTGACGCGCACGTATCTTGGCATGGGTGAGAGTGATATCAACGTACACGACCAATGGGCGTGTGAGAGCATGGGCCCGATCCAAGATCGTAGCCGCGAACACCTGGGCACCACCGATGTCGCCATCATGGCGAATCGCCGCGTATTGATGAAGGCAATCGACGATGTCGCCGCTGGGCGTTACCCACCCGGCGTGGCGCAACCGGAGGTAGCCGCTCAACGCGTTGGCCCCGATACCGTCGACGGTATTGCCCCAGCAGATAACTGGGAGCAGTGGTGGCAAACGGCGGTCGATGCCAAGTGCCGCCGCGCCGCTTGGCACGAAAAGCACGGGTCGTAGGCCGTGCGAGCACGAACGTGATGAACAAAGAAGAAGCCATTGTGAGCGTCGCCGAGCAGATTCAAGCCCATGATCTAGAGCTGATTCGCTTTGCATGGTGCGACGTGCATGGCGTTGTGCGCTGCAAGAGCCTGAGCGCCGCCGCCGCCATGCGGGCGCTAGACAACGGCGTTGGCATGGTGAGCACCTTGTTCCTAAAAGATGCGGTGGGTCGTACGGTTTACAAGATTTTCGAGCCCGAAACGGCAGCCCAACTTCCTGACTTTGCCTTCGCCAGCAATGTGCAACTCATGCCGTTGCCGCACACGTTTAAGGTATTGCCGTGGGCGGAGAAAACCGGGTGGATACTGTGCGATGCGGTGTTTCCAAATGGTGAGCCGGTTGGTTTGGATACGCGCCATCAACTGAAAACCGCTCTGGGAAATTTGGCCAAGCGTGGCCTAGGGATGGTGTGTGGTCTGGAGGTCGAGCTGCACATTTACCGCTTGGACGAGGCGCGTAATAGCGCTTACCGCAACCCTGATTTAGCGGCTTGGCCGGGGCCTGCACCAGAGGTTAGTTTGATACACCCGGGGTTTAACCTGCTGTCAGAGTCGTGCCTAGACATGGCTGACGAGCCTTTGAGGATTGTGCAGCGAACGGCACAGGCCTTGGGCTTGCCCTTGTTGTCACTTGAAATTGAGTTAGGCCCCAGTCAAGTGGAGGTGGTGTTTGATGCAACCGACGCCTTAACTGCAGCGGACAACATGGTGTTGTTTCGTAGCGCGGTCGGTCAAGCNCTTGGTCGGGCGGGTTATTACGCAACCTTNATGTGTCGCCCGCCGTTTGAAAACATCATGGCCAGTGGTTGGCATCTGCACCAATCGCTGGTGGACCTTGCGACCGGAGAAAACGCGATGATGCGCCCGGTCGCCCCCACCCCCACCTCAACCCCTACTCAGACAGGCGAGGCCACTGAGCTGTTATCTGATCTCGGCGCGCATTACTTGGCAGGCTTGTTAACGCACGCCAGAGGCATGACGGTCATGTGCACGCCAACCACCAACGGTTTTGAGCGCTTCAAGCCCAACGCGTTGGCGCCGCATGCGATTGTGTGGGGGCGCGATAACCGCGGTGCCATGTTGCGTGTCATCGGGCAAGCCGGTGATGTCGCCACCCGCATTGAGAACCGATTGGGTGAGCCGGCTGCCAATCCCTATTTGTATATGGCTGCGCAAATTCACGCTGGTCTAGCGGGTATCGATCAGCGTTTAGTCCCCCCACGTGCAACGGCTGACCCCTATGGGCAGGGGGCGACAGACGGATTGGTTCCAAATAATTTGGGCGAGGCCTTAGATGCGCTGACGGCCGACCCCGCGATGCGAGCGGGTTTTGGTGACGCGTTTATAAATTACTACGAGCAGATAAAACGCCCTGAGCAGCAACGCTATGAGGCGGCTGAAGACAAGCGTGCATTTCATACACGCGCGTATTTTTCTAGGATTTAGATTAGGCAATGACAAAGACCAACCAGATGATCACCATCCATTTATTCACTGGCCCCGCCGATACCGAGGGGGTTGCCGTGCAAGCCACGGTGGGACAAACCTTAATGGCTGCTGCGGTTGACGCCAACGTCGATGGCATTGCCGCCGACTGTGGCGGCACGCTCACGTGCGCGACCTGCCATGTGATGGTGCGCGAGCCGTGGTTGTCGCGTTTGGAGGCGATGCCGTCCGATGAAGACAGCATGCTGGACTACGCGGCGTGCGCGCGGGAGGCTAACAGCCGCCTGTCATGTCAGGTCAAACTGACGGCTGACTTGGACGGCATGCAAGTCGATTTACCGGCTAGTCAGTACTGACCAGCTGAGGGCGCAGTGCATTGGCTTTTGCTCAGTGCGTCGCGCTNTTCAGGGTGGCNAGTAAAGCGTTTAGGGCGGCCATCGCAAAGGCCTGCATGTTGTCGACGCGCTCAGANTGGGCTGTCTCCAGCGTGNTCGCGCGGTCNAGTGACGGCATGGTCCGACTGCTCACGGCTAAGCACGTGTGTCCCGGGGCATCGCCGTATCGGTTGCCAGTCGGGCCGCTGGCGCCTGTTTCGGCCAGACCCCAGTCGGCGTGCGCGTGCTCCCGAGTGCGTAAGGCGAGTAGCGCCGCATAGGGTTCGGAGGCAGAGCGTATGTCCGACATGTCATGGTCCTCGATGTTTGTGAGGGTGCGGCGTGCGTGTTGGGTGTAGACCACTGCGCCAGAGACATAGTAGGCCGATGCCCCTTCCACACTGAGCAGGGCAGCCGAGATCAGTCCGCCAGCCGACGATTCGGCAACAGCAATGGTTTCTTGGCGGGCTTTTAAAATCTCGGCAATTTCGCGTGCAATGGGGTGTAGTGTGTTCATGGTGTCCTTCTTGAATACCTGTCATCGTAGGCGGCNTGATCGCTTCGTCAAGCCCCTTTTATAGCGGCAAGTGTCGCTTAGTTAACTTCTCTTGCCCGGCAAAACATGNGACNATGCGGCGAATTAACAGGGGACATCAATGGCTAANAATATCGTCGGTATCTGGAAGATGGTGCGAACGGAGTCAACCGGTGCGGATGGTCGTCCCATGCCCGCGCCTTATGGNGGAGCCGGCGGATTGGGCATCATCACCTTTACGGCGGACGGTCGCATGGCCTGCGTCTTGTGCGACAGTCGCACCGACCTGCCAGCGGATGCACCGCGTGAATACAACTCCTACTGCGGCGCGTACGTATTTGATGGCAAGCAATTGAGCACCAAAGTCGATGCCTGCTCCTTGCCCAAGTGGTTTGGTACCGACCAAGTTCG